>PPYE01627631.1_pt1 | contig 16981 bp, 10 predicted proteins | sample 1559881 | NCBI WGS metagenome assembly PPYE01 (sample SAMN08240022, study PRJNA423297) | Human gut metagenome, whole genome shotgun sequencing project. | reverse complement strand
CAAACAGCCTGTGGAAGTAGAAGTTACTTTGTATTCTCCACGAAAGAAAACAATGGCTACTTACAAACATATCGTGCGCCCGGATGACATATTGATTCATAAACGGGGAGTATCACATATTACTCCACATCGGTATATGCTGCAAAGTGGCAATGAAAAAGACTGCATAGATGTTGCTATCCTGGCAGAAGGGTATACAGAAAAAGAAATGGATGTATTCTATCAGGATGCACAACGTACCTGCGAAAGTTTATTTTCTTACGAGCCGTTCCGCTCCATGAAGAGTAAATTTAATATTGTTGCCGTAGCCAGTCCTTCTACAGACAGCGGTGTCAGTGTTCCTCGCGAAAACCAGTGGAAGCAAACAGCAGTTCATTCTCATTTTGATACCTTTTACTCGGACCGTTATCTGACTACCAGCCGGGTAAAGTCTGTCCATAATGCATTGGCAGGCATCCCCTACGAACATATCATTATCCTCGCTAACACAGATGTATATGGCGGAGGAGGAATATACAATTCTTATACGCTGACCACGGCTCATCACCCTATGTTCAAACCGGTGGTAGTACACGAATTCGGACACAGTTTCGGAGGATTAGCCGACGAATATTTCTATGATAATGATGTGATGACAGATACTTATCCGCTGGATGTCGAACCGTGGGAACAGAATATTTCAACACGGGTGAACTTCGCTTCCAAATGGAAAGATATGCTTCCGTCAGGTGCTCCGATCCCTACCCCTATTGCTGAAAAGAAGAAATATCCGGTGGGAGTATATGAAGGAGGCGGCTATTCAGCCAAAGGTATTTATCGCCCTGCCTACGACTGTCGCATGAAAACAAACGAATATCCGGAGTTTTGTCCGGTCTGTCAACGTGCCATCCGCCGAATGATTGAGTTTTATGTTCCTTAATCGAATACAATCATTGATGACAGCCTATTGTGAATATTCAACAAAAAATAAAACCAGATACAATTATATTATTATCAAACTTAAAACCCAAACCTCATGATTAGACTTCAACCAATTAGTACGTCGGATTTACAACATTACAAATTCATGGAAGAGCTTCTAATTGATTCGTTTCCACCGGAAGAATACCGCCAGTTGGAACAACTACGCGAGTACACTGATCGTACAGGCAACTTTCACAATAACATCATCTTTGATGATGAGCTGCCAGTTGGCTTCATTACCTATTGGGATTTTGACAGTTTCTACTATGTAGAACACTTTGCAACCAATCCTGCTCTACGAAATGGAGGTTATGGAAAACGTACACTGGAATATTTGTGCAATTATTTAAAACACCCGATTGTATTGGAAGTAGAACGTCCGGTAGAGGAAATGGCAAAACGACGTATCTGTTTTTATCAACGTCAAGGCTTTACACTGTGGAAAAAAGACTATTACCAGCCTCCTTACAAGCCCGGAGATGATTTTCTCCCCATGTATTTAATGGTACACGGAGAATTGGATTGTGAAAAAGATTTTGAAACAATCAAAAGGAGAATACATAAAGAAGTATATGGAGTAAAAGACAATTAAAAAAGAATCCCGATAGTTCCAATGACTACCGGGATTTTTTATATCATACCATTATAGTGCTGTAATTAAGTCCAACCGTTACTGTATTTAAAACGATAACGAATATCAAATACCCTGCCATTCATCTGATAATATCTCTCGAACTCTTTTTTATCCGGATCTCCTAAAATCTCCCCTAAATTTGCAGTTTTTAAAGAGAGAACAAAGAATTTTCCGTTGGATAACCCGACTCCCAGTTGATTACCTTGTGAAGTTTCCGCATTTAAAGCTGTAACTTCCGCATCAAATGTTTTCAATTTTATCGGTTCATCTCTGTCTATCGTTGTACGGTCAACATAATAAAGATCGTTCCCTTTACCTATCAATAAATAGGTTCTATTATTAATATAAGGTGCTGTATAAATTACAGCTCCTTCTAACAAATTACCAAAACTAATTGGCTTGTTGATGGATGGAACAGCCGTTATCTGATTGCTAGTAGAAGCCTTGTTGACAGAATATTCCTGATACAAATACTCACTTCCCTTTTTCAGAATCAAAGTCATCACATACGTACCGTCAGTCAGTCCAGTAGTTTTTGGACGGGCATAACCCAGATACACAACTTCATAATCTAACAGATCATGCAACTTCGGCACATCATAAAAGCCATTCTTATCATAGTCTTCTTGCTTTACTGTAAATTGAAGCACTTTACCTGCGGACTGCTTGTCATAATCCATTAGAGCCAAAATACGTTGGTGCTGTCCCTTTTCACCTTCTACAAACGCCATATTCAAGGCTCGCATTTCTGGTATAATCAGAAATCTATCCACTTTTACCTCTTTATTTTCGAAAGTCAATGGTGTTGACAGGAATTTGCCTGTATGAAAAGCTTTCTCCGATAACTTTTTACGCGTGTATGCTTTTCCATCCTGATCTACTACGACGGTCAACCATTTTAATTCTGCAATCTGTTTTACTTTCAGATTATTGAAGAAGGATTGCTACTTGAACCTCCCGAACGGAAATGTTCCAGTAGCCCCAATGTTTCCTTAGGAAGGGTTTCTCTATTTTGTTCTTGATAAACTTTTAGATGTTCCTCATAAATCTGCGAATCAGTACCCGCTGCAGTCATAAAGTTCAGATAAGAGGCCTGTTCATCTTTCGATAACACCAGCCAACCATATAAGTTGTATTTCTGCGTAAAGTCCATTGCCGTACGACCAATATATGTAAGACCTGTTTTCGGGTTAGTTACACGCAACTGACACTCTACCTGACTTGCAATTTTCTCTACAGTAAACTCCAACACCCGTTTGTCAGAGATAAACTCACCGTTCAATGTCCAGTTATATTCCAATTCTGATTCTGCAATTTCTTGCGTAGCAAAAGTCAGAGTCGGCTCCAATCTGGCTACATTTCCTACAACATAGGTATATTTAGTACCTCCTAAATCAACTGTTATCTCATTTACATCCTCATAATCATAGTTTCCTTTGTCGCCATAGCAACTTCCTAAAACCATTATCAAAGACAATAACAGCAGACCATAAATATTCTTTCTCATATTCTAATTCATTTTACTCATTAATAAACCGGAATATCAATATCCAATCCGTTTTCTTCAATATATGCCTTGAAATCTAATGCATATTTTCTAATCAAGGTTTCATCCACACCTGTCAGGTCATTGACTCCCGTACATTTGATAAACTCATCAAGTTTATAAGCATCATACGCGCCCAAGTAACTTTCAACAGTACTATCCCACCATAAAGGTTGGCTAGCTATATCATTAAAGTTTATTGTGATACTTCGCTGGCCAACAAAACCCGGCTGGAAATTCTCATTTTCCTTAATGCCAAACACTAAGGTTACTTCTTTATCCTTCAATATATCATTCGGATTCTTTAAAGTCACTGTTATCTGGTCAGTAGGAGTTCCCTGATGAAAAACTGGATGAAGATCCAATTCATACATCTCCGGAGTAGCAGTTGTCTTTTCCGTATCAATATATAATTCAAAAGTTTTATCCTCCGTCAACAAGTCTCCCATCAGATTCACCTCAAATTCCAATGAATGAGTGGTAAGTCCGGGATAGTAAGAAAAAGAAAAGCTCTGTAATACGGTTTCTTTCTGTGTAAAATAGACATACGATCCCAAATCATATCTGCCTATCTGGTCTTTCTCACATGCAGTCAGCACCAAGACCATTGCAGTCAAAAATAAATATATCTTTTTCATCTTCTATTTATCTATAAAATTAGTAAACCATCTCATTATCCGGCAATGGGAATATAAAATTGGCTTTTGAGTTAGGAAGTATATTATACTTCTTATAAAAATAATATAACTGACCTTCACCTAAAAATTCCTTACGCGCATCCTTCAAAACAGCCTCCTGATATTCCTCTAAAGTAGAAACGTATGAGAAAATACCAGCTGTACACCCTCTATTTGTTGCAACAGTTTCTAACTCCAATGCTCCACTTGCAGGATCTGTTTCTGCTAAATATTCACCACGTATATAGTGCATTTCACTCAAACGGATAACAGGAATAATACGTTTATCAAGATCCGTATAAGAGGCATCATCCATATATTTCTTAGAAATCACACAATACCAGTCATAGTCGCTATGAATTTCCACCATACCTCCACTCTCATTCCAACGTCTGTCATTTGCGTTTTCATCTAAAATCTCTGTATAATCGTCATAATCAATAGAAACCATTCCGGCATCTTCATCCATATTATCCCACGCCTTGAAAAGTTCTACTTCCTTAGAATTTGAAAGAGCGAAAATTAAATCATCCTTCATTTTAGGATTCGTATTAAAGCTGGCATTAGCAGTAAAAGTGAACATCTTTTCTCCATTATCATCGGTATAATTTATCACTTCCGATGCTGCATCATAAGCTTTTTTCGACTCTCCTGCATAAGAAAATACGCGAGCCTGTAAAGCAGTAATAGCAATATAACTCATACGAAAACCACGACTGGCATAAAACATATCAGTTACCAAATCACCGCCTTCAAAACGATAACTTTTGGTCATTAATAACTTATAACCTTTCTGGTTGTCATAGGTCTGCACTAAACCACGTGCCTCTTCCAAATCTTTCTCTATTTTAGCCAGTACTTCTTTCACTGTCAGGTAGGGTTCTGATACAGAAGGGAAAGTCGCATAATAAGGAACATATTTCTTTCCATCATCTGCTGCGACACTGGGAGCAAACAAACGAAGAACCTCAAAGTGAAGCATCGCTCTTAACGCCAATGCTTCTCCGCGAATCAGACCCTGCTCGAGTGTTTTACCCTGAAAGATGGAAGGATCGGCACCTTCGATATTTTTAATCAATTCATTACAGTTGGCTATCGTATTGTAAGCGGTAGACCAGATACTCTGAATAACCGGTTCCAGTGTTTTATCCGTATACTTATACTGGCAGGCCTGCCAATATTTAGAGTCCGTGCTTCCCAAATTAGATTTGGTATATTGCTGTCCCAATACGTCAGCCATTCCCCATGTCAGTTCTTCTCCCCAAAGATTCTGGCTGGACATCTGCTTATAAATACCATTCAAAGCAATGCGATAGCCATTTCCAGAGTTAAACAGATTTTCTCCATCAACCTGATTATTAGGACTTACATCCAACCAATCGGAACAGGAACAAAACGTCAATGACGTACATAAAACTAATATAATATTTTTAATTTTCATATACTTCCTTTTATTTAATAATTGTCACGACCAACTTAGAAACTTGCATTCACTGTAAAATTGACACTTCTAGAGTAAGGATAGCTCAAGCCGCGTTCTTGTTTCACTGTACAGAAACGGGCAAGGTCATTAGCACCTATTTCCAGACGAAGCATACTCAATCCCAATTTCTTGATTTGTTCTGCACCGAAAGTATAACCTAATGTGATTGAATTCAATGACAACAAATTGTAGTCTTCAATGAAACGAGTCGTTGATTTAGTTATCTCAATACTGTTCTTGCCATTATATAACGCTTTGAAACGAGCATTGTCTCCCGGCTCTTTCCAACGGTCGGAAAAGACGCGTTTATCTACGTTAGAGTTGTAGATATCAGCATTTTCGACCTTGGATACCAATGTCGAATTATATCGCTGACCGCCATATTCATACATGAATGTAGTGTACAAACTGAATTTTTTCCAGGAGAAGTTGAAACCAAATGTTCCCTGAATATCCGGCTCGGTATCACCACAACTAATCATATCAGCTGAATCCCACTTAGTAGTCAATGTTCCGTCGCGCTTTTCAAAGATTTCTTTTCCTGTAGCCGGAACGATGCCATGAGATTTCACAGCGGAGATAGCTGTAGTAGAAACACCTTCTTCGTATTTACGGAAAGGTTTCGCTGCATCAGCATCGTAGTTACCGAGTTCTGCATATTTCTGATCGACCAGGTCGTTATATGCTTTCAGACTATTAGAAATCTTCACTAATTTATTCTCATTATGACCCAAGTTGGCAAATAATGAAAGCTGCATATCACGTCTACGAATGATATTGCTGCGTACATTAAATTCATATCCGCGGTTCTGCATCTCGCCAACATTGTCTTTATAAGAAGTGAAACCGGTAGAACTGGGAATAGTCACATCATTCACCAAGTCTACAGTGCGTTTATTATAGTAAGCAAACGAAATATAGAACAAGCGTTTTAACAAACCCAACTCAAATCCAAAATCTGTCTGGTAAGTAGTTTCCCAACCTAGATTCACATTACCCATCGCTATCATATTGGCACCCATTCCGGTTTCATACCATTCATCACCATTAATCTCATAAACGGTTTTTGCCGCAAAAGGCTCAAAGTTTACTTTACCGGAAGAACCATAAGTTCCACGAATTTTAAATTCATCAATAAAACTCAACTTCTTTATAAACTCATAGTTATGCAAAGCAAGTCCCAGACCAAACGACCAGAATAAAGCGGTTTTATTATCTGAACCAAATTCAGAAGAACCATCGCTACGAACCGAAGCATCAAGCAAATAAATGTTCTGATAGCTATAGTTTAAAGTAGCCAACGCACCGAACAGTCGTGATTTGGTATCGCTCCAATCCGGTTTTTCGTAGATCTTTTGTGCATAGTTAGGAGAATCGAAGTCGCCGGAGGGGAAACCCATATAACGTGCCGAAGTACTTGTGCCACTCGAAGAGGTGGCATTAATACCTACCGACAGATTGATATTGTGTTCCTTAATAGTCCGGTTATACGCAAGGAAAGCATTCATATCCCAAGACAAGGAATTACCACTGCTGGTAGTCAATTCACCGGATATTTTATTCGTACTGCTCAATACGTCTGTATTCTTTGCAGACAACGGATCCAGGAAACGACGAGATTCTGAATAACTTTTAGTTAATGCAAACTGTCCTTTAATTTGCCAGTGATCATTAATATACCAGTTGGCAGACAAGTTATCAATGAATTCGTCCGCATTAGAACGATCATAACTTTTCAATGTAGCCTCATACAAAGGATTGGCCAGATTGTCCATACCCAAATTATGCCATTCGGTTGTTTTTGTCACATAATCACCATCATCATCACGAAAAGTATCATACGGCAGTTTAGTTGTATAATCCGAAAAACTTCCATAAGGTGATTCTTTAGAACGTGTTGACGAATAAGAAACATAGTTACGCACCTGTAAACGACCGATACGGTAATCTAAAGCCAAACCTCCACCTGTACGGTCACGATAAGAGCCTCTCATCACACCATCAGATTTGTTATAGCTCAAATCCACAGAGAAACGCAGATTTTCCGTACCTCCGGTCAAAGACAAACTATGCTTATGATTGAATACAGAATGAACCGGTTGCGAAATCCAGTCCGTATCAACACCCCGTTTTACATTTTGCAATTTACCGTAGTATTCTCTGTCGAGCGTATATTGCTCACCGGCATCCTTGCCAATATAGAAGCCGGCCAACCGTTCAGTTTCCAGTTTTTCAGAGGCATTCATCAGATTATAATCAGATAAGTCCGGCATTTGCAAAGTTCCGGTCATGCTATAATCGATCTGCAACTTGCCCGGTTTGGGAGGAACAGTAGTGATAACGACGATACCGTTTGCTGCACGTGAACCATACATGGCTGTTGCAGCCGCATCCTTCAAAATTGTGATATTCTCGATACGGTTAGGGTCAAGGTCATACAATTTAGTAGCTGAAACTTCAAAACCATCCATGATGAACAACGGGAGGTTCGGATTATTCTGCAAGTTGGATTTAGAAACAGTTTCCGAATCCAACTCTTTGATACCTATACCTGAACGACCACGGATATAAAGTTCCGGAATAGCATTCGGGTCTGATCCCCACTGGCTATTTTCCTGAATACGGAAAGATGGATCGAATGCCTGCAAAGCAGAGAATACATTCGTCTTAGAAACTTTCAACAGATCTTCTTTCTTGATCTGCACACTGTTACCCGTAAAACTCTTCTTATTAATGTTAGAGTAACCGGTAATTACCACCTCATCAGTCATCACAGCATCTTCTTTCAGCTTAATAACACGCGCCTTATCTTTAGACGCATCGTCTCCCAAACTGATTTCCTCTGTCACCATTCCTATATAGGAAACAATAATCACCGGATGCTTACGAACGGGATAAAAAAGTTTAAACTCTCCGTTAACATCCGTAGTAGTACCAAAATCGGTACCCTTCAAACGAATAGTCACTCCAATCAGTTGGAGTCCTTCCTGATCGACCACTTTTCCAAAAACAGCGCGGTACCCTGATGGTACTTCACTGTTTTCAACCTTTGTTTTTTGTACTTGCTGCTTGTTATCTTTCTGTTGAGCTACCACCGTAACTACCGACAAAAGATATAACAAGGAAAAAAGAAATACTTTTTTCATAATTCGTGTTGTATATTCTATTTATGCAAAATAATGTATGTGATTTATTTAAATTTTAGGGGCATCTTTCCAGGAACGAGTCATCAAGAACAATAGATATTTATAGTGGGCACGCGTTTGTTCATCTCCAGTCATTTGTTGTTTCTTGACTAACTCTGCCAATTTCTGATAAGTACCGTACCATAAATGATTCTGATTATCCGTTGCTATATTATACATGACAGCACGAGAGCCGTAACCCTGTTCCTCTATTGCGCTTTCAGCCTCTTCATCTTCCTCTTCGTCCAAAGCTCCTACTTTGTCTGTGTTATCATCCGACAAATAGTATTGTCCGAACCATCTCTTCTGACCATTTATATCTACACTGTTGCGCACATTCGATAAGAATTCAGCCTGCATGATACGTTCAGGTTCCGTCAACGAACGTCCCTCCATTGTCGGACGCCATACTAATTCATATAAATCGTCGATATATTCTTTCGGACTATAAGAAGACGGATCACGATAGTACGTCAACGAAACACGCTTAGTCTGATATAAGTCTGTAATCACATTCTTTTCCTTTACTACATAATTCTTCAGAATCTTACGGGCCTGTGAACCGGAGAATGAAAGTTTCTTAATGACGTCTTCATCATCAATCCATTCCAAATCCTTCAGTTGAGTAAACAGAAAATCTAAAGAAGCTCTTTGCAAATCCTTGGGTACTGCGGTAAGAGTTGCGTTAGCGTCACCAACAAAGTGCTCATTCAAATAGAATGAACCGATATTACGATATACATTAAACAAATATCCTCTCAATTGCTGTACGATAAACGGAAATACCATATTACGATAATCATAATTCTTATCTTCCGCATCCATCCATTCATGCATATGAGCTACAATGTAACGCAAATTATTAATACCGTATGTACTGGCTTTAATCGCATCGTTTCCTAAATCAAAAGAAAGAGCCGATGGGTCGAATGTAGTCAGCAAATACTGTTTGGTTCCAAAACGATACATCGGATCACCGCTTTTCTCACTAATCCACTGGCGTACCACCTTATTCTCTTCCTGTGCAGTTTGTGCTTCTAAAATAGGTTTGTAGGCTACTTTAATAGCATAGTAGTCATACACTCCCAATTTAGGAGAAAGCATCACTCCTTTATCACTCGGTTGAGCCACATAGTTGAAACCTACTTCATCCATCACAGAGGCAGTTATTCCATATTTCTGCGTATAAGAAGCCGACCGTAAAGAATCTGTCGGTATAGCAAAAGAACCTGCCATATTCTCTATCAATCCTAAAGCAAAACCCACTTCCCGGCGAACGGCACAACGAAGCGTTTCACTCATCAAATCATCCGGCAAACGAAGATGACGCGCATCCGGATCAACCTGGGAAGTCTGTACAAAACGCTGGATATTATTCCACTTCAGCAAATCATGATAAAGATATAAAGAAGCATTCATGATTTCCCCGGTACGAGGATCAGCAAATGATGCATCTTTCATAGTCGTCACCACTCCGGTAGGAACATAACGAATCGTACTGTACTTTAAATTGTCAGGATCAAAATCCGGATCATCTTTCGGGAAATCCTTCACTTGGATAGCATCTTTGAAACCGATAGCCTCGAAAGCCTTATTCCAGTCATTTACTCCTGCTTTTACAGCTGCTCTCCAGCTTACCGGGAAGTTTGGATCCATATAAAAGACAATCGGTTTTTTCGGTTTCGTCAGTTCACCACGTTTGTACTTATCAACATCCGATACCTCCAGATTCCAACGTTTCATCCGGTGTTCCATTCTGGAACCGTCTACCTCCGTACCCATATTTTCCATGGCTACAGTCCCTATTCCTATTCGGGGATCGGCTAAACGCGGACGCATCTGCGGCTTTTCTGGAAGCAACAATAAAGTACGGTTTACTGTCATGCTAACAGGTTCATCCACACTTACAAGTTGTCCACCCACACTTAAATTCATTAAGTAAGTCAATTTAGAAATAATAGAAACATTATCTCCAAAAGCCTTCACTCCCATCAGATAAGACAAATCATCCTTGAATTTTACAGCTTGTCTGCCCGATCCATATTCCATTGTACGTTTACCACTTGAAAAAGGATTCATATTTTCCGTATGAGATACAAAGTAGGAAGTCATATCCACTACAACGGCCGAAGAGTCCTTATTAAAGGCAGCAATAGTGAATGCATCAACAATGGTTGATAATGAATTCTTCTTCAGTCCTTCCTGCATATTCTGATTCGCCGAACTGGAGAATATCATATTCTGTCCTGTTCTGCTAACTTCCTTCATATACAGTGTGCTGTCTACCACTGCAAATTTAATGTGACGGGGAGTATACGACATCGTTCCTGCCGGTCCATTTCCCATATCAGATGTTTCTACCACTTTGGAGCCTAAAAGAAACTCCCGTCCCATAAGTGAAACTGGGAACTCCACGAGCAGCTTTTTCTTGTCCACAAAATGTAAAGTGAGCAAACCTTTAGAGGTTTCCACCTTCTTGTCTTTAAACAGCTTTTCGTATTTACTGAGTTTTTTCTCTTTCTTTTCTGTTTTATCTTTTTTCTTTTTCCAGAAAATCGTATTTGCGTCTGCAGCAGGCAATGTAAATACCGCAGCCAGACAAATGATCAAAAATCGTCTCATATCGTGTTTTCTTATTATTTTACCAATTACGTATGTCTTCTATCTTTTCAAGCAACTGTCCATAGTGCATCCTTGTTTCATCAGAACCGGAATTCAAACGCGATTCCATTAACTTCTGAATACGGATCAACAACCCATGATACAAATGCAGCTGATTATCATTAGATAAATTGGTGATGTATCCCAAAGGTCCGAATCCTCCAACTGTATTTACTTCAGGCCGGACAGACTGCAACAACGTTTCAATCTTCTTACCTTTCTTTTCACGACCTGTAGTTTCCATGTGATTGGGCAACTGCAACTTTCTCAAGATAGCGGCCACCACTTCATATTGAAGTAGCATCTCTGCACGATTCAATGACTTTCCTTTTAAAGTCGATGCCCATACACCACTGTAAATGTCATTCAGGTATTCTTCAGGAGAATAACTGTTCTTATCTTTGTAGTAAGCCAATGACACTCGTTTGGTAGCCACCAAAGCTGTTGCAAAATTCTTAATCAGCTTTTGATAAACCGGCGTCTGTACCGGCATATTACGAAGGATGGAAGAATCATCTAACCAAGTCATGTTACACAACTCGTTCATCACAAAACGAGCCGCCTCACGTTGTTGCGCTTTAGATACAACAGACAGAGCCTGATTACGATCGCCTACTATATGTTCGGACAAATAAAATCCTCCTACATTTCGAAAAGCATACATCAAATATTGGTTATACCGATTAACTATCTCCGGATAGATCTGAATACGGAAACGGTAGTCCGAATCTTGTTGTTCCACCCATTTGTCCATATTCCCCAAGATATATTTCAGATTACTGATTCCATATTTTCCCGCTTTAACAGCATTGTTACCCAAATCACCTCCGAGCGCACTCGGATCGTATTCTGCACCCTGATATTGCGCTTTTCCATAACGATAAACCGGATCTCCTGACTTCATAGATACCCATCTCATTATCTTTTCACGGATTTCTTCTGGTGTCTTCGCATCCGGAACGAGCATATATCCCATCTGAATCGCAAACAAGTCATAAGCTCCCAACTTATTTTGGATGAAATCAGCCTTACCATCTTGCGGTTGAGCAATATAATTATAAGGAAGCTCATCCATCACAGAAGAGGCAATACCGTTCTGCCTGGTAAATTCAGGTGAACGCAATGATTCTACAGAAAATGCGGCCGACGCGGAAGCGTTATCTGCCAAACCTAAACAATGGCCTACTTCACGAGCCACATAAAGCCGGATACCCTCTAATAAAACCTCTTCCGACAATTGTATCCCCCGCATACGTTCATCAACTTGAGCTGTTTGAACAAAACGTTGACTGGCTATTGTCTTAGCTATATCATGTCCGACAAAAATAGTTCCATTAATAATTTCTCCACTACGAGGGTCCACCCAAACTTTACTCTGAGTTTTTGAGAGATTTACAGGAACATAACGGATGCAAGAATACTTCAAATTTCCGGCATAAAACGTCGTATCATTTGCAGGAAAATCCGCAGTCTGAACAGCATCTTTAAACCCAGCCATTTTAAACGCTTCATTCCACCAGTTAACTCCTTCTTTTATTGCTTTTTTCCAGGCTTCCGGAAAATCACTATCGATATAGAACACCACCGGTTTCCGTGGAGCAACCAGATCTCCCCGGCGATAGGCTTCCTCGTCAGCTGGCAACAGATTCCATTTATGTTGCAAATATGAAAAGGCCGTACCGTCTTTCGCACATTTCCTCCTCTAACTTCCTTCTTACTGGCAAGCAAAGATTGATAAAAGCTCATATCCAGATTGATCTCCAGGTTATCATCAAAGACATAAAAGTTTCTGATGGAAGAAAGATTCTTTTTCAACACCGCTTTCAACTCCAATTGACCATATTTCTCATCCTCCAAAGAGGAACTATTCTGGTCAAACAGAGGAAGACGTTTATTGTCAGCAAGAAAGAACTTAGTCACCTCGAACACCACTGCTGTACTATCCATATTATAAGCCGCAATCTTGAATGACTCCATATCCGGCGTTATATTACTTTTCGCTACTGCCTTACTGATATCAGACTGATTACTATATACATCCATCCGGGAAACGGGAGTTACATTCTGCATATACACCTGATCCTCTTGTATAGCGAAACGGATATGCAACGGAGTAGTCATAGTCTGTCCGACAAGACCACTCGTATTATCACTAGTTGCCGAGATCGAAGAACCCATCAAAAATTCACGTCCTAACAAACTTTTTGGAAACTCAAAATAAAGTTTATCATCAATCTTATGGATCGTTATAAGCCCTTTCTTCGTCACCACTCTTTTGTTTTTAAACAAACGTGGGTATTGAGTATTCCTTTTTTTAGAAGCAGTCCGAACCGTATCCGATTTTGCTTCCGTTTGCACTTTCTCCTTTTTCTTGGCAAAAACATCAGAAGTTCCGGTAGCTAACATAAAAGCCCCGGTCAATAACACTATAAATAACTTCATCACTCAACAATTTTTATTTTGCCTTTTCAAAGTCATTAATGATAGACAATAAATATTCATAGTGAGAGCGGGTTGCATAGGAACCTGAATTCTTACGCTTTTCCACTATATTCTTTATACGCGTCAATAAATCAAAATACAGATGATTCTGATTATTATTGGAAGTATTAAGCACATAATAGATATAGTCAAAGCCTGCATATTCATTTATCTTTTTCATTGCGTTAGCAGTCTGGTAATAATGTCCTGCATCTACACAACAATCTGCATCTCCCTGCTCTGTCAAATGTTTATATACTTCAAACAGCTGAAACAGAGGCAAATCCGTATTAGCCGGCAACTGTAAAGCACCTGTCTGGGCAGCTTGTTTCAAATCCGCGAACAAGACTTCATCAATCTCGTCTTTCTTTGTCAGCGGGTCAGCATTACGAATAATACCCATCAATACTTCTGTCTGCAAAATACGTTCGGATTCGGTTGGTTCCACATTTTTAATAGTCGATTCCCATAAAATGGTATAAATATCATCTAAATACTCCTGTGGAGAATATGCCGAAGAATCACGGTAAGCAGCCAATGAAACACGTTTTGTATTCAGAATCTTCTTACTCATCGATTTCAGGATGGAACGGGACATTGAACCGTCAAAAGTCAGATTCTTTACTACATCAGGATTATCTATCCAGTCAATATTCTTTAATTCATTCAAAACAAACTGAACAGCACGCTTCTGCATATCATGAGGAATCACTTCTGATGTATTATACGGATCACCGACATAATGTTCATTGATAAAGAAACCACCCACATTTGCCCAGGCATTATTCAGATAACGCACATACTGCGAAACTAATGCATCATAAAGATGATCTCGATAGGTAAAATCGGGATCCTTATCATTCAGCCATGTATTGAAATTGCCTAATATATATTTCAGGTTCTTGATGCCATAAGCACCTGCCTTCATAGCATCATTACTGATATCTTCCGATAAAGAAGTCGGATCAAAAACACCATAACCTAACTGTTGTTTCCCATATCTATATTCCAAGTCCCCCATTTTACTCTTAATAATGCTTTCTAAATAAGGAACCTCTTCTTCAGTAGTTTTTGCCTCCGGAAATACTGTATATCCCCACTTAATGGCATAATAATCATAAGTACCTAATACTGGAGGAGTAAGACATACATCTTTATCTTCGGGTTGTGCAATATAATTAAAACGGGCATAGTCCATAATAGACGGAGTAGTGCCATGCTCTTGCATAAACACAGGATCACGATACGATTCTGTTGCATAAGCAAAAGAAGATCCCATATTGTGCATCAATCCCAGACAGTGACCTACCTCATGAGATATGATATAGCGCAAACTCTCGTCCAATACATCCTGAGGAAGTTTGGGAGTTCGCACTCTTGGATCAACTTGTGCCGTTTGCACAAATCGCATATCATTCACCAACTGGATAACATCATGATATACAAATACAGAGGCATTAATAATCTGACTATTTCTGGGATCAATCCATGATGGTCCCATCGCATTCGCGATTCCGATCGGAGCATAATTAATACAGTTATACTTTATATTAGCCGGATCAAATTCAGGATCATCTTTCGGGAAGTCTTTCACCTGCATTACATTCTTAAAGCCAATACGTTCAAAAGCTTTATTCCATACCAACACCCCTTCATGAATACCCTTTTTCCATTCTTCAGGGAAAGCATCGTCAACATAAAAAAGAATAGGTTGCGTAGGTTCAACAAGTTCTCCTCGCTTGTAAGCTTCTACATCTTTAGGATATACATTCCACTTATTAGCATAAGTATTCATTTTCACTCCGTCATAATCATCAGCAATCTCTTCCTTATTTGAAGTAAAATAGCCAATGCGCGGATCAGCCATACGCGGCATCATTTCGGGAGTCTCCGGCAGCAAAACAAATGACCGGTTTACTTTTACCGTAACAGGTTCCTGATAGGCAATTGCAACAATGCCCATATAAAGTAAATCCTGCAAATAGCTTAAACTGGATGTTACCGATATGTTATCATCAAATGATTTTATCTGATCGACATAAGAGAGCTCTTTTTTGAAAGTTGCCCGGCGCACACAAGCACCAAACATTGTCTTCTTACCATAAGGGTCAAAAATAGCCTGCGCTTATTATCGCTCACCAGAAAATCCGTCATGTCGAATACTACAGCTGTACTATCTGCATTATACGCCATCACTTTGAATCCTTCCATTACAGGCTCTCCGACTCCTTTCTTCATTGCCTGTTTTATGGACTCATCCTTACTCGTAGAAAAGATCGGGCGACGTGCAAAGTTACTCACTTCGCGCATCTCCATCACACTATCGCGTAATGCGAACTTAATGTGCAGGGGCTTTTTAATTTTTTGCCCAACCAATGCATTTCCATTGTCACTAATCTCTGAAACTGTCGATCCTAGAAGCATCTCGCGATTCTGAAGGGTAAGAGGGAATTCAAATAAGATTTTTCCTTCAATCTTATGAAGAGTTATCACTCCTTTTTTCACTTCATCTTTCTTCCCTTTAAAAATTTTCTCGTAGGGAGACTCTTTCTTCGTAGTTTTCGTGTTTTTTTTCTTCTTTGCGTAAATCGGTTCTACCGTCACTAACATTGCGCACGCTAGTACCAACAAAAGAAACACCTTCTTTGCAACTAACTTATTCACAATCAAAATTATTTTAATTATATTATAAATAATAAAAAACAGTCGCAAAATTATATATAATTCCTATTGAAAGTGAATTTTATCATACCAAATTACAATTATTTTATTCTTTTTTATCTTAAAGGCTTCTATTTAAGAACATATAAAGTGGCTATATTCCAATACAATGTAACATTTGCATATAAAAAGAAAGGGTATCCAAACAGATTGGACACCCTTTCTTTTTATATATTAAATTAACTAATTATTTCTCACCACGTTTCGTAGCCGAATAGTTAATCTTCAAAGCATAAGATTTTCTAAGAGCATTTTTTACATCAGTAACAATACCCATCTTTGTCTTCTGATCTACTTTCAGAGACACAGTCATCTTAGCAGCATCGCCTTCATTCATACTCGCACGTTCCTGAAAAATGAAGTCTTGTACTTCACCCACTTCAGCATAACTGTCATTCAACTGAATACGACTTTCAGTACCCATTTTCGCGCGATATTCTTGTGTAGGTTCCCCTACATAAATGAATGTTACCAGTGATTTCTTCTCCAGTTTTTCGAGTTCAGTACCTTGCGGAAGTGTAAACTGCACCTTTAATGTTACCTCACGCATCGTTGTTACAATCATAAAGAAGAACAACAAGGTAAAGATAAGGTCAGGCAACGAAGAAGTATTCAATGCCGGCATTTCAC
>PPYE01433177.1_pt1 | contig 16999 bp, 7 predicted proteins | sample 1559881 | NCBI WGS metagenome assembly PPYE01 (sample SAMN08240022, study PRJNA423297) | Human gut metagenome, whole genome shotgun sequencing project. | reverse complement strand
AGCTTAGGCACGAGATGGAGGGAAAGCCGGACTGGCTGTCCGGCTTTCCTGTCCAAATTTATTGTAATAGGAGTGAAAACAATGAAATGCAAACGATGGCTGTCCGGTTTGGTGGCAGCCGCCATGCTCTCCACCATGACAGCAGGACTGCCGGCGGTGAGTGCGGCGGAAACCCTTCCCCAGCCGGACTACCTGTTCACCTTTGAGCAGGTTGCCGACCAGGTAGTGGAAAGCAGCGGAAGCACCATCGCCGCCGCCTTTTTGGAAGGCAGCGCCCAGGTGAGTTACGACGCCGACGTCCCCACTGCAAACGGCAGTTCCAATGTGCTGCGGCTTTCCGGCGGCAGCAACGGCAGCTCCAATCTGCGGCTGCCCGAGGGCATTTTCTCCCATGTCAACGGCACCGACGGGGTGACCCTCACCATGTGGGTGAAGCCCAGCACTTCTTCCACCGCTTACATGAAGCTCTTTGACGCCAACGCCGTGGAGCTGGGCCAGACCAACTCCGGCAACGACGGCAGCTGGAGCGACCCGGACTTTGCCCTGGCGGTGGGCGGTGAAGTGTACGACACCACCATCTATGTGGGACAGCCCAACCAAAATGCAGGGGTCACCTGCAAAATCAACTACTCCACTCACCTAACCAAGGGAGAGTGGCAGATGCTCACCGTCACCATGACTGACAGTGACTACAGTGTTTATCTGAATGGGGAAGAGGTCTCCTATCAGGACGCCCAGCAGGGCACCGGCTCTGTCTCTGCCGCCATGGCCGCCCTGTTTGAAAACAACTACATCCAGAGCCTGACCTATTCTTCTCTGGGTCAGAGCTACTACACTTCTGACCAAGACTTTATGGGCAGCATCGACGACTTTGGGGTGTACACCCAGGCGCTGACTGCCGGGCAGGTGAAAGCATTGTACGACAGTTATCAGTATCCCGCCGACACCGGGGAAGGGGCGGTGGCCTCCTTTGACATGGCCAATCAGTCCACCCTCTCCCACGGGGCCACCGGCTTCCTTTACGGCACCGCCGACATCAACGTGCCCTCCATCTCTTTGGTGGAAGGGCTTTCCCCCAGCTTTTTGGTGCAGAAGGCCATGGACGGCCAGCAGCACCCCAGCGGCGATGCGGTGCGCACCAGTTCCGCCTTGGAGGCAGCGGGGGTAGAAGCCATTCAGGTGTACTTACAGGACTACTACCTGGAATGGCCCTACGATGCCCCCACCACCGCCAGCGGCTCCATTGACTTCGACTCCTACCAAAAGACCGTGGAATCCATCCTCTACAAGATGATCTGCGACCCGGCTGCGGAGGGGGACGAAGGGGCCTTTTTGGGCAGCGATGGAAATTGGTACATCTTAAATGAAGAAGAGGCTTCCCGGTATAACTATGTGCTGTTCAACGAACCGGATACCATTTGGTTCGGCGGGTATCAGATGGAAGAATTCTGCGCCGCCTGGAAGCAGATCTACGACGCCATCCATGCCATCGACCCCAACGCCAAGTGCGCCGGGCCTAACACCACCAATTATGTGAAAACGTGGAATCAGGATTTCTTCCAGTTCTGCTACGAAAACGACTGCCTGCCGGAAATCGTCACCTGGCATGAGCTGTACGACGGAGGCAACCTGGCCAATGCCAACGACCCCAACGACGCCGGGATGAAGGGAGATTCCACCATCACCTTCTACAACCACTGCTTGGATATGACCGCTCTGCTGAGCCAGTACTACCCGGCGGATGAGATGCCGGAAATCGTGGTAAACGAATACGCTCTGTTTGACGACATCGGCTCTCCCGGACGGCTGGTGAAGTGGCTCTCCATGCTGGAGGACCAGGACATCTCCGGCTGCATGGCTTACTGGGGTTTGGCCAACACCTTAAATGAAATGGCCGCCGACCAGTTCAATCCCAACTCCACCTGGTGGCTGTATCACTGGTACTCCCAGATGACCGGTACCCAGCGTGCTTACATCTTCAACAATAACCCCAACGCCACCGAGGAAGAAAAGGCCGAAGCCTTCTACAACCTGGAGGACACCTACTACGGCCTGACCTCCTACGATGAGGACAACAACATCGCCTACTCCCTCTTCGGCGGCTCCACCCTGGAAGAGAATGAAACCATCCGCCTCACCAACATGGACGCCACCGCTTTGGCGGGAGTCAACGGCGCAGTAAACGTGAAGGTGTACGGGGTGGGCTATTCCGGCCAGATGGGCATTACCTCCCAGCCTCAGGTGATCTACGACGGCCCGGTGCAGGTAGTGGACAACACCCTCACCGTCACCGTCACCGGCACCGATGAAATGGATGCCTACTACGCCGTGTTCACCCCCACCGACAGGGCCGGAGAAGCCAGCGCAGTCTGCTCCATGTCCACTCTGAGCTATGAAGCGGAAGACGCTGCCCTGCTGGGCGGAGCTCAGGTGTACACCAAGACCGGCACCAACGACATGGCCACCTCCGGCCGTGCCATTGTGGGCAACATCAACAACAACGGCGACGGGGTGCAGTTCACCGTGGACGTGCCCGAAACCGGAGTGTACGAGCTGGATCTCTTCTACTCCATCCAGGCTCCCTTTGTGGACGCCGAAACCTTAGAGCCGGACGGCGCAGGCCAGAACCGAGCCATCGGCCAGACCCTGCCCTTCGGCATGCAGGTGGATGAATTGGATCAGCAGGTGCTGTATCTGGAAACCACCGTGAAGTGGGACTATAAGACCCACCACGATATCGACGTGTACCTCACCGAAGGGGAACACACCATTACCTTCACCCACATCAACGGCGACCAGGGCAGCCTGGGTAACCTCCAGCTGGTGGCCAATGTGGACAAGATTGATTTGGACTTCGTCGGCGTGGCGGATACCGACCAGATTGCCGAAGGCCGGAACGACTTCAACGTTTCCCTGAATGAAGCGGTGCGCAAGTCCACCAACGCCTCGGTTTCCGCCCAGTCCTTGCAGACTTCCACCGGAAACGTCACCCAGTTCACCGCCGTGGCCCCCCAGACCGGGTACTACCAGGTCAGCGTTCAGTTCTGGGATTGGATCGACGCCCAGCCCACCCTGAACCTGTCCCTGCAGGGCATTGACTACGCCGCCGATGCGGACAGCTACTCCACCGTCTCCACCTACTACACCCCCGTGGGCAGCGCTACACCCGCCGCTTCCGGCGCCGCGGAACTGGGCACCGTGTATCTGCCTCAGGGCGCTTCCACCATGCAGCTGGCTACTACCGCCGGGGACGCCATCCTGGGAGATGTGACCTTCACCTACCTGGGAACCGAAGGGGTGCCCTCCATCAATGCCTCCGAACTTACCATCTACGGCACCAATCCCTATCTGGAAGAACAGGAATATGCTCAAAGCTCCGACGGACTGGTGCTGACCCAGCTGGGCATCGGTCAGGATGTGTCCCGGAGCGACCTGACGGATGAGGAAAACAAGCAGCTGGCGGAAAGCAACTACGCCGAAGTCACCGTAGACGCTTCCGCTGCCGGGGTGTACAGCCTTGGCATTACCTACTCCAACGACGAACCTGCTCCGGTGATGCTCAAAGCCGATGGCACCACCTACGTCCACCCCTACAACGTGGACCTGGTGGAGCGGTATATGCAGGTTTCGGTCAACGGCGGCGAACCGGAAACGGTGTACTTCCGCAACACCTACAGCTGGGACAGCTACCGCACCGTGGAGGTGCTGGTGACCCTGGAAGAAGGGGAAAACACCATCCGCTTCTACAACGACAACTCCTATCAATTCTCCTCTCTGGTGAACTCCACCGCCCCGGTGATCAGCAACCTGACTATCGCTTCCCTCACCGGCTTCGGCAGCGTGGCGGCAGTGCCCGGCCAGGATACCGCCCAGGCGGACACCTCTCGGCTGGAAAGCAAGCTGGCCCAGTATGCCGAACGCCAAACCTATGAAGTGGTGTACACCTCCGACAGCTGGGCCGCCGTGGAACAGGCCGCCCAGGCTGCCCAGGCGCTGCTGGACAGCGACGCCTCCCAGGCAGAGATCAACAAGGCTGCCGCTGACCTCAGCGACGCTTTGGATCTGCTCACCGAGGTTTCCGTCCCGGTAACCGAAGAAAACCTGCTGGCTTACTACAGTTTTGACGGCACTCTGGAAAACAGCGTAGACGGCTCCACCGGTGAAGTGGTGGGCAGCCGGGCCAACGGCAGCGGCGGGGAAGCCGCCTACACCGAGGGCGCTAACGGCGCCACCGGCAGCGCCTACCAGCTCACCGGCTCCAATGGCCTGAAGCTGGACAACCCCCTCACCGGGGAAGAATACACCGTCTCCTTCTGGCTGAAGGACGACAACGCCCCGGCCTACACCGGCGCCGTGTTCTTCTGCGACGACAACGACCGGGATAACCGCTGGGTGAGCATCACCCCCTCCGGCTGGCTGGGACATCTGGGCCCCATGGTCTGGAGCTTTAACGGCGGCACCTACTACGATAACTACAACGACACCGCCCAGATGCAGCAGGGTGTGTGGACCCACATTACCGTGACCGCCAACAACGGTCAGGCTACGGTGTACGTCAACGGCAATGCAATCTGCTCCGGCAGCATTGCCCAGGTGGCCAGCAAGGTGGACAACATCTTCCTTGGGGTCAACTACTGGGATACCGCCATTCAGGGCGCTATGGATGAGCTGTATCTCTACAACAGAGCCATGAGCGCCCAGGAAGTGGCCGCTCTCTATCAGGGCAACGCCCCCACTACCCCGGAAGTGAACAAGAGCCAGCTGCTGGACGCTATGCTCCAGGCTTCCCGTCTGGACAGCAGTATGACCGAGGACCAGCAGGCAAACCTGCTGGCGGCCATGGAAACCGCTTCCGCCGTGTACCAGAATCCTTCCGCCACCCAGCAGCAGGTGGATGACGCCGACCAGGCGCTGCGGGAAGCCATCGCGGCGGTACAGCCCATCGAAGGCGACCTGAATGATGACGGCGTGCTGGATGTGCTGGATGTCATGACCCTGGCCCAGTATGTGGTGGGCAAACCTGTGGACATTACTCCTGTAGACTTCACCGGCGACGGGGAAGTGGACGTGCTGGATGTGATGACCCTGGCACAGATGGTCAACGGCTCCCTGTAAAGCAATCCTGCTTTTCAGAGAACTCTCCATGAGAAGTCCCTCCGGGAAACCGGAGGGATTTTTTACGGCTTTTTTCACTACAAATAGTTGTATTTCCTTTTGTTTCTCCAAATAGGAAAGAAAAATCCCCTCCGATGGGTACCGGAGGGGCGGCAGTCAGGGGAGGGAGAGACTTTAATTCTCCCCGGATTCGTTGAGCCGGGGCGGGAAAAATTCGTCCACCGGGAACTTGATCCGCTTGAACATTTCGCAGGGGGAATCGTTCACCGGCAGGCATTCCTTATCCGGCAAGCTGTAATCGTACACCGGAATCATCATCTGCACCTTCCGTTCCAGGGAGACGATGGAAAAGATGCCCAGGGTCACCAGCACGATTTTGTTGACGCAGACTTCGGCAAAGCCGCAGGGGCTGGCGCCGAACTGGGCGGCGATGGCGTTGGGGACGTTCACCGTCACCGAGCGGGTCTCCGACGTGTCGCAGAGTTTGTGAGCCAGGCAGATGGGGTTGGCCACCTTGACGGTGGCAATGGGGGAGGTGGAGCTGGGCTCCAGCAGGCCGCAGCTGCTGTTGTCGGAGGAGAAGACATTGACGTTGCCTTCGCTGCCGTAGAGAATCACCTTTTTGGTGTAGATCCCCAGCCCGCTGGCCTGGGTGTCGCAGGGACAGCCTCCTACCAGCTCCAGGTCCACCTTCACATAGAAGGTCATATCCACCGAATAAAAGCCCTTGTTAAAGGGCACGCTGTCCACGTCCAGGTCCACTCCCAGCAGGGTCACGTCCCGGCACCGCACACCGGTGGCGCCGTTCACCGCAGGCTGGGCGTCGCTGGTGAAGTACAGCACCATGCCTTCTACACAGTCTTTTTCGGAACAAGAGTCGTAAATACGATTTGCGTTGATGCACACCGCTTCCTTGAAGCAGCCTGCGCCTACCGCTCCCACGCCGGGGAGGTCCTTGTGTTCTGCCACGAAAACCACTCCTTACCAAACGGGGAAGGAGGCGAGGCGCTTTCGGCGTCCTTCCCCCGCCGCCGGAAGCTCTTTCTTAGGTATCCTATGGGGGAAGGGGGGAATGTGTGAATGGGGACGGGTACTGCTGGATTTCCTCCATTTGTCTTTTCCTCCAAAATATGCTACAATAGAAAAAACCAGAAACTTGGAAAGGAAGAATCCTATGGAATACCGTTTCGCCCATCAGTTTGACCATATGCAGGCCAGCGCCATCCGGGAAATCTTGAAGTTTACTTCCGACCCGGAAGTGATTTCCTTTGCCGCCGGCAACCCCGCCTCCGAAGGCATCCCAGTGGACACCATCCGCCAAATCTCCGCCAAGCTGCTCCAGGAAGACCCCATCGCCTGTTTGCAGTACAGCGTGTCCGAAGGCTACACCCCCCTGCGCCAGAGCATTCGGGAAAAGATGCTCTCCCGGGAAGAGATCGTTCACGATTTCGACGATCTGATTATTATGTCCGGGGCACAGCAGGGCAATATGCTGGCCAGCAAGGTGCTCTGCAATCCCGGGGACACCCTGGTGGTGGAAAGCCCCAGCTTTATCGGCTCCCTCAACGCCTTTAAGGCCAATGGGGTGAACCTGACCGGCATTCCCCTGGAAGAGGACGGCATGGACCTGAACGCTTTGGAGGATCTGCTGAAAACCACCCCCAACGTGAAGCTGATTTACGTCATCCCCAACTTCCAGAACCCCACCGGCCGGACCATGAGCCTGGAGAAGCGGAAAGGGCTGTATGAGCTGGCCTGCAAGTACGACACCATGATTTTGGAGGACAACCCCTACGGTGATCTGCGGTTTGCCGGGGAAAACGTACCTTCCATTAAGAGCATGGACACCGAAGGCCGGGTGATCTATTCCGGCACCTTCTCCAAGGTGCTGAGCTCCGGGATGCGGGTTGGCTTTTTGGTGGCCCCCAAACCGGTGATTTCCAAGATCGTCATCTGCAAGCAGGTGGACGACGTGCATACCAACATCCTGGCCCAGCGGATCTGCCACGAATTTTTGATGGGTACCGACTATCTTGCCCACATCCAGAAGCTGGCCAAGATCTGCCAGCATAAGTGCAGCCTGATGCTGGAGGAGATGGACAAGCACCTGGACCCCGCCATCACCTGGACCAAGCCGGAAGGGGGCCTGTTTATCTGGGCCACCCTGCCGGATGGAGTGGACATGGCGGACTACTGCACCCGGGCGGTGCGGGAGTATAAGGTGGCGGTGGTGCCCGGCACTGCCTTCCTCACCGACGAGAGCCAAACCACCCAGGCTTTCCGGCTGAACTACTCCACCCCCAGCGACCAGGACATTGTCAAGGGTATCCAGCTGCTGGGAAAATTGAAGCTGTAACATCGAATGGAAATACAGGGACAGTTGCTTTGCCAATGGGGCGGCGCTGTCCCTGCTTTTTGCGGGAAAGGACGGCAGGCTTGTCTGCCTCAGCTTGTGGAAAAAGGGGTCGGCATGTTCGAAACAAGCCTTCGGCATGTTTCTGACCAAAAACTTTTATGTTTTCGTTTTTCTATAGTCTGTGGCAGGCTTGTGCCTGTTTGCCTTTTGTTTTCAATTCGCACACAAATCCTTCCATTTTACAGTGTATTCTGGCAGGCAGCAGAAATCTAAGCCAAAAAGGGTGACAAACCCAATGATTTTGGTTATAATAAAGAAAACGCCCCCTGTACCGGACGGAAAGGATGGTTTTTTTGGCCAAAGCAAAAGGAAATAAATATACCCGCCTGATGGTGAATACTGTGATTTTTGGCATCGGGCAGTTCAGCTCCAAAATCCTGGTCTTTATCATGCTGCCCATCTATACCGGCTACCTCACCACCGCCGAGTACGGCACCGTGGACCTGATTCAGCAGTCCGCCAATGTGTTGTGGCCGGTGATTACCCTGGGCATCACTAACGGTATTATCCGCTTCGGCCTGGACCGAAGTTACCGAAAAAGCGATGTGTTTTCCACCGGCATCAAGTGCTTTCTAGCAGGGTACGCCGTGTTTTTAGTGCTGATGCCGGTGTGTTTTGCCATTGATTTTCTCCACGACTATGTGATGATCCTGTATATCTTCATCATCACCACCTCCATGCGGCAGATCTGCGCCCAGTTCGTCCGGGCCCGGAATTTGATTAAGCTCTACGCCTTTGAAGGGGTGCTCAGCACCTTTATGACCTGCGGGCTGACCATCCTGTTTCTGGTGGGCTTCCATTGGGGTACCACCGGCTACCTGCTGGCCATCATCGTCAGCGACGCCATTTCCATTATCTTCCTGTTCTGGATGGCTTCCCTTTGGAAGTACGTCCGGTTCGGCAAGACCCGCAAGAACACTGCCTCCCAGATGATCCGCTACTCCATTCCCATGATTCCCACCACGGTGTTCTGGTGGATCATCAACGTGTCCGGCCGGTACATCGTGGGCTGGTTTTTGGGGACCGACGCCAACGGCCTCTACGCCGTGGCCTATAAGGTACCCAGCGTGGTGATTATTGTGGCGGGGATCTTTATCGACGCCTGGCAGGTCAGCGCTGTCCAGGAAAACGATCCCCGGACCCGAGGGGCTTTCTTCTCCAACGTGTTCAACGCTTTGCAGTCCATCGTCTTTGCCACCGCTTCGGTGCTGATTGTCTCCAGTAAACTGGTGACCAACATTTTGGTCAGCGACGATTTCTACGCCTCCTGGCAGTTCATGCCCATGCTGATTCTGGCCACTACCTTCTGCACCATGGTCAACTTCCTGGGCAGCATCTACATGGTGGAGAAAAAGAGCACCATGACCTTCATCACCACCGTCATCGGGGCGGTGGCCAACCTGGTGCTCTGCTTTGTGCTGGTGCCCTTGGTGGGCAGTATGTTCGGGGTGTACGCCGGGGTCAACGCCGCCGCCTTTGCCAGCTTCTTCAGCTACTTTTTGGTGTTCGTCATCCGGGCCATCCACACCCACACCCTCATCCCCATCCGCTGGAATCTGCCCAAGTTTTTGCTGAACCTGGTGCTGATTTTGGTTCAGGCGGTGCTGATGATTGCGGAGGTGCCTTTCTGGATTCCTATTGAAATCGGGCTGTGCGCCGTGCTGGTAGTGGTGAACCTGAAGAGTTTGCTGGAAACGGTGAAGCATATGCTTAAGCGCCGGAGACGGGCGTAATTGAAGTTTTTGATAAAACTTTTCAGGCTGTAGAAAACTATAACATAAAAGTTTTTAGTCCAGTTTTTTACAAAAAACTGGTGGGGTCGAATCCCACGCAGTGGATTCTGGGGCAAAGCCCCTGCATCTTTCTTTTTGTCATAATGAGCCCCACCAGTTGATTGCCTCAGCCCGGCGGAAGAAAAAACAATCCGGATGGGGGCGTTGAAATCTTCGCCAGTAGGAAACGGCGGATGGTAAAACCGCCCGCCCAAAGGCGTAGAGCCAAGGGCGGGTCAAGGGTTTGCCGGGAAAGGAATTCCATCTTTGGAAGGAAGTTGGAGAGAGCTTTTCTTCATCCGGCCGGTGCCGCTGTTCTCCCCTCACCGGCAAGGTTTTGCCGAAAAACCCTCTTCTTGTTTCGCCCCTTTTTCCCGGGTTTCCGGGGAATTTTCACCCCTATCCAACCTTTTCAAACACCCTTGGGCCAGCCCGGAAAAAACCTGGGAAAAACCCGGAAAAATCCGGCGAAAAAGCGTTGACATCCCGATACTCCCATGCTAAAATCAGGATGATGACAGCCCAAAACGGGAGAAAGGATTTACAGGAATGAGCAAGATTGTTGTCAACAAAAATCTTCCCAAAAATGTAATCAACAAAAACATTTACGGCCACTTTTCCGAGCATCTGGGCCGCTGCATTTACGAAGGGATCTATGTAGGGGAAAACTCCGACATTCCCAACAAAAACGGCATGCGCACCGATGTGGTGGAGGCCTTAAAGGAAATTAAAGTTCCGGTGCTGCGCTGGCCCGGCGGCTGCTTTGCCGACGAATACCACTGGAAGGACGGCATCGGCCCCAAAGAAAGCCGCAAGCGGATGGTGAACACCAACTGGGGCGGTGTTGTGGAGGACAACTCCTTCGGCACCCATGAGTTCATGGAGCTCTGCGACCAGCTGGGCTGCGAACCCTATATCAACGGCAACGTGGGTTCTGGCACTGTCCAGGAAATGAGCGAGTGGATGGAGTACATGACCTTCGACGGGGTTTCCCCTATGGCCCAGCTGCGGAAAGCCAATGGTCAGGAACAGCCCTGGAAGGTGAAGTACTTCGGCATCGGCAACGAAAACTGGGGCTGCGGCGGCAATATGCGCCCGGAATATTACGGCGACCTGTTCCGCCGGTTCGGCACCTTTGTGCGCAACTACGGGGACAACCGGGTGTTTAAGATCGCCTGCGGCGCCAACATCGACGACTACGACTGGACCGACGGCGTGATGAAGGTGGCCGGCAAGTTCATGGACGCCATCACCCTCCACTACTACACCCACCCCCTGGGCTGGGAAATCAAGGGAAGTGCTTTGGACTTCGACCGTCCGGTGTACGACATCACTCTGGTGAAGGCCCAGCGGATGGAAGAGCTGATCAACGGCCACTTGGCTGTCATGGACAAGTACGACCCCGAACACCGGGTAGGCCTGATTGTGGACGAATGGGGCACCTGGTTTAGCGTGGAGCCCGGCACCAACCCCGGCTTCCTGTATCAGCAGAACACCATGCGGGACGCCATGGTAGCGGCTCTCCATCTGGATATCTTCAACAAGCACAGCGACCGGGTGATTATGACCAACATCGCCCAGATCGTCAACGTGCTGCAGAGCGTGATCCTCACCGAAGGTCCCAAGATGATCAAAACCCCCACCTATTACGTCTACGACCTGTACAAGCATCATCAGGACGCCACCCTGCTGGACAGCCATATTGTGGGAGACACCTTCCTGCACCACGGCCCCATGAACATCCCCACCCTGACCCAGTCCGCTTCGGTGGACGACGCCGGGGTCACCCACATCACTGTGTCCAACCTGCTGCCGGAAGAGAGTCAGAAGGTGGACATCCAGGTGGTGGGCGGCGATCTGAGCAAGGTGAAGGCCACTATCCTCACTGGAGAAGTCCACGCCCACAACACCTTCGACGATCCCAATGCAGTGCACACCGTGGAGTTTACCGACTTCACCGTCAACGGGGACACCATCTCCGCCAATCTGCCGGCTTGCAGCGTGGTGCTGTACACCATCGGCTAACAAGTGTCGCAAAGTAAAATTCACCGCTCCCAAGTTTGCCGGGGGCGGTGTTTTTTGTCCGTTGACAGGGAAAATCTCGGTTGCTATAATAAGAAGCAAGATGCAATGTAGAATTGCGTCTACTCGCTTTGGCGGGGGAAGGACGAAACAAAACGGCAAAGCGGTCGATAGGTCTGCGACCTATCTGATTCCCTTTTCGGAACAGAAAAGGGGGTGCTTTGAGAATGTTCGGCCCATTCGGCTCCTCTTTCTCAGAAGGGAGGGGCGTGTATGGCTTATGTAACCTGGGATCAAATGCTGCAAATCATTTTGATTGTGGTAACGGTTCTGGCCTTACATCAGAACAGGACAAAAAGAAAGTAACCGCTCCAATCGGCCTTAGAGCGGTTACTTCATGTAACTAACACTGGGGCTAACCGTTTCCGGCTTCGTCCTTCTGCTTTTATTATACCCATCTTTCCCGGAATTGTCAAGGTTTCAGGCAGGGATTTTCCCTTTCCTTTTCACCGGCTGCACCGTGCAGAAACCAACCCGCACCCCGAAAAATCTGGAATTTTTGTAATATTCTGCAATGATATTACCATTTGTACGAAACGGAGGAACCTTTATGGCCCAAACCCGATGCCGCAAGTGCCTGTTCAACCAGGACAGCGGGGAGTTGTACCAATCCATCCAAGAGCTGATTGCCTCCCTGTCTCCGGAAGAGAAAGCCGGGGAGGAGGAGTACCGGCGGCGGCTGGACGTCTGCCAGGAGTGCGAAAAACTGCAAAACGGCATGTGCCTGTCCTGCGGCTGTTTCGTCCAGGTACGGGCGGCCAAGGGAAAGGAACGCTGCCCCTGGGAAAAGTGGTGAGCTCCTGGTTCTGCCCATTCATATAAGAGAAAAGAGCCCTCCCAATCGGGAAGGCTCTCTTTTTTGGCTTTGGCAGAGTATTAGGCCCTTTTTTTCCGTTTCCCGCCTTTGGACAGGGCTTTTTGCGGCGCTTTTTCTCCCTTCCAGTTCCACCTGGTAAACATCCAGGCGCCGATGAGGGAGGTGACGGGAACGGTCAGCACCACTCCGGTGGTGGAGGCGATGGACTGGGCCAGTTCCATGGCAAGGTAGTTGGAGTTGAGCAGCTGTTGGAAGGACCAGCCGTACCCCATGAGCACCAGCATGGTGGTGAGGGCGGTGCCGGTAAAGGCCATAATCAGGGTGTTGGTCATGGTGCCGATGGTGTCCCGGCCGATGTTCATGCCGGAGCGCACCAGCTGGGAAAACCCGTGTTCCGGATTCAGCCGGTGGATTTCCTCCAGGGGGGAAGCCACCGACATACTCATATCCATCACCGCACCCAGGGAGGAGATCAACACGCTGACCAGAAGCAGGTTGCCCAGATCCAGCCCGGTGGCCTGGGTCACCAGCAGCAGGGATTCCGCTTCGTCCATGGTGTAGCCGGAGATGTGGAGCAGCCCCTGGAACACCGCAAACACCCCGGTGGACAGCAGCAGTCCGGCTACCGTGGAGAGGATGGCCGCCAGGCTCTTTTTGCTGGCCCCGCCCATGAGCAGCAGGCTCACTACCGTGGTGACGGTGACGGTGAGCAGAGTGATGGGTACCGAAGGCAGGCCGTGGAAGATGGCTTGCAGCAGAAAGAACAGCACTGCAAAGATGGTGTAGGCCAGCCCCAGCAGGGATTTGGCCCCGGTGCCCCGGCCCACCAGGATGATCAGCGCCCCGAAAAACAGGAGGATGCCCAGAATGGCAGGGTTGCGGTAGTAGCTGTACACGGTGTAGTAGGCCTCCACCCCGTCCGGCTCATCGGCGCAGACAATCACCGTCTGCCCGGCGCGGACCTCCACGTTCTGGGTGCGGTTGAGGTAGTTTAAAATCTCCACCTGCTGCCCGGCATTGGGGCCTTCCTGAAGGGTTACCAGGATTTCCTGGGTACCCAGATTCCGCCCCGGCTCCAGGTTGTCGGCAGAGAGGGTTTCGCTGACCACCTGGTCCACCTGGGCCTTGTAGTAGTTCATGGTGGAGTTGTTCACCGCCTGGTAGTTGTTCATCTCCGCCCAGGGGAGCAGGATGAAAATAATAGAACTGATGACGGCAAAGGCCGCCAGGCCGATGGTCAGCCAGTGGTTGGGTTTGAGTTTGATCATGGATATTCCTCCGAGCCGGTGGGATTTCATCACTTCCGGCGGTGTAATTGTCAGGATATGAGGCGGGTTTCCCTGCCCGGTAAAATGCACAACAGGTGCAGCGGAAATTCCGCCACACCTGAAGGCATGATGAAAGAGGGGAGAGAAAATTACCGTTTGCCTTTGACCAGAATCTTGCGGGTTGCAGGGATGGCTACCGCAGCGGCGGCTGCCATGGCCAGCAGGGCCAGCAGAGTCAGGTTGGCTTGGTCGCCGGTCTGAGGCACAGTGTCGGTGTTGGTGTTGTTACCGGTGCCAGTGCCGGTATTGGTATTGTCGCCGGTGTTGGTACCGGTTCCGCTGCCGGGCTGGTCGGGATCGGTGGTGCCGGGTTCATCGGTACCGGGCTGATCCGGGTCAACCGGGGTTTCCTGGGCGGTGACCGTCACGGTGCAGGTGGCGGTGAGGCCGTTGGAGGTGGCGGCGGTGATGGTGGCTTCCCCGGCGGCCAGGGCAGTGACCAGGCCGTTTTCATCTACGGTAGCCACAGCGGTGTTGCTGGAAGTCCAGGTGATGGTGGTGTCGGTGGTATCTTCCGGCTGTACCGTAGCGGAGAGCTGAGCAGTTTCTCCTTCGGTCAGGGAGACTTCCGACTGATCCAGGGTGATGCCGGTGGCTTCCACCGTCTTGTTGATGGTGAAGGTATCGGTGACCGAGCCGTTTTCCAAATCATAAGTGGTGACGGTCAAGCTGTCGCCGTCCACGCTCAGGTGGGAGTAGCTGCGGCCGTTGTTCTGGAACTGGACGTCGGTGTAGGGGAAGGCTTCGTTGGTGATCCGGTAGTTCTTGCTGCCGGAACCGGAGTTGAAGGTCACATACATCACGCCGTCGGGGTTGGTGAACTCCTGCTGGCCGGTGGTCATATCCCGGTCGGCTTCGTCGGTGATCTGAGCCTCCATGCCGTCAGCACCGCCCATCATGTAGCTGCGGGCGTAGACGTGGTCGTGGCCCTGGATGACCAGGTCAATGTCCAGGTCGGTGAAGATGGGAGCCAGGCCGGTGCGCAGGGTGATGATGTCGCTTTCCGTGACGTGGCTGGCCACAGAGTAGATGGACTTGTGGAAGGCCACCACAGTCCACTTGGCATCCTGGCCGTGGTTGGCCATGGTTTCTTCCAGGAAGGCCTTGTGCTCGGCGATGGACAGGCTGGAGGTGTTCAGCACCATGAACAGCACGTCGTTGTAGGTGAAGTAGTAGTCGCCGTCGCCGTCACCGTAGGTTTCTCCGTAGGAGGAGACGTTGGGGTGGGCGAAGTGGTCGGTGTACAGAGCGGAGTTATTGCCGTTGTCGTGGTTGCCCACCAGGGTTGCCATGGGGATGCCGGTGAGCAGTTCGCTGGACAGATAGCCGTCGTATTCCGCTTCCACTGCATCGCCGTTGGTTCCGTTGTAGTAGGTGTCGATCTGGTCGCCCAGAGAGAACATGAAGTCGTAATCGGTGCCATCGTTCAAGGCAGTTTCCAAAGTTTCGTTCCAGCCGTTGGTGTCGCTTTCATTGTCGCCGGAGGAGCCGATCTGGGGGTCGCCCACGATCATCATGTCCAGAGAGTTGGAGTCGAAATCGCCGGTGGTGTAGGTGTAGGTGTCGCTTACGTCTTCGCCGTTTGCAATGTAGTAGCTGTATTCGGTGTTGGGTTTCAGGTCGTTGATGACTACCCGGTTGATAATGTAGCCGTCCTGGGTGGCTTCTTCGGTGGCTGCCACATAGCTCTGGCCGCCGAACACCAGGGTGTCCGCAGAAGCGGTCTGGTTGTACCACACAAAGATCACCTGAGATTCATCGTTGCCGATGTTCATCACCAGGTTGGAGGGGTCGAAGGCGATCTTCCGGTTCACCGTGACCTGGCAGGAAGCGGAAACGCCGCTGGCTGCGGTGGCGGTGATGGTGGCGCTGCCTTCGCTCACTGCGGTGACCAGGCCGTTTTCGTCCACGGTGGCCACATCCTCATTGCTGGAAGTCCAGGTGATGGAGGGATCGGTGGCGGTGTCGGGGGTCACGGTAGCGGTCAGGGTGGCGGTGGAGCCGGCTTCCAGGGTCAGGCTGGTCTGATCCAGGGTGACGCTGTCCGCCGGGATGGACTTGGTGATGGTAAAGGTATCGGTAGTGGAACCGTTTTCCAGGTTGTAGGTGGTCACGGTCAAGCTGTTGCCGTCCACGCTCAGGTGGGAGTAGCTGCGGCCGTTGTTCTGGAACTGGACGTCGGTGTAGGGGAAGGCTTCGCTGGTGATCCGGTAGTTCTTGCTGCCGGAACCGGAGTTGAAGGTCACATACATCACGCCGTCAGGATCGGTGAAGGAAGACTGGCCGGTGGTCATATCCCGGTCGGCCTCGTCGGTAATCTGAGCCTGCATACCGTCCTCGCCGCCCATGATGTAGCTGCGGGCGTAGACGTGGTCGTGGCCCTGAATCACCAGGTCGATGTTCAGCTCGGTGAAGATGGGAGCCAGACCATTGCGCAGGGTGACGATGTCGCTTTCGGTGACGTGGCTGGCCACAGAGTAGATGGACTTATGGAAGGCCACCACAGTCCACTGGGCATCGGGATAGGTTTCCAAAGCGTCCTTCAGGAAGGCTTCGTGTTCCGCAATGGACAGGTTGGAGGTGTTGATCACCATGAACAGCACGCCGTTGTAGGTGAAGGCGTAGTCCCCGTCGCCGCCGTAGGTTTCCCCGAAGGTGGTGGTGTTGGGGGTTTCAAAGTGCTCCACATACAGGGAGGAATCGTTGCCGTTGTCGTGGTTGCCCACCAGCACCTGCATGGGCAGGCTCTTCAGCACGTCGCTGGACAGGTAGCCGTCGTACTGGGCTTCCACCGCCGCGCCGTTGCTTCCGTTGTAGTAGGTGTCGATCTGGTCGCCCATGGAGAACAGGAAATCGTAGTCGGTTCCATCGGTGTTGATGGTATTCAGGGTGTCATTCCAGCCGTTGGTGTCGCTTTCATTGTTGCCGGAAGAACCGATCTGGGGGTCGCCAACCACAGCGATGTCCAGAGAATCGGCGTCGAAATCCCCGGTGGTGTAGGTGTAGGTCTGGGTGGTGTCGCTGCCGTTCTGGATGTAGTACTCATAAGCGGTGTTTTCTTCCAGACCGGTGACGGTCACGGTGTTGATGGTGTACCCTTCCCGGCTGGCCGCTTCGGTGGAGGCGGTGTAGCTGGTGCCATTGAACACCAGGGTGTCGGGGGTGATGGTGGTGTCGTACCACACAAAGGTCATCTGGGTTTCATCTGCGCCCACGTTCATCAAAAAGTCGGTGGGAGCAAAGGCGTAGGGGTTGGATTCGCTGAGGGTCAGCTCTTCAAACTCGAAGTACACGTCGGAGCTGCTGGCCCGTCCCTGGTGGAGTTCCACCGCCAGGACGTTGGTGCCGTCCACCAGCATGGAGGTGTCGGTGACGTTGATTTCACCGGTGAGGGGGTCGCTCATGTTGCTGCCCCCGTACTGCATGTTCTCGGTGATGTCCTCATCGTAGAACCCGCCGATCTTCACCC
>PPYE01030640.1_pt1 | contig 17001 bp, 12 predicted proteins | sample 1559881 | NCBI WGS metagenome assembly PPYE01 (sample SAMN08240022, study PRJNA423297) | Human gut metagenome, whole genome shotgun sequencing project. | reverse complement strand
TTGTTCAATTAGGTCAAATCGAAAATGGTGTAAACGAAGGGGCAGTTCACTGGAATGCCAAAACTGCTTTTTCGTTTACGCCCGCAAGATATGTAAGCAAGGTCAGCATCGCCAGCCACACTCCTCCCCTCTGGGAGCGGAGGTCAGGGAGAACAGTATCGAGGTTCACACTAGCCAGGTTGAGGCGAATTTCAGTCTCACTCAGGCGTGAGTAATGGAGGCGGCAGCGCAGAAAGCTCTCACGATCAGGGCTATACAAAGGAGCAGCAGTACCGCCGATTTAATCCTTACCTCTCCCAGTCTTTTGTTTGTACAACATAGTTTAATCAATACCTCAGCCATAAAGCAGGACGAACACCACCTGTACATTTCCCATCGGCGATATTGCCTTTCAATATGTTGTTGCCCTGAATTCCTATATTGCCATCACCGTGAATGTAGACTGCCTTTACACCGACCCGACCCGGGGTGCGAATCCACCACCACCAAACCTGTTTATTATTGCTCTCAAGTGTAGCAACACGCTTACTATTATTTTTGTCTTTTCTTTCAAACCAATATCTTTGATTTTTTCGTGGGTTATACAATAATGAACTGCTATCACCAAAATATTGGCACGCTGCTTCTTCCATGCTCAATAAAAATATTCTGTCCTCCGTATCTGCTCCGCCGCTTGTACCATACCACTCATTGTTTGGATTTTTATTTACCACTGGACTTATTCGCAATTTATCAGCCATACTGAATTCATCATAAAAATCACCATTCAAATATTTTCTTAATGCACAGTCAGCCCATGTTACTTCAGTATAAGCATCATGATATGGGCGCTGTTCAACAATATGCTCAGTTATTATCAAAGCCCTGTCTTTTTTTATGTCCAGCACTATCCAGTCATATTTTCCAAATTCAATTATGTTACCTACCTGCATTTTTCTCATGCTCCTTTCCCATTGAGCATAGTTTATATCTTATATGCCTAATATCATTTATTCCCTCTTATCTGTCAGCGCACCCTGTACCTTTTGCATACCAACACAAAAATGCGAGGAAAGGGGATACTGCCGTAAATGCCATCCAGACAAGGGCATAGCTTTTCGGAAAAATCCTGCTATAAAATTGCTGTATAAATAATAGCTTGATACCATGCCCGCAAAAAAAGCAAAAACATTGATGCCAGCCCTAATAGGGGACGTGCTGTAAACGGCAATGCACAGTGCAATAACAATCCATGGCGTAAATTTCCAAGAAAATTATGCAGAACCACCGCACAGTCAATCAGATGTAATAACGCCGGGAGGCCTGCCTGCCGGTAATCCAAATATTTTGAAAAGCCCCCATAAAAACTCCAAAAAGCAGGATGCCCATGGAAATAAGCACTTGCTTCGGAATGGAATATGATTTTGGGGAAGTCCGTATTTTACCCAAAAACTCTTTCAATGTTTGCTCCTCCTTCTCAAAGGAAGTTCCGCACATTTCAAATCATCTTATTCTGCAGAGAGCGTCATGCAAATTAACGGCCATGTGTCCTCTTGCGGATGCGACGATAATTCACGCACTTTGCAATAAATTGATTTATTTTGCATGATTTCATCTGCGGTAAGGCATAGTGTCTTTTTCTTCTCAACGAGCTCTTTCATATTTACGGTGCCAATCCAAGTATCTTTTTGAAACGGTAAGGTCAGCATATGCGCTTCCGAAAAGTAATCTACCAGACGTACAAACTGACTTTTTGATTCTTCTTGCCACAGCGCAACGCATTCTTGATAATCTGCTATGCTGTCAATCTTGGATAGCCCCGGAATGATATACTGCTGCATATCATTTGCAATGATGGCTTGAATCTCCTCATAGGGGGTATCCATCGGCTTGTAGTTTTTATAACCGTCAATGACATAACCCCGTATATCACGGAGCGGGTGTAATCTGCCTTGATGCGGTAAAAAGCAAGCTTCTGTAAAAGATTTGAAAAAAGTGACATCTTGTAGTTGTTCATCTGAAAGGTCAGGCGTATCTACTACGATATTCAGCCAAAAGGAAAACCCGGTAGCTTTGCTGTTAAATTGGGAGCTTTGAATATTTACGGCGATTGTGCAGGCTTCCTTATGAATGTAAAAAGCCTGCGTTCCCCGAAGGCTGTGAAAACCTGCTTCTTTGAGCGCCGGTTTGATAACTTGTTGAATTACTTTATTTCTCTTTTCTCGTGAAGTCATATTCTTGTACCGCTCTTTCTGTCAATTCTTTATTGCTATCTTTGCTGTTCCTGTACCTTATGCGCCGTGATGATCGTATAGCTATAAGCGTTGACCGTAATGATACACCTGTCAACCGCTATATACCAGTTCTTTCCTTTTCTTGATATGGATGCTTCAACAGAATATATCCTATTTCTGCACCAATCAACAACCCGTAAGCATCTGAATGGCAGAAGCGGCCTGCTCATAATCGGTACAGACTTGAGCTATTAAAACATCCAATTTTTCCGGCCGTTCCCCCGCCCGCAACGCTTCCGTGAGCATACTGCTGGATTTACAGAGATCTGACAGCCCCAGGTTTTCACAGACTCCTTTCAACGTATGGGCAGCCCGAAACGCCTCCGGATAATCCTCCGACGATAGCTTCTCTAACAAAAGACGGTAAGTTCCATCGCTTAAAAATTACTTTAAAAATCGCCTTACCATATCTTCACTGAATAGCCGGGCCAAGACTTCTTCATAATCTCCGCCCAGCTTTACATAACATTCCTTCAGACTCATAAATACCTCCGCATCCTACTAATGTTTCTTTTTTACAAGTTCTGTGATCACTGCTTCCAGGTTGTTCATGTCAATCGGCTTCGCCACATGGGCATCCATTCCGGCATCCATTGCTTCCTTGACATCCTCTGCGAACGCATTGGCTGTCATTGCAACTATTGGAATCACCTTTCCACGGGTATGGCTGCCGGCACGGATGGCCCTGGCCGCATCATAGCCATTCATGACAGGCATCTGGATATCGGTCAAAATCAAATCATACTGACCCGGTTCGGATTTCTCGAATGCTTCCACCAGTTCCTGGCCGTTGCTGACGATATCACATGCTACGTTGTTCATATTCAGCAGTTCCCGCAATATCTCTGCATTCAGCTCATTATCTTCAGCGGCAAGTATTGTTATGCCTGCCAGTATATGATCCGAATCCTCTGTCCCCGGCAGTTTTTGTTCCTTTGCCTGGACCGTTACAATGGCCTGCTTAAAACTGGTCAGGAAAAACGGTTTTGCCAGGAAGCCATCAATGCCCGCCGCAAGAGCCTCTTCCTCAATCTCATCCCATTCGTATGCCGTAAGAAGGAGGATTGGAATATGTTCCGGCAGCATGGCCCTGATTTTTCTGGCCGTTTGGATACCGTCCATACCGGGCATTTTCCAATCCAGAAGCACAAGATCAAACAGGCCCCCCTCCTGATGAGCTTCTCCAATCTGCCGGATAGCATTATCTCCGCTGAGTGCATACCGGACAGACACCCCAGTGTCTTCCATGACACGAATTACATTTATGCAGATGCTTTCATCATCATCCACCACCAGCACACGGGTAATCCCGTGGTTTTCCCAAAACTTTTCATCCACATTCTGTTCCTGAATGCGCAGTTCTAAATCAACAGTAAAGATACTTCCTTCGCCCTGCCTGCTCTTCACATCAATGGTTCCGCCCATCAGCTCCACCAGATTTTTTGTAATAGGCATCCCAAGGCCGGTTCCCTGGATTTGGTTCGTCACACTGTTGATCTCGCGGGCAAATGGTTCAAAAATAACATGTAAAAACTCTTCCGACATGCCGATGCCGTTATCTTGAACCTCAAACCGTAGCCGGACAAAATCTTTTGTTTTTTGCGGAAGCTGGGTGACGGTCATTTGGATCCTGCCGCCGACCGGGGTATATTTGACCGCATTGGACAGGATATTGATCAGCACCTGATTGATTCGCATCCTGTCGCCGACTAAATGCTCCATTGTTACATCTGCCAGAAAAAGCTCAAATTCCTGCTGCTTTGCTTTGGCCTGGGGCCGGATCATGGTTCCCAGCTCGTCTATGAATTCTGCCAGATTGATCTCTGTAACGTTCAACGTGGTTTTCCCACTCTCAATCTTGCTCATATCCAGCACATCATTGATCAGCCCCAGAAGGTACTGGCTGGACGCCGTAATCTTTCGCGTATATTCTTTTACCCGCTCCGGGTCGCCGGCATCGTGATTCAACAACAAGGTAAGCCCCACGATTGCATTCATCGGCGTCCGAATATCATGACTGATATTATTTAAAAATGTACTTTTGGCTTTATTGGCAGCATTTGCCGCATTCAGGGCTGTTTCCAAAGCAAACTTGCTCTGCCGGTCCTTGGTTCTGTCTGAGAGCACGACAATAAATTTGTCTGATTGGTCATCTCCCACCCGGTAAACCGTTTCGTAAAACCACCGTTTTTCTCCTGTTTTCTTGTTGATCCGCTCACTTTCCATGGTAATAGACTGGCCCGGTTCCATCAAAGCCAAATCCGAGTAAGAAATGGTTTTTTTCTCAGTGTATGCAGCCTTTCCTAATGATTCAAGATCTGCCGCCACCACATCCTGAGAAATGCCAAGTACGCGGTTTACATTGGGCGTCACATACTCTACCGCATAAGACCCGCTGTTCAGCATCAAGAACACATCGTCTATATTCTCAGAGAGAATGCTGAACAGCTGTTCACGGTATTGAATGTCCTGCTCCTTCTTTTCAATGCGCTTCCGGCTCTGCCGTTCAAATAGCAGGAATATAAGGCCGATAAAAAACACGATAAAGACGGCAAAAATAAATATTCGGGAGGACTGCAGGATATGGTCGGTATATTCCATAATAACACTGCTCGGAATCACAGAAATGATATACCAGCCATCCTTGACTTTTATGGGTGAAAAAGTAAAGATGTTCTCTGCGCCGTTTATGGAGAATTGTATGACGCCAGAATGTCCCTTTACCATGCTTTCCCTGAAGGCTTGAATATCCTCCTCATTATTTTCCTCTCCAATCACATCAAAAATATTTAAAAACGTCTGGTTGCTGTTTTTATGGTATGGACGGATCAGAACATTCCCATCCTGATTGGTGATATAGGAAAAACCGCTTTCATTATAAAAGGATATGGAGAACTCTTTGGAAAGCGCAGAAATCCTCTCTCCCTTTTGCATTAACCCGTGAGCGCCATCTGCAAACAAAAAGCATTCGTAGACTCCCATGGTATTTTGTCCATCGTAGAGATTCAAATAGTTTTCTCTGATGCCCTTGCCGGAGAAGGTACGATAAAATTCCAGTTCCTCTGCACTCAGTATGCGCCGCTCATCAAGGCGGTTTGAGTATAAAATCCCATTGTCCAGATCCACAACGGTGTAATTGGATGCCTCGCCGCCCAGCAGATTCAGATTATTTAATATTTTGCTCTCTTCCTGAGATTCGATTTCTGACATCTTATTGGATAAACTATGTACCCGATCCTGTTCTATTGTAATATAAGTCTCAAATGCGTGGCCTCCCTGACTTGTAATCTCCAGGGTCTGTTCCGCATTCTGCATCCACAGGGAAGTCCGGACGCTTTTCGTATAAGAGTAACAGCCTAAGAGAATGCTGCTAAGAATGATTACGACCAGACAATTTACCCCAAATCGTTTTATTCTCATGTTCATTTCCTCCAGAAGCTACTGTGCCAAAAGTTGGTTCAACAGGGTAACAGCCTCATCCGCAGACATTTTATTTAACATTTGCTTTGTTATTTCAGAAAGAGAGGTGTCCAATGGCAGATTCAGTCTATAATCAGAGCCAATCACGATCCGGCCGCTTTCTAAACACTCAGAAGCGGAAAGAATTGTTTGATCAGTGGGAACTCTGTCATCTTGCAGCGGTGTATAGGAGCTTTGGTTTTCACAGTATTCCCAGATTGAATCCGGCTGGGTGATACACTCCACAAGCTGCATGACCTCCTCCAGGTGTTAACTGTCGGCGTTTGCACTAATACAGGTATTCGCATCGATTATGAGCACACTGCCATCATCCAGTATGGGAAAAGGATGTACCCCATAGGAAAAGCCAGGCTCCATATCGGCTACTCTGGAAGTCGCCCAGCTGCCGGTCACCATAAACGGCCGGTCGCCGCCAACAAACAGCTTGAGATCATCAGAAGTTTGGTTGGTCACCGAAACCTCCTCACAATCAATCCATTTACGGTCGATCATCTCCTCAACCATTTCAATTCCCGGACGCAGCGTATTTGCCAGCTCCGCCGGGGTACGATTGAATGCTTCGATTGCCGCAGCGGAATCTTTCTGATAGACCGGGTATAGTGATTTACCGACAATAAGATTTCTGAGAGAAGCATAGTTATTTGCAACAATAGGTGTGATCCCCTGATCCGCAAAATACTGACACACCTCCATAAACTCTGACCAGTTTTCCGGAACTTTCCACCCGTGTTCTTCCAGCAAATCGTAATTGATATACAACCCATAAGCAGAGATACAAGTTGGCAGGAAATAGACAGAACCATCCTCACCGACAAACTGCTCTTTCATTTTGTCCTGATACTTCTCAATCGTAGGCAACCCGGAAAGATCCGCTAACTTTTCCTGTTCAGCCAGTTTTATCACCCGGTCGTGGTCCACCATAAAAACATCGTCAAGTCCGTTGGCCTGTGCCCGCCTTTCCAAAGCATTCCAGTAATCAATGCCCTTCACGCCCTCGTAGGTTACGATGATATCAGGGTTTTGTTCCATATATCGATCCAATATGCTTTCAATAGCCGTCAGATTAAGGGCGTCTGCTTTATATCCATAAACAGAAAGAAAAATATGCTCCTGTTCTGCAGGCGGTTCATTCTCAATCAGCATGACTTCACTGGAACGTTGGCTGCAGCCCGACAGCAATGCTAAAACTAAAAAAGCGGATAAAATAATTTTATACAGCTTCATTCTCTTGTCCTTTCTTTCAATCATGCAAAGAAATCTCCACCCCGATAGCAGCGTTACAGTCCCGATTCAGGTTAGCAGCACATTCTTCCGGTGTCGTATTGCCCGCCAATAACTCATGGATATGGGGCCAAAACACACTGCGAACGGAATTATCCTGTCCTTGCCAGTTGGGACTGGAATTCATAAAGTCGATGACGTTATCGGCATTTTCAGAAAACTGGCGCAGCATGACGATCTCATCGGCATATTTTTCAGCCACCCGTTTACTCTCGGGTATGTTTCCTGCCGAAATATCCATCAGTTCTTCATCTTCGTAAATGTATTTCAGGAAATCCTTTGCAACCTGAATCCTCATTTCATCCCCATTGTCAAAGACTTCAAACCCGGTAATAAAGGATGTGGCAAGATTGCCGGGGAAGTTCACAAACCCATACCTCTCCTCTATGTTTTCATACAGCATATAGTTGGCATTATTGAACATATAAATTGCTAACCGGTCAGCCTGAAAGAGCTGCTGCAAATCCATTATTTCCAAAAGCTCCGGATGCGGAGCATACCAGCCGCGCTCCACGCCGTCCTGAATCCATTTCAGTCCCTGAACTGCTTCAGGTGTTTCAAAATCAAAGCTGCCGTCCGGGGCAAAGATCGTGCTGCCATGAGAGCGAATAAAGCTCATCAGGTGAGTATCTCCCTGGTTATTATTCCCGTACATAAGAAATGGATAGGTCTCATCGGGGAGCTTAGCCGCTAAAGTATCCAAAATAGTTTCCCATTCCTCGATGGACCAGTTCTGTATTACCAGCTCATCTGTGCAGAACCGTTCTAATCCGCATAGCTGAAACAATTCTTTGTTATAAATCAAAATATTCTGCATGGACAGATACGGCATCATATATGTTTTTCCATTTTTGGTGCTTTGTGCCCATGTGGCTTCGCTAATATCGGCCCGCAGTTCATCAGAAATAATGTCATCCAATGAGACAACATGCCCGCCCGAAACATAGGATGCCATGTTAAAATACCCCTCATACAGCAGGTCTACTGCATCGTCCGTTCCGTATGCGCCTGCAATCGCGTCATTTTCGTCCGTGTAATCAAACACCTCGACCCGAATATTAACATCCGCCTTTTCGTAGGATGCAGTGAAGCGCTCTGCCGCATATTCTAAAAACATCTCAGCTGTCTCAATATCGGAATGCCCTACACTATTCATCGTGAGCGTTGGCGTCTTAACAATCAGCGTAACAGCAGGCTTTGATAAGGGGTCTCCAACGCACCCCGCCAGACTGGCAACCAGCAGAATTACCGCCAGCCATGATACAATTTTTCTCGACTTCATCACAATTCCCCCTTGGCTTCTACTGTGATCCCGCCAATTTTCCCATCAGTTCACTGAAGTTGATCGGTTTCGTAAGAAAATCACTCATCCCACTCTTCAATGCCCGTTCCTTATCCTCCTGAAACGAATTGGCCGTACATGCAAATATGAGAACGCTCTTTGCGTCAGGACGGTTCAAATTACGGATTTCCTGTGACGCCTGACAACCATCCATGGCCGGCATTTGCATATCCATCAGGATGGCAGAAAACTCTCCAATCTCTGATTCTCCAAACTTATCTACCGCGGCTTTCCCATTCTCCGCCCAAACGGTATCAAATCCTTGGCTTTGCAAAAACTCAATCAGTATTTCCGCATTCAACGCATTATCTTCTGCAATTAACAGTTTCATGGAATGCTGCGGTTTTTCCGGAGTATCAAAGGAAATACGGGGAGTTTCAGCAGGGGAGTCTGCGAATTCTGAACGGAACGTAACTGTAAATGTGCTTCCTTTGCCCAGTTCACTTTCAACCGATATTTCACCCTCCATTGCCTCTATGATTCCTTTGCTGATAGGCATCCCCAGCCCTGTTCCCTGCATCCCATTAGAAACTTTATTATTCTCCTGGGTGAAGCTGTCCCAGATAGTTGCCAGAAACTCAGGACTCATCCCGATTCCTGTATCCGCACAACGGATTGTAGTGATAACATGGGTTGTATCTTCCAGCTTTTGCTCTGCCGTCAGTCGGATTGTCCCGCCTTTCTGCGTGAACTTTACCGCATTGCCAACGATATTCATGAGCACCTGTTTTAAGCGGGTTTCGTCGCCTGTAATGCAGGGGGCAACAATATTCTGTTCTACAATCAATTCAACACCGCGTTCCTGTGCATTTCCACGCTGCATAGATACGATGACATCCAGCATCGTTTCCAAAAAAAACGGCTTTGAAACAAGTTCCAGCTTTCCTGCCTGAAGCTTTGACATATCCAAAATATCATTGAGCAGGGAAATCAGATATTGTGTTGTGGTATTGGCCTTGCAAAGCCAGCCTGTCATTTGCTCCATATTCCCATCCTGTAGATGAGACTGCATCAGATGGAGCAGGCCAACAATCCCATTGAGCGGTGTCCGGATCTCATGGCTCATACTGGACAGAAATTCACTGCGCACTTTTGCCTCGGTGTTTGCTTTGATCTCTCTTTTGCTGAAACGCAAGGACATTAAAAGAGCCATAAGCGATATGAGAATGACGGCAATGACCATGGATATGCTTGCAATAACAAATGGCTTTGTCAGATCCGTAAACACAGTTCTCTCAACAACAGATAGAAAATACCAATCGGTACCTTCAATGGGAAGAAAGAAAAGCTGCTCTGAAATACCGTCCTCATCTGTAAACATAAAATGAAACTGCTCTTTACGGCTCATGCTTTCCCGGATCACTTCGACGGTATATGGACTCTCCCGATTTCCCCTATCCAGCCAATCCTATAGATTGCTCCTTTGATTTATGGATACGGTTCGGTTGATATTGACGATATAATCCCCACTGGGAGTAATCACACTGCTGTACCCCCGGCTATCACTGTCCTTATAAAACGAATAAATCACCATCCGGTCCTGAATCTGGGTAATGGGTGAGATGCCGACCAGCCAGGTAAAGTTCACACCTTCGACATGGAGATCATCCAGACGTATGGCATGGAGAAGCATTTCCTTTGTTTCCTTGGCAGTTGTATGCCAATCATAACTGCAGACAATTTGGTCCTGGTCGCCTTCCAGATAATTGGATATATTCATTTCCTCTTTTGAATACTTCATATAGCGGTCATTATAAACAGAACCGTCTTCTGCAACTAAGTATAAGGTATGGAACTCTCCCGTCGCTCTCTCCATACTCATTCTTTCTTGAACCGCTTCTATGGTTTTGCAATCATAGATATCCAAGCGCGCTTGAATACCGTTCAGGTTGTTCCAGTTCCGCTCAAGAAAATTATTGATCAAGGCCAAATCGTGTGTTGCCAGTTCGCTCGTTGTATTCATGATATTGCTCTCAAGCATGGAATTCATCTGCGTTATAAAGAAAAACGAAATACACGCAATGACTGCAAGAGAAAAAACGACCAGCAATCTCCACCACATCTTGCCATGCGTCATCTTCATAAATCACCTCTCATTTCAGGCATTCTCTCCAAGCGCTCCATTCTCACTCCTGCTTTCTCTCTCTTTGCCTGATATAATAGTGTGTCTGCTGCATTCATTAAATCGGAAGTCCTCCCCGGTCCGTAAACTCCACCGATGCTAATGGAGAACTGCAGCTGTGGATAATCCGGAAGAATCACATTTTTAACACAAGACCTTATGGCTTCCAGTTTCTTTGGCAGCATGTGGAAAGGTATCTCCCGGAATACAATTAAAAACTCATCACCGCCAAATCGCACAACATAGTCCGCTTTTCTTACACAGTTTTTAATGGCAACGGCTACCTGCCTCAATGCCCGGTCGCCAGCCGGATGGCCGTATGTATCATTAATGGACTTGAAGTGGTCCATATCCAGCATGGCAACCGCACTGATATGGTACATGTCACGCAGCTGCTCCTCATAATAACGGCGGTTGTAAATCCCGGTCAGTATATCTACATAGAGTTTATGGTTATAGGCTGTGATATACTTTATCATTTCATCCTTTCCATGACCGCCCAGCAGGGTTTTCTCCGTAATCCGGTCAATGATTTCCAGAGAATATGGATACCCGTCTACCTCCACATACGTTGCCCGCACATGATAGATGTTCTGGTCTATAAACTCAAATTTCGTCAGGCTCCCCTTGTTTGACATACATTTTGCGGAAATACAGTTTTCACACCGCTTATCTTTGTTCCATATATCATAGCAATGGAAATCTGAGTATTGAGGAGCCCCAGACTCATTAATGTCAACTTGACAGTTTTGGGAAGCGTCAACCAGCCGGACAACATCAAAAACCGTTTTGAGGTATTGCAGTAATATCCGGGCCTCTATGCCGCTTATGGAACAATAGTCCGTTTCTTTTTTTGCATGTATGCCGTTTATTAAGGATTCTATGGAAGGCTTTACCGCAGCTACACTGCTATTTGTGGCCGGAATATACTTCTCATCAATATTGATAAGTTTCCCCAGGACGCCGACATGGCGTTTCCTATTTTCGTTTGTCCAGATGACATGACCGAGACAGCGGAACCAGTGGATTTCCTGATCCACTGCCAGCGGCACATCAACCTGAAAATCCGGTTGTAACGGGGTGGCTGTCCGGACTTTTTCCAAGATATGGTCCAGGATATTACTATCGGCACATTTCGGTAGTTTCTCATTCTCCAGCGGATGAAACAGGTCACTCTCGATATTAAATCGTTCTGCTCCGTATTTATTGAAACTGAGAATGGATGATTCTACCGAATAATTGAAAAAAATTTCCTCAGTTTTATCCGACAGGAACCGAAACCGCTGCTGTTCATATGACCGCTGCTGCAGCAGACGTTCCGTAGCTCCCAGGCCATAGCGCTGCAGCTGCTCCGTAATATGGCTGGTTTCTTTTGGTGCATTTTCCGTTTCCAATGTATTTTGGGCCAGCAGCTCCTGTACCAGCGTATCCCCTATGTCACGCAAGCATTCCAGCAGCAGCGGATGAAAGACTCCGCACTGTCCGTCAAAGATCATTTTCATTGCTGTATCATGGGAATATGCCGGCTTATAGCACCGTTCACTGGTAAGCGCATCATAGACATCTGCCAGGGCGACCACCTGTGCAGAGAGCGGGATGGCATCCCCTTTCAGGCCATCCGGATAACCGCTGCCGTCATATCGCTCATGATGCCACCGGCAGATTTCATATGCCGTTTTCAGCAAAGGTTCGTTCCGGTCAATGGGCAAATCCATAAGTATCTCCGCGCCCGCCATAGAATGGCCCTGCATAATCTGAAATTCCTCTGCCGTAAGACGGCCTGGCTTATTGAGAATCTCTTCCGGGATGGCGATTTTGCCAATATCGTGCAGTGCAGAAGCCATGCTGATCATGGTAATGTCTTCGTATGTCATTTTATTACAGTCCGTTTTTAGCATGAGCTGCCGCAGCAAAAGTTCTGTAATGATGTTGATATGTAGGACATGAAGCCCGCTTTCCCCATTACGGAATTCCACGATATGGGACAGGATGGAAAGCATGAGCCGGTTATCCTTTTCTTTTTTACTAATCTGTTGGGTAATGATCTCCATTAACTGGCGTTGCTTAGCAAATGATAAAATAACATTGGCTACGCGACGGCGCACAATCATCGTATTATAGGGGCGGGCAATATAGTCGGTTGCCCCAAGATCATACGCACGTTCTATAAATTTAGGCGCAGTTTCGCTGGAAATCATAACGACCGGAATTGAATCAATCCAATGAGACTGATTCATACGTATCAATACCTCCAGACCATCCATCTGCGGCATTTGAACATCCAGAAGGATGAGAGATAGATCTGATATATGTTCACGTAATATTTCAACCGCCTGCGCCCCGTTTTCCGCTTCCAAAATTTCATATTCATTTCCAAGCATAGAACCAAGCATCTCTCGATTCAATTCAGCATCGTCTACAATTAAAACCTTTAATTTCGGTCTGACTTTCAACATACCATCACTCCAGTGAATTTCTTATATTGCTATTTCCATCAGCACCAATCTGCTTATCTATGCAGATAGGTTGCGGGAAAATTTTACGGCCTCTCGGCCGTACAGTTGCACTCTTATTTGCCTATGTTCCACTTTTTATTTTATCATTATGCCCTGTCATACACAAGAAGAAATTCCTGTAATGACTCAACTATCCGCCCGTATTCTTTAAGTTTCATTGCCACGCTTCGGAATTATGTAGTATAATAAAATAATATATATTTGAGTTTGAGAAAGGATATTTATATTATGAAACGACAGGAAACTCGTTTTTCTTATGTATATGAAGATTTAAAAAAACGTATTGCTTCAGGGCAATTCCGGCCCGGCAGCAGGCTCCCCTCTTCCCGAAATCTATGTGAAGAATACAATGTGGGAATTGCGACCATTACGCGGGTATTGGATACTCTAAAGGCGGAAAAAATGATTGACATCCAGATCCGGCAGGCTCCCGTAGTTCTTCCACACAACTTAACAGGTCCTGGAGTATCTACTATCTTAGAGCAGCGGGATTCTATCTTACAGGTATATGAAACATATGGGCGATTATTGCCCTATCTGCTTGTATTCGCCGCGCATAAATGTTCGGTTGAGAACATGCCTCATTATCGCCAGGCCCAAAGAGCGGCGCAACAGGGAATCTGTTCAGAGAGCTGGAAAGCCCTGATTGCACTGACGAGGGATATTTTAGGCTTTAGCCACAATCCTCTGTTATGTGATCTGCACACAGCCTTTGAGCTTCAGGGGAATTTCGCGTACTTTTTAGAAAAATGTAGCTTTTCCCAGGATATTATGTACCGTAAGCCAACATTTGAACCCCAATCCATCATTGATGTATTATCAGAACGTGATCCAGTCGAACAGTATTATCATTTAAAAGCTCTCTATCAGGATATGTCCGCCATCATTACAGAAATATTCATACAGATGTCAAACAGCGTTACCCAGGTGCCTGCCCAGGTGCCGGTTTCATTTGAATGGAATCCCCTCAGAGGAAAGGATTACTACTATACCCGCATTGTCCGGGACTTGACGCGAAAAATAGGGACAGGCGTCTATCCGGCAGGAACTTATTTACCCTATGAAGCACAACTGGCAAAACAATATGATGTGTCTGCCTCTACGGTCAGAAAGGCATTGGGCCTGCTGGAACAAAGAGGCTACACAAAAACCTTAAACGGCAAGGGTACGATGGTTCTGACTCCCGATCAGATCAACACCGAACAGGCTCTTCTGGATTTTACTACGAAGCGGGACACCCTTATATATCTTCATTCACTGCAGCTTATGGTGCTGTTGTCCTATCCAGTCGCTGCCTATACGGCGCCGCGATTTAATGAGGATGATTTAAAGCAACTGGCTATTCATATCAAGAAGCCAGGAATCGCTCTCACGAGTTTATTTCAAATGATATTAAAACACCTGTCACTGGAACCATTACAAGTCATTTGGCAGGAAACCAGCCAGGTCACAGAATGGGGGTTCTATTTCGCATTTTATCCGCAGGGAGCCGATGCAATCGGACGCCTCAATGAAATCACCCGTAGGGCATATCGCTGCCTGCGCTCAGGAAACAACGCCGGGTTTGCTGAGTGCCTGGCAGACTCTTACCGTTTGATTTTAACTTCTGTTCAGGCGCATATGGTTGAGAAACACCATTTTACCGAAGCTTTATCTGTACAGGTCCCTGACAGGGATTCCTTAAAATAAGATGCAATCAGTTGGGATGTGGAAAATAAACACACACATTCCAACTATTTTTCTGACGGCGTTTGCCGTTCTGCCTGTCAGATTGCCGCTGAGCGGAATAAATCTTAATCATCTCGATGTTTGCTCAACCAATTCATAGCACATATCGTGAGTATCGAACTCCCAAGGGACAATATATCTTCATTAAACACAACGCCTTGATTATGCATGGGTTTACCATACGCTTCATTTTCCTGGTTGGTACCGGCGCCTAATAATAAATAGGCAATGGGCACCTGATAGCTAAAGGAAGCAAAGTCTTCGCTGCCCATACCTCCCTGAGGCAATATCCTGACTTGCTGAGGGGCAATGAATTGCTTAATGTAATCGCAAAACTCATAGATCATCTCATCGTTGTTTATCAGAGGCGGCGCACTGGATAATTCCGTTACAACTGCCCTTCCTCTGAAGGATTGGGCACACAGATTTGAAATTTCTTGAATTCTTTCAAAAATTCTATCCCCTGTTTCTTTATTTTTGTAACGGATTGTTCCCTCTAAAACGACTTTTTCAGGAATAATATTGGGAGTTTGTCCACCGGCAAATTTACCAATCGTTAATACACAAGGGTCTTGCGCCGCCACTTCTCTCGCTGCAATTTCCTGTAACGACAGGTAAATATGTGCCGCGATATTAATTGGATCAACCCCATTTTCAGGCATCGCTCCGTGACAGCCCACGCCGCTTACTTCAATGCGAAACAAAGTGCAGCCAGCCATGAAATGGCCAAGACCACACAGCACCATATTGCTCGGCGTACCAGAGTTTACATGAAGCGCCATGGCTGCATCTACCTTTGGATTTTCCAAAACACCTCCCTGAATCACAGCCTTCGCCCCGGTAAAACCTTCTTCATCCTCCTGAAATAATAATTTTACTTTTCCCTGAAGCCGGTTTTGATACTTTTTAAGCAATTTTGCAGCACCTAACAGCATGGCGGTATGCATATCATGACCACAGCCATGCATAGCTCCGTTTACACTTTTAAAGTCTAAATCAGTTTCTTCCTTAATGGCTAAGCCGTCCATATCTGCTCTAAGCAGCATAGTTTTACCAGGGAGTTCGCCGCTGATCGTTGCCACAATTGAGCTATTGGCAATGTCCTGGGGTTCATATCCATACGCAATTAGCTTCTCCTTCACAAATGCTTTGGTATATTGCAGTTGTATCCCAACCTCAGCATTTTGATGTATTTCTCTTCTGATTTTTACCAACTCTGGCTGTAATAATTTTGCTTGCTGATAAATTTCATTCTAGCAATTCCTTTCCATTATATTATATTATTCAAACCCAACTCTTCTCCATATTAAAAGCCTTACATGCCATTTATCTTCCTGACGGTGTTTGCCGTTCGGATTGTCAGTTTGCCGCTGATATTCGCACTTGCCGTCTCCCTCCACCAGTTTGTCTTTTGATAATCCTTCCGGCTGAAAGACCAGAATACCGCTTCCTTATAATCCTGAATCTTTTCCAAACCCTCCCTGGGTTCTCCGATCTCGTCCCGCACTTCAGCAAATGTAGCCGGAGGCATAATAAAAATTAGATTATCATAGATTTCCTTATTTTCATCACCCCACCAGTCAGGCGCGTGTTGCAAAATATCTTCGATATCCTCTTTTGATATGACGAAAACCGGAATATCCAGACCAAACCACTTTTTTATCGTTGTTTCAATCCGGTCTGTAAGGTTCCCTATATTCTCTTCATTACTTGAAAAAATCACATTGCCACTGTTCAGATATGTCTTAACCGCTCCGAACCCAAGCTCCTCAAAAGCTTTCTTTAGTTCAGCCATCGGAACTTTATTTTTTCCACTTATATTGACACCGCGCAAAAGCGCAATATATCTCGTTGCTTCCTCCATATAAATCTCCATTTCGTCTTATTTTGATATACCTTCAAGGACAGAAAGATCATGTTTGTCCTTATCCTTTAGCTCATATTAACTGCTGAAATTTTTCTTGTATGTTGTCCGTTCCCTTTATCTGAACGTATTCGTGTATTCTCTACCACTACCGGGCTATCAGCGCCATGAATATTTCCCCTATCAAGTCCTAAACAGCAAAACTTCGGACAGGGCATTTGGACAATACCAATATCACCACATACTCAAAATAATCAACATCTCTGCACTCCTGTCAAGCTGATTCGTCATTTCTTACTTTTCGATTGAAATAAACGGAGGAAAGGTATCGGAGCTATCGTTACGCCGCATAGTTTTTGAGTCCACATCAAAACACTTGCCGTTGTATTCATAGT
>PPYE01343831.1_pt1 | contig 17003 bp, 17 predicted proteins | sample 1559881 | NCBI WGS metagenome assembly PPYE01 (sample SAMN08240022, study PRJNA423297) | Human gut metagenome, whole genome shotgun sequencing project. | reverse complement strand
GGCAAACGCAGTTTCCGTATGATATTCATTGGATTGGCCCAGGATAGATTTTTCGTCACACTCTCAAGCCCGGTTTCGAGGCAATCGGGTGTGTTATGCTCGCACACTATTATTTTTATGCCCTGCGGCAAATGTTCCAGCAAAAAATCTTCGGGAACGTATGAGTCTTGATAGATAATAAAGTTTGGACTGAAATCATGAACCAAAGCATCAAATTCCTTCTTTAGCTCGTCGCCTTTCAAGTCGGAAGTTTGGTAATAAAACAGGTCGCCGTCGAGTAACTGCGAGGAGTTATCTTGTCGGGATGTGGAAAAAACTGCGACCCTGTAGCCGAACCGTCCGATAAATTCCTCAGCAAGCATCCGTGTCACCGACTCGATGCCTCCAAACCCGGGGTATCGTTGCAAAACAAATAATATATTCATTTCTGTGTTACCAGTCACACCGCAAATGATTTCCCATATTCGTGGTAAGTACCTGCCCCGTTATGCAGCGAGAAGTGTCCGACGCAAGGAATACCGCAACTTCGGCTACCTCCTCAGGCAGGTATGCCCTTCTACTGCAATTGTTTTCGCAATATAGGTTATCCCTTTTATATCCAGTCATGTCGCTTGCTGTCACTCCAGGAGCCAGGGCATTGACTCGGATTCCTTTTGTAACCCACCGGCGAGCCATTCCTTGTGTCAGACTCACAATCGCAGCCTTTGTCAGCCCGTATGGCAATTCGTCGGGAAATAACCCTTTCTCTGAGGCCATGAATATGATTGAAGCATTGGACTTTTCAATCTGATTTTCATACTGCCGCAGAAATTCCTGAGCGAGAAAGTACGGTCCAGTCAAGTTAGTCATAATTTGGCTGGAAAACCCTTCTACTGTCACATTCATCATATTACCCTCATGAAGGCTTATCCCTGCATTGTTGACAAGGATGTCTATTTGCCCACCGAGTTTCCTTCCTTGCAATGGGAAAAAAGCCCTTAAACGATTCAAGATGGGTTACATCCAGACACAAGTATTTACAACCTATTTCCTTTGCCACAATGGCAGTCTTAGTTTCATCTCGCCCTGTGATTAATACCTCCCCCCCCTCGGCAGCAAATCGTTTGGCTATGTAATATCCCAGTCCGCGTGTACCGCCTGTGACGATTACTCGCTTACCTGCAAGTTTTCGAGAGGGGGCTGTAATTGATATATTTGCTACGGTGGTTTTTAACGGTTTGAAATACCACAGAATACGTTTAATCAGTGACATGTTATTTTTTGATTATTTTCTTAACTTGTGTAAGGATATCATTCCCTACCAGCTCTTTTACTGTTATTTTAATTTGCTCTTTGATTTGCTGTCCCTTAGGGGGTGGCACGATGTTCCTAAACCTATCGAGTGCCACGCTCTCGTCGGCACTGTTTGTAAAGACTTCCAGCATAATTGGCTTGTCAGATGTGGTTACAATCCATTTGGGATATACCTCCATGAAGTCTTCTTTGCTCGAAGCCGACAAATACTCAAAACCCAAGTTCTCGACAAAATCTTTCACCAGTTTCCTTGATTGCTTTCCGAAGTGTCCACCGGCAGCCATGTAAAGGTTAGCTTCCTCCCCCCAATAAGATGCGGGGTGGTCATAATTGCGAAACTCTGTCCCACACCCGTTGTTTATGAGGAGAATTCTCATGTTGTTGTCCATATGGCGGTTCCCCAACACATTCAGGTCGTAGAAGAAAGCCAAATCGCCGGTTACTATAAATGTGGTTTTGTCAGGACAGGCAATAGCTGCACCTAATGCCGTTGACAAGGGACCATCAATACCAAAACCACCCACGTTGCACGAAGTAGTTATAGAACTGTGTATGTCAAAGAAGTTCCACGCCCTCAAGCTATTGAGAATACTGAAATACAGTAGGCTACCTTCTGGCATTTTGTCATGGAGAGTATTGGCTATCCAAATGTTTGAGAACGGTATTTCAGGTATCTGGGAAAACATGGTTTTATATTCAAGGCTACATTCATTATATAATGTGTTTACACTGCTGCCTTTAGCAATGCCTTCCATGAACTGCTCTACCGACATTTCGAACACATACTCAAGATTTCTGAAACGGTCGCGCATCTCCCCGTCTTCGCTAATGCGCCAAGTGCGGGGACTCTTCAACTTTGAATAGGAATACACATCAGCGCTCACTTCGGGCTGAGCCGTTAATAAGCATATCGCCAAAAATAATACTACTCCAACAATGGTTTTCCATATCGGGAATTTCATCGATAGGATGTTGTGGTTACGAAGGAACTCAGCCACATAGAAATATGGCAAAGCCATAAATGCCATCGGTATGTTCAACAGCCATATCCATTGATTCAATGTATTGTTTTCCAAATGCTTGTTCCCAGCTTCTGTTCCCATATATGCGAGTAATGCGACTGCCAGCGTAACCATCAATTTCACCACTTCTGGCCATGAATGCGAAATTAGATGAAATGCGTAATACAACAGATAGGTTAGGAACAACGCTCTTAAAAACCACAGCGTGCCATTCATAGGTTCTATAACAAGGCGTAACGGAATATATGCCTTGAGTGTTTTGTGGAATCGTTTCGGGCCAAATCACAAACAGCAATGCGTATGGGAAAATTGCAAAAAACACATACGGGACAATCAGCTTATTTACCTTACGAACAACGAAATCGCTGAAACTCATATATTCTTTAAAAAAAATTCCTGACAAGAAAAAATACAGCGACATCCTTATGTTTATGAGTGCCATGTTTATTTCAAATCCTAAAGGCAAATAGTGTGGAATACATACTCCACAGTGGGTTGCTACCACCAGTGTGATACATATCCCTTTCATTAAATCGACATACTCAAGTCTTTTCTTTGAATTTGCGATATTTTGGCATACTTTTTGCTCCACACACATTAGGGTCTAATCTGCTATTCTTCTGCGAATTTTCCATGTGAAATAATTTATTTTCATCATCCTAAATTGTCAAAGAGTGCCTTCCACATCCCTGCAATCTTTTCCTGCGAAAAACGTTGCGATGATGCAATAGCTTGCCTTGCCATACGTTGCCGTGTGACATCATCCTGCATCAAGTTTAACACACAGCGCACATATCCATCAACATCGCCTTCGGCTATTATCTCGCCATCCACGCCATCGGTGATTATGTCCCGCAACGAGGCGTAGGTGTCGAAAGCTATTGGCACCACGCCCATCTGCTGCGCCTCGGTGAGCGTCAATCCCCACGCTTCGCTCCGCGAAGTCATCATGAAGATTGAAGCTTCCTTATAGTAAGGTATCGGATCCTGCCTCCCTTCAAGGGTAACAGCCGGAATATCCTCATTCTTGATTATATTCTCACATAGCTCGTAGTCCCCACCATGACCTACAATCTTCATCACCCAACCATCTGCCACAGGATTTTGCTTGACCTTCTTCCAAATGCGTAATGCCAATGATAGTCTTTTCTGTGTTTCGTCAAGACGAGAAACTATTAGTACCACCTTATGCTTGGTCAAATCCTCATAGTGTGCGGATAAATTAAAAGAAAGTCCATTAGGGATAATAGTGAATTTCGAAGTATCTTGAAGTTTGGCAAATTCACTGTACGGTTTAATAAAGCCTTTACTAAGCAGCACTACCCTGTGAGCACATTCATAAGCCGCACGGTATTGAGCCGAAAGTACTTTTTCTCGGTTCATCGCTGTGCGTGGATAAGTGACAATCCATTTCATCCATCGCATAAAGTCTATGACGGATTTGGGGCGATAATGAATCAAACTGCCGAAATGTCCAAACACAAGTTCCCATCTTGGCTCAAAATGATGGGCGAATATTATCTTGCACTTTGTCCCTTCTGCGGCAGTCTTAAAACGTGAAACATGAATGAAGGCTCCCTGTATGATGACGAAATCAATATCATTCTCCACGATTATTTTTCTAAGTGCCTTTTTGTTAATTTCGGCATCACGCTGCGCCGACCATTGGAATTCGGCTACGATGCAATTTTCCTTTGGGGTGTCGGCAATCCGTTCATAGATAGAGAAGCATCGAACTCCGTAAAGTTGAGCCAGTGCTTCTGCCATAGTGATAGTGGTGCGCTCTGTCCCTCCACTTGTCGAGTTTAATTTCCCACAAGTTTGGTATAGTATATTCATATATGTTTGCTTTTATTTGTGGTGTAATGATTACACAACCGACAAATTAATTATCCGTCTAAGCTATTTTCCCAATGAGTCTTTTAAGAATCTAAGTGAATGTTCTCTATTTTCAGCGACACTCTTATTTGCATTATTCCAATCTATTACCCCATCTAACTTTTCACAGTCTTTGGTGGAATATACTATCCTATCTGTAAGTCGATATGAAGAAAGAAGCGACTCGATACGTGACAGTCCACGCTTTGCATTTCCAAATACAGCAAATGGTTTATTGAAAATAATAGAAAAAACACAAGCGTGAAACGAATCAGTCAGTACGAAATTAGCATCGTAAAACCCTTTCAACCAAGTTTCTACCGAAGGTTGGATACATTCTTCAACTGGGTGAAACCCAGGGGTCTCATATTTGGAATTTACACTGAAAGGGGGCAATCCCAAAGTATTCGCAAAGTAGCTTATCATCTTCTCATTCTCCTCGCGTTGGTCAAGCAGATAAACAAGCAATCCATTTTGGTGGGGTTTTATATCTTTCCCCTCAAACAAATTGCAATAATCGTCTCTATCAAGCAATAAAGTAGGGTCAACGACATGAACAGCTTCTACTCCAAAATGTTTTTTACATAACGAGACACCAGATGCTTCTCTTACTGACACTGCATCAAATTTTTGTAGTAATCTTCGACATTCTGTCGTTTCTAATGGGCTATATTCCCATTCTTCTGTTCCGAAAGATGCAGCATAGCTAATCCGTCTTACGTTCCATCCCTCCGCAAAACTCAAATACTCGCGATAAATGTCGGGCATATATAACCTACGCCAAACTTGGTCGCTACCCACTATAAACGCATCAAAATCATTAGGATTCAACGCGTTGAAGTCGTTCACTTCAATCTTTTTTATATGCGTGTCGATAAAAGGCTGCAAGTTTTGCATCATTATAGGGTAAAGCCTATTGTACCTCCATTCTTTGAAAATATATACTTGCAAATGGAGTATATAGCGGTAATATAAGCGTTTAAGCACATCCTTTAGAAAGGTCGTCTTGTTAACCTTCATCACGTGGGGAACATCCAAAGTGAGTGGTTCATGTCCCAAACGCCTTAATACGGTCTGCAATGCATAGTTCTGTAGCAGCCCTCCATAATTGAAACGTAATGGATGCGTAAGTATTCCGATTTTCATCGTTGGAAATGTGAAATTAGTATGAGAAAAAGTCCGTTGGTCAATTCCGCAGGACCAAAGAAATGAGAATAGTTGTTTAAATCATACGTATCACCACTACATTTCATTACCAACCCTTCTTGAGTGATATGAGGTTTGATAAAATCGAGAGGCCGTTGTACGTTAGGAATGCGGCTCTGTTTGTAAATTTCAATCATTAGTGCAGTTGAGGAGTCAAATTGTTTGCTCGACAATGGGAATTGAGAGTAATTCAACAATTCAATGCTCTTGTCAAGAAGAGGGTCATCCAAGTGTGGCATATAAGCAGCCGCAAGTAAATACCAGCCTATACCTCTTCCCCAATTAGCACTGCCAACTTTTATATGGGTTTCTTTATTATAGCCATGCGTAGGAATGCCCGTTGCGATATCACATCCCCATTTCTTAAATTCGTTCAAGTTATCGTTCGCCATCATCAAAGCTGTTGAGTCCTGCGTTGCATGAAAGTATTCCATCAAGAATGGGCATATCATTCCAACACCATCGCTGAATTGGTTTGCACTTTCCGCACGGTATGAAATAAGATTGCTTCCATTGATTCTTTTTTCGTTCAAGTAATCGAAAACAGAACGAGCAACATCGAGAAATTCTTTATTTCGGGATATTTTATATAGGTTGATATACATAATACCAATAGGGACTTGGTCAACTTCGGTAAGTTCATATTCCAACTTTCCATTTGAAGAGAATTCATTGGACTTCAACAACAGAAAATCTATAACTTCTTTATCATTGCAATTCAAAGCGTAATATGACAATCCAGCATAGAGATATGCCATCGCATAATTATTTTGGCGTTGCTCCTTATTACCCCCCCCCGTTTGTTAAAAATAGTTTAACATCAGGTACTAAGCCTAAGCTGGGATGTCGAGTCTCAAACTTGCTACCATCCATTTTCAAAGACGCTTCAACAACAGCATTGATTACCACACTATCAATGGTGTTGGATTTAAAATATTGTGTCGGAAATATCTTCTCCTTGAACCTGTCGTAATATCCACCTATATATGGCAGGAAACAAGTAATATTCAGTATCACTGAAGCAATCAACATTAGAACAAGGACTTTTGACCTCTTCATTGTTTATATCTTTTAAAATTTGAAATACTCTCTCATCTTGCCGATGATTTGTAAGCGAATGCTTTTGGGTATGCCTATTGTGAAAATAATGATAACAGACGTTGTAAAGCTTACGAATCCAACCGCTAAAAACTCTCTCCAACCGGCATCATTGATAAAAAAAGTGTGCGTAATGTACGGTATAAAAAAACATAGGATAGCTATTGCTGCACCCAAAAGAATAACCTTCTTTATGTAGGATAATATCGGGAATTTACAATATCTGTAGAGTAGAACCAGACGGATTGGAATAGCAATTACCCAAGGGATAATGTTGACACAAAGCACAATTTCAGGAGAAGCTCCCGAACGCAAAAGAAAATACGTCACGGGTAATATCATCAATAATAATGAACCTACCAATATATTCATCAGTTTGATATTGCCAGTAGCATGGAGGGCACGGATAGTAGGAGTACCGAGAGTTTGCACCCACGATTGTATAAGAATGATGCGTAAAAATAATGGCGCATAGGGCGGATACTCGCCCAACCACAACTCAAGCAAAAACTCTACTTCAATAAATACGGGGATACCGATAATCAAAAGCAAGTAAGATGCCATCTTGGCCGTGTTTATAACCAGCGAGAACATTTCCTTAAGTTGATTCTGTGCATAAGTTTTGACTATTTGTGGATTGGATGCCATCATGAAATTGTTCACAAATCCCATGACAATGTTGTTGACTGTCGTTGCTATTCCATATGCTGCATTGACAATAGTTCCACAAAACATATTAATAACAATGTTCACGCCTTGTAATTGACCTATTGAAGCCAAACTACCGACCACATCCCAAGCCGAAAATGAAAACATACGCTTGAAAACGTTCTTGTCCAACCCCCACACGAATCGACATTCATCGTAATGTTTTCTGCAATACCAATTGTAAATAATAGCTGATGAAATGTTGACCAGTAAAATAAGTGAGGCATAGAATATGAGTTTGTCAAATGGTGCAAATGTCAATAAAAAGACAATAACAAGTTTCATCACTGCATCATATATGCTCATATAGGCATATATGTCGAACTTCTCATGAGCTACCAATGCCGCCATAAACGGCACCTGGATGATGCTTACCATGCAGGCTATGATGGAGAATTGATAAACCCAAATTGCCGCATTTAGTCGTCCTGGCTCAAAATTCATCTTATTCAGCAGAAACCATAACCCTACGGTTTCGGCAAGAAACAATATTAATAATGCCAAGAAAGTATATATGACAATAGCTGTCGAAAATATTTTCTTTAATTGAACAATGTTGCCTCGCCCCAATTCAAATGTCAAGAAACGCTGTGTACCAGCATTCAACGATCCATTGATGAAAGTAAACATCGTTACGATGCCGCCTACTACACTGTATAAGCCATAATCCGATATTCCTAATTCCGCAAGAACCACACGGGACGTGTACAGTCCTATGGCCATTGTCAATAGCATCCTGACATACAGCAGCAGTGTATTTTTGGCTATGCGCTTATTGGTTGATTCACTCGGCATGGTTGCAGTATTTTTCAAATATATCTTGTGGCAAACGTTTTAATTGAGCTTGCTGTTGTACCTATCAAGTATGCCATAGCAAACGACAAGCACATGCCCACAGCTAAAGCCGCCATAGGAGGCATGGCAAAATGTTCTGAAATCACTGTAAATATATATTGATGGCACAAATATATTTCAAGTAAATATTTTCCTATTCGATTAATAATGAATAATATATGAGATTTCTTCATAAGAAAGGCAATAAGAGCGAATAACGGAATCAGTAGTAACACATTAAACATATCCAATATGAAACGTCCGTTATCGGGAATAACTGACCTGTCCGGTAGCAATATCGCCAACTTTGTGAAGAAATCATGACTCGTTGGGTCACTATTGGCTAATATTGTATAGTGGAACACGCCCACATTGGCCAATGTGGCCAATACTCCCAATAAAACCACTTTGTAGATTCCAAATCTCAACAGCCTAATAGCTATGAACATTCCAAATACGAACACAGAAAACCGTTTCACAACCCAACGCCCATATTTTATCAAATATGGAGCATCGGCATCATATTGCCAAAAACAAATTGTTATATATGTGGCAATAATTATTGCTAAAAATGCAATCCCCCCCGTTTGTCTATTATTTTGTAAATAGCAGGGGCAAGCAGGTAGTAAACAACTATGGCATATATGTACCAATGTGACAGAGAAAACAAGTCCAAAAAGAAGTCTTGCATAGGAGGCATCGTGGGAATATAACTCAATGCAATCTTGCATAAATCGAACAGAATACAAGCTGGTATAAGCCTGATTACCCTATTTTTGTAATACTGTCCTAACGAGTTTTTCGCAAGCGAATGCGCAATACCAAAGCCTGATATGAACAAAAACACCTCTACACCTATGTATCCTAACATTCGCACCCATTCAAAGAAAATACCGTTGGTAATCCAATTTTGATGGTATAGCATAATGGAAACCATTGATATTCCCATTGCCGATATGCGATATTTCGATATTAATGTGTTAAAGGGGTATTTTTCATTCATCGCTAGTCATCTATTGTATTTGCATTTTCCAAAACAAATTAATGCATCCTTTGGGGACATGTTAGAATTGTGCGTCGAAGCCTTCTGACAGCACAAAATATGTTTTTAGATTCAGACTATCCATGGACTTCATAAAGAGGAAACTCTTCTATATTTCGTAATCCCCTTTCACTCAAATTCTATACAATGAACTTCCTGCAGCAAGGGGTTGAATATGGCATACTGTTGTTTAATACCTTATGATTTTTTGTTCTTGCAAATAAGTTTTTCATTTTTGAAAAAGCGGTACTGTGAAGTCCTTTTTCAAAATACTTAACAATATCATTTATGTAATTGCAAATGTACTTCAATTCAGTCTTCGTATCAACGGAGATGTCAGCTTTATCACATAAACTTAAGAATGAGGCAAGACTTTGCCGTAACGTACTCCTATATGAAGTTTCTTTAGCTTGCTCAATGGCAAATAATTTAGTTAGATCATCATATTTTATATTCATACTTCTTACGCAATAAATTATTTATAAACAAATTGCTCTGTTCAATGTATTCAATCGATGCAAATCTGTACCAGTATAGTCGTACATTCTTAACTTTTGGAGCATTAAAGCCTTTTTCTTAACTTCTTTACCATACAAACATAGAAGCGAAAATTGATTAAGCTGAAACTGAACATTTATAGATTTCAACTGTTGGTAATCACTCTCGTTCATATACAGATAACGTTCCGGATGAGCTAATATAGGATAATAACCTTTTGCTTTGATACGGAGCAGGATATTCTGCAAGTCCATCGGGGGATTGAAGTAACTTGTTTCCACCAACAGGTGTTTGCCAGCTTTACCAATAGGCAGTAGGTCGTTCTTATTCAATCGCTCTTCAAATAGGTTGTCCAGCATATTCTCAGAAGCAAGATTCAATGCTATATTACCTTGGTATGCGCTTTGTAATTCAACGAAACGTGCCCTCAAATGTTGGGTCGTATTTGGCATATCCTCCATAATGTGCGGAGTGAGCCATACTTCCTTTACTCCCAGTCGTTCGTATTCCCCTAAAATTTGCAGAGCTTCATCCATCGTCTGTACGCCGTCATCCACATCGGGGAGGATATGGCAATGCCAGTCGGTGAAGCCACGGAAAAATCCACTTTCTTTCAAAGTCTGTTTTTTACGGAACGGCCACATGATTACTTGGAGCTACTGCCGTAATAAGAACCGCTTCCATAACCGTATCGGTAGCCATACCGATAACCGTATCTTCCGCCGGCTCCTTCTGTCCCATTGAGGATTACAGACATATTCTTGTATTTCTTCTCTCGATAGATGTTTTCCAACTCCGGAAGCATGCTACGCTCCAGCAAGCCTGCACGTACCACAAAAACGGTACGGTCGGCCAGTTTCTCTATGATTTGAGTATCGGCCACCAATTCAACCGGTGGGCAGTCTATCAATACAACATCATATTGCTGCTTTAAAGTATGGATTGCGTCCTGTAGACGGTCGTCGAACAACAGTTCGGTCGGGTTGGGGGGAATGGTGCCGACGGGGATAAAACTGAATGAAGGGTGTTGCTTGTCCGTAACAATTATATCCGAAAGTTTGTCGACCTGTCCTCCTAAATAATTGCTCAGACCAACCTCCGGCGAATGGATATAGGCTGAGGCAGAGGCGTAGCGAAGGTCGCCGTCGATAACCAATACTTTTTTATTTTTGATGGCAAGACTCATGGCTATGTTCATGGTCAAAAACGATTTTCCACTTCCCGGATTGAACGAGGTGACTACAATCACATTAGAGGATTGGTCTTTGCCAATCATGAACTCCAGATTGGTACGCAAGACACGAAAAGCCTCATTCATGATGTCACGGTTTCCTTCTTTAACCACAATGGTATGTGCCTCATGTGATTTTACTCTTTTCTTACCACGTATAGACAAAGGAATCTCTCCGATAAAAGGAACGCTCAAGCCTTCTAGGTCTTTTCTTCCACGAACACGGGTATTCATGTTTTCACGCATGAACACAATGACTACCGGTATCAATATACCCAAGGCAAAAGCCACCAGGAAAATGTTCTTCTTTACGGGAGCGGTAGGAATCATGCTTCCTCCAGGCTTTGTTATAATACGGGTATTGTAGGCCGTAAATGCCTGAGAAAGCTCGTTCTCCTCACGTTTTTGTAACAGATATAGGTAAAGTGACTCCTTCACCTTTTGTTGGCGTTCCACGCTAAGCAGGTATTTGGACTGCTTCGGGTTGGAGGCAATCTGCGAGGTTGCCTGTCCCCCAATGGCCTCCAAACTTCTGATTTGTGCACGCAAAGCTACCATTTGGTTGTCAATGGAAGTGATCAAAGCGCTTCGCATATCATCCAACGACTTGTCCATTTCCCTGACTAAGGGGTTCTTGACACTACTGTGAGACACCAAGCTATTGCGCTCCAATAACTTGGTATTATATTCATTCAGTTGTGTGGCAAGGCTTGCATTTTCAATGCCGGAATTGGCAGGGAGTAACTGATGTTTATTGTTTTCATTGGTCAAATAGTTCTTTATGTATCGGGCCATATATGCCTGGTTGTTCAATTCACGAATTGCAGCATTGGCTTCATTGGCTTGAGTCATATACATATTTGCCGCCGCCTGTACATCCGGCAGCAAATGCTCACTTTTGAAAGAAGATATATCATCATCCACATTGCCAAGCTCACCCTCAATCACACCCAAACGCTCATTGATGAACATGGATGTACTAACCGCTATCTGATTCTTGTCCCTTACCCAGTTCTCATTGTAAACGGATATAAGGGTATTGAGCACATCTTCCGCCCGTTGGGTGGACACATCCTGGAAAGACAACGTGATGATATTGGACTTCTCATCGTTCTGGGATATATTCAAGCGAGCAGAACAGCCAGCTGATGCCGCAGACAAAGACTGGCGGGTTACATAAATTGTGCTTACCGTTTTATCTGAATAGGCAGCCGATGGAATAACGACAATAGGGCCTAGGGGGCTTTGAATACTGTCATTCAAATTGCCTTTCACAAAACCATCATTTTCTATTTCTGTTCCATTCCGTGTAAAAGAGGATAATTCCACTGCACCATCCTTTGCCAGATGCAGTTCGAAAGTTGCGGATTCATTCTCGGAAAGATTAGGAATCACCACCTGGACAGGAAGTTGGTTTCCATACACAGTCTGTTTATGAAAACGTCCGTCTGTCTGATAATTCATTTCCAAATGCAATCGAGACACCACTTCACGCATGATGTCGGGAGACTTCAAAGTTCCCATCTCGTTATAGACATTGGTGTTGGTCGTAAACAGTCCCAAATCGGAAAAAGACTCCATATCCGTAGAAGAAGATTTCCCTTTGGAATCGTCTTTAATCAAAATAGAGGCAGTCCTGACATATACCGATGGGGTTCTCAACAGATAAAAGGTCGCAACCCCCAAACATAAGGCCAATGAAATGGCAAACCAGTGCCATTTGTTGAGACAGAGGTAAAATAAATCCTGTATGGTAATGAAATCCTGCGTATTTTGTACTGTTGATTTATTCTGAATAGTAGCCATTTCTCTTTTTTATTTAGCGATAAGTACAGCGATGGAGGTCAATAAAGAAGCCAGGGAAATCCAGAAAGAGGTGCTGCGCACATTGTTCCCGTTTACGGTAGACTGACGGGCTTTGGTAGCATTAGGCTCCACATATACCACATCATTCTGTTGCAGATAATAAGCAGGCGAAGTGTAAAGATGCTCGGCAGAGCAAAGATTGACTCCATAAACCCGTTGTTTTCCTTCTTCTTGACGCAACACCAATACCTTTTCCCGCTTTCCGTAGATAGTGAGGTCTCCCGCCTGGCTTAAGGCATCCAGGATTGTAAGGTTATCCTTGTCGATACTAAAACGGCCGGGATTGTTCACTTCACCCATTACGGCTACGCTGAGATTCATATATTCCACCGTAACGACAGGGTCTTTAATCAAATCATGCGACTGTAGCTCTTTCTTAATATAGGCAGCCACCTCTTCACGGGTCATACCGGCTATGTGAATTTCTCCCAACACGGGAAAGTCAATGTTCCCTTTGGAATCTACCGTATAACCGGACACACCACGATTAGAACCGGAAGAGCCCTCCATGCCGATCTGTTGAGAAACAATCGGCAAGTTAAACAGGTTGGTTAGGCGCAAATCCTGGCTGTTGACTAAAATAGACAATTTGTCTTTCGGCTGAATCTTAATCTCTACCGGATCAGTAAGTGCCAATTCACTTTCGCCCGGACGTAAATCTTGAAAATAAACGACTTCTTTTGAAGTTGAGCAAGCTCCTAAAAACAGGAGTAATATTGCCCCAATTAAATTTTTGCAAAAATTCATATTGATATAAAACTATAGTTTCGAATGAGCTATATGGATTCTACGGGTTAACCATAGATTACCCAAGGTCCATATAAAGATGTCCAGTACTAAAAGTAAGGTTACATTTATATAACGTGAAAGCAAAATATTGCACAGGGTAAAACAGACGGATATAAGCACAATGGTAATCATGGCTGTACGCTGCTTCATACCAATGGCAAGCATTTTGTGATGGATATGGTTCTTATCTGGCAAAAAGGGATTCTTTCCGTTTCGCACACGGTGCAAATAAACCCGTACCACATCAAAACAGGGAATGATAAGCGGTGAATAGGCTAAAAAGAAAGCATTAGGCTGTTGCATAGAGGGATTTACCGGAAACCCGTTAAGCAGTTTCAGACTTAAAATGCAAGTCATCATACCAATCGTCAAGCTGCCGGTATCACCCATGAATATTTTGTTCTTTTTGGCAGGATCTCCAAATACGTTATAATAGAAAAAGGGGACGAGCACTCCAAGTGTCGCAAAAGCGAGCAGGGCATAAATGTATTCGCCTATTATAAAAAACACCAATCCATAAAAAAGCATAGCCACTCCACACAATCCGGAAGCCAATCCGTCTATCCCATCTATCAGATTGATGGCATTGATAATAAATACCACGGCGAATAAGGTAATGGGGTATCCAATCCATTCAAGAAGAGCGTGAATAAACAGCAAACCGTGCAGGTTATTGATCCACAGCCCGCCTGCAATGACCAGTAATCCGCAAATAATCTGTATGGCGAACTTGGCACGGTAACGGATACCAATCAGGTCATCAGCCATACCAACCAGATAAAGCATCATAATGGTACAGAAGCCGAATGCCAACGGGCGGCTTTCACTGCCGATATTACCAAGAAGCTGACCGTATCCCAACAACATATTGAGTCCCAAAGCAAGTGCCACCGAGAAAAAGACAACCGGCTTGAAGGCTATCCCTCCTAAACGGGGTACTACTCCCTGATGGATCTTCCGTTCATCAGGCACATCAAACAGACGCTTACGAAATGATATCAACAAGATTTGTGGAATCAAGACGCCGGCACAAAATACGCTCAAGGCGAATACAAACAAGGAGTTGACAACCCAAAAGGCACTGGAATTGTCCATTACATTTGAAATAACAGTCATAAATATCGTATCAGGCAAATTGAATATACTCAGGAAGAACCTCCACACCAACAGCGAGATAACCCTTTAATTCGACAAGCAAGCGTTTTATCTTGCTGCCTCGTATTTTAAGCAAACAGCCCTCATATCCATTGAGAGCGCCTCCTATAATCCGAATTTTATGTCCGCACATCTGAGGGGTTATTTCTTCCGGCAAATAATATTTGGGTGAATCGGAACTGCTGACGGCTTGTATGAATCTGTCCATTTCCAAATCAGACACAGTCATAGGCTCCCGGAACGTATTCCGCAACCAACGGTATTGAAGCGTTTTGGTTCTTTCCACAATGGAGTCCAAATGCTGACGGGAATCATAAACAAAGAGCAAATCTTGAATGACCGGAACTTTCTCACGCACCTTTTTGCCCTTTTGCAAAATGATTTGCCACTTCAAGGGGACAAACACCTTTACTCCTGCTTCTTGCAGTTGTTTGTATGCCGGCTTTTTAGCATTACACCGTTTTAAATCACGCATGACATACCATTGTGCGTATTCAGTATTTCCCATTGATATACTTTAGTTCAGGCAAATATCACCAATCCTGCACGATTATTCTATTTGTTAATAATCAGGCAGTTACAAAATACTTTCCAAAAGTAGGAATCTTTTATTCCTTTAATCATCCCTTGCATCGCTATTCTAAAAGGCAAGTGTTCACTTATACTAAAACATACTACTCTTCTTAAGAGAAGTACATCTATATAATGAACTTGAAAGAGTAGCGATAGTCACTTTATCTTCTTAAGAGAAGTACATCTTTTAGTTATAAAGCGATAATAACTTGATAAACAAAGTCATGTTAGAGGATATATGGGGATGATTGTTTTTCATTTTACGCATTATGTTGAAGATTCTTAAAAATAAGTAGTAAAAAAAGTTCGCTTTATGCCTTGATTTTTAGATTTTTTCGTACTTTTACAAACGAAATATACTTCTCTTAAGAAGATAAAGTGACTATCGCTACTCTTTCAAGTTCATTATATAGATGTACTTCTCTTAAGAAGATATGTACCTTTTTCGGTATTTATTTATATAGACATCAAAATGAGACTATTTGCCTTGTCTACAATAGATGTGTCTAAAGAGGCAAGATAAATTCGGGTGGTTTGCTCCGAATCATGTCCCAGTGCCTCACTGATGACAGGCAAAGAAACATTTTTACTTTGAGCGATGCTGGCCCAAGCATGGCGGGCAACATAGGTGGTAAGTGGAATACCCAGACCCATTTGTTTGCCAATGTGTTTCAGATTTCTGTTGATACGGTGCGCTTCATTTTGGTATTGATGCCATTCGTCCACACCATTGTTCTGAATAATTGGTAGCAGGTAGGAAGTTTCAGAGGTATTGTATTTATCAATAAGTTCCTGCATGGGCTTTTCCCATTTGATAAACAATTGCTGACCGGTTTTTTTTCTCCGATAGGTCAGGATTCCATTCTGGAGGTCTTTCTTTTTCAGGAATGCCATATCCACAAAGGACATTCCACGTGTATAAAAACTGAACATAAAGATGTCTCTGGCAAAAATGAGAGACTTCTTATTAAGATCCAAATCCCGTATTCTTCGAATCACGCTGAGGGAAACCGCCCGTTTCTTCGTTTTGTCTATGCCGGTATAGACATGCTTGAAGGGATTTCGTTGAACAACAAGCCCTTCATTCACGGCCCGGTTATAAATGGCCCTGAGGTTACGCATATAATACGAACAGCTATTCGGGCAGATGCCATTCCCTTTGAGCCAGCTTTCATAAGCTATCATCTGATTGGAATCCATTTCATCCAACGGGACATCTCCACGGTTATTCAAGTAACGTTCAAAACTGTTCAAGGCACACTGATAGGTACCAGCTGTGCGTACCTTACCTATCTGCCTCAATTCTACCAGCAGTTCTTTTCCATATAAAAGGAAAGTGCAATTCCCTTCAGGAGCAGTGTAAAGTTCTATTATACGGTCCACAGTGAAAGGGCTGTCTTCCTGATTCAATCGGTTGATGCATTTCTTTATTCGGAAAAGGTCTTTATCAATTTGATTTTTTAATGCGGCAAGATAGCTTTTTCGGCCTTCTCCACTTCCTGCCGAGACATTGATTTCACCGGAAGCAGAAATCCACTCACTTGGAAACAGTTTGTAACCGGTGCGGATATGCCGTACTTTACAATGATGAATTATTTGATAATGAACCGTTCCCTCTTTAAGGATAACGGATGAAGGACTGAATTTTACTTTTACACTAGTCATAAACAATCAATTATTAGTTTAACATATGGAATAAAAACAGGAAGTAATTCAAAAAACTTCAAGCTGTTATGTATATCTCCAGCTAAACTATTCTTGATTGATAAAAGACGCTTTAATTATTTTTATCTAAAGCATTGTATTGAGT
>PPYE01357772.1_pt1 | contig 17011 bp, 10 predicted proteins | sample 1559881 | NCBI WGS metagenome assembly PPYE01 (sample SAMN08240022, study PRJNA423297) | Human gut metagenome, whole genome shotgun sequencing project. | reverse complement strand
TGGATAGCCGATACAACTACCATAGGAGCAAGGCTATCACCCGTGACTTGGAGGAGAAGTACAATCTCCACAAGGCAGATCGCAAGCAACGCCAGGCAGACAATCCACTCCGCAAGGTGGATGTAAGCCAAGGCAATGTGAAGAAGCAGGTTGCCAACACAGTAAAATCTCTCTGCGCTACCTACAGGTTCCAGTCCTTGGGCGAGTACCGTGCACTTCTCTCCTTATAATATAATATATCCTTGGAGGAAGTCAGAGGCGAAGTTGGCGGTCGTGAGTATCATGGTTTCGTATATTCTGCCACGGACGGACAGGGCAACAAGGTGGGAAATCCTTTCAAGGCTTCCAAGATTGACAGCTCTGTCGGCGTGGAGGCGATAGAAAAGCGGTTCGCTTATTCTGCCAGGAAGGTTAAGGAGGACAAGAAACTCTCCGAGATGACCAAACATAGCGTGGAAGCTGTCTTGAAGCAGACGTACCATAAGGATAAGTTCGTTGAGTTGCTAAAAGCAAAGGGTATTGATGTTGTTTTCCGACATACAGCTGACGGTCGTATCTACGGAGCAACATTCATTGACCACCGCACCAAAAGCGTGTTCAATGGTTCAAGGCTTGGAACGAATCTTTCTGCCAATGCCCTGCAGAAGCATTTCACCTTGCCTTACAAGAACGAGCAGCCAATACCGCTTACCATTCAGGAGGAAGAATACGCAATATCGGAGCAGAAGTTCCAAGGTTCTGACTTGTTCGATGAGTACGGCAGCGGTCTTGGACTTATGGTAGGAGGCGGTTCTTCAAATGAGGCGCAAGAGGCTGCATTTGATAGAGAGCTGCGCAGAAAGAAAAAGAAGCGAAAAGGGCGAAGCCTTTAATCGTATTGTCAAGGTTGGTTTTCTTATACAATGGAGAAAGCCATCCTTCAATCAGAAAAAAACGATTAAGCGAATGCAATGAAAGTTTACTTTCGGATTGCTGAGTGTGAGTTTTTTATTCAAACAATTTGTAAAACTTTAAAACAGAAAACAATGGCACAAGAAGACGATTTGAGAGCATTGGGGAAAATTATGGATTTTCTCCGTGCCGTGAGTATAATACTCGCAATTATGAATGTATATTGGTATTGCTACGAGGCAATGCACATATGGGGAGTGACAATCGGAGTTGTTGACAGAATCCTTATCAACTTCAACCGTACAGGTGGAGTTTTTTTATGTGACAAGAGTAGTTTTCCAATGAAAAAGGATGGCAAGAGTATGAATCCTACCATCCTTTTCGATTGTGTACTGAGATTATATAATATCTCAACTTGACAAATTCATTATACTACGGCTAAGTGCAATAGGATGCCCATTACAAATTCTCTCAATGCAGCCCAAAGGTATTTTTGATATTTTTTTTGACAAAAACAAAAGATTCTACAAGAAGAAATAGAAATGAATATATCAAAGCGAATGTGCCACTATTGGTAGAAAGCATAAATGAAGTTTATTGAGCTTGCAATAATTATAACGAAAAACACTTGACCTTAGTTCTTTATCTTAAAATTAGGCGATATATAGAAGAACGATTAAAGCATTTCTATTAATGAATTGAAATTCACTGGGTCATTATGTCCTGGATCATGTTTTTTAAGGATGGACATCGTTACCTCTATAATGTTGTCTAAATAGGGGATACTCCATGTTCCCAAATTTTGCCTTGCATAGTAGTTCGAATAGTAGACAGAATTCCTTATCTCTCTGCTATATTTATTTTTATATTCTTCAGCTTTATTCCTTACCTTTCTATCAGGGTCATTTTGAGCAGATTCGAGTAATGCCTTTAGTTGATTTGAATACTTTTCGTAGTTGCTCAGCAAATTGGGCAATTGTTTGAATTTCTCTTTCACTGATGCAGTTTTTATCTTGTTAAAGTCATCAATGCATCCTTGGATTCGTTTGGCATCATATTTGAAATACAAACGACCATTTGCATATTTAGCAGAAGTTTCATCCGCTGTTTTTTGCATTTCAGACATTGACAGGAGCGTTGTGGACATAGTCAAGCTATCTGCTTTATGCTGTTGTTGCATAGATGCAATCAGCGCATTCTTTTCTCCAATAATAGCTACTTTCTCCTCTATATCCTTTTTATTATTTCTTATAACATCATCCAAATACTCTTTCTCTTTCTGTAAATTCTGGATAATAGAATTAAGAGAAGTGCAGCTATCTGCTAAAGTTTTCGTGCTATCGGACAATAATTTTATGTCATCACGAAATTTGTCATACTTTGCAGCAGAAATCTTTACTTCATCCTTGTCCTTCTTGTTCTTTTGAGCATTTGCAGAAACTGCAAGAAGGCAAAGCAAAAGCGTATAGATAATCCTAAATAACTTTTCCATTTTCCTTGTTTGTTTATTCATTCCATGTATAGTTTTCTGCAGATCTATCGTAATAGTCCTGAGAATTCTTAAGAGATTGTGCATGTGCGGAAGTGCTAACTCCAAAAACTTTCGTTTTCTCGAACTCTTGGATTAAATCGTACACCTTGCTAGACTCATTATCATAAGCACTCTTTGTTCCGAAAGAGTACAAATTCTGCAAATTATCAACACGCCTTTTAAGCTGATAATAACAAGACAATTCGAGTTTTTGCCCCACAGAGTTTAATGCATTTACCAACCTGACGCAATTCTTTAGATATTCTTTCGTTGCCAAAGACTCTGCATTTTTGCGTTTAGAATATGCATCATTGTAGTTATTGAAAGATGTTTGCTTAGCAACATTCCAGGCATTACCATATTCACTGATAATGCTTTCTATCTTTGTAAGTACAGCAAGACTAGTAGATTCTAAAGCCTTTTTCGAACCTTGAGCAATCGTGACATTACGCAGCTTGTATATAATCTTTGTCATAACGACATGGTCACTATGACTCCATATGGATTGTTCAAATTTAGACATCGACCATTTTACGAATGCTGCGGAGAATTTTTCTGCAGAACTAGATATTGCATTGTCACATGACTTCTGGTCTATCAAAGAATCCTCTCTGTACAATGTAGCGCGGTCAGCTATAACATCAAACAATTTCTCTGCCTCTTTTAATTCCAATGTGTCTGGATTATAAGAATTAGAAAACTTTTGGATGTCGGCCGTATGCACATCTTCCGTTTTTATATTCTCAGGTGGACTTACTACTGTTTGGATAAAAAATAAGACACCACCTACTGCCACTGCTATTGCAATGGCAAGTATCAGCGATTTTATAAGAGATCTGTTCATTAGTTCAAATTATCTTGATTATTATTCCCTTTAGAACTTCCCTTGCTACCAGAGTTACTCTTGTTGGTAGTTTCCTTGTCATTGGAATTTCCTTTGTTATTAGAATTTCCTTTGCTACCGGAATTACTCTTGTTGGTAGAGTTCCCTTTGCCGTTTGAATTTCCTTTGTTGTTGGATGGTCTATTATTTTTACTAGTAGTTTCAGAAACCACGGATGATGAATGATTTGAATCATAGTCTTCAACACCGTTAGAAAAATCGGATGGTATGTCGTTTTCTTTTGCGTCTGGCTTAGACGCAAAATCTGTGTTTAGATATTTCTCTACATCTATACTTCCATCAGTTGACCATACTCCCTTTTTATTATTATTCTCTTCAACAATCTTATACAGACGTTCCCATTCGCTGATATATTTCAGGTCAGAATGATCATCAATGAACTTCTTAAGTTCTTTGAATTGGAAATCCCGAATCATTGCGTACACTCCTTTTAAGTCGGGGAATTTCTCCATTTCTGACTCAATCCATTTTGTATTATTCTGTCGCAAATACTCTACCGCTGACTCCCAATCAGATGTAGAATCATTATACTCATCACTTGCGATTTCTGACTCCTGTGGTTTGTCAGATGGGGATATATATTGATATCCATAATAACAGCATACAATGATTAAAACAAATATCCCTGTGTATACTAGATACTTTAACCACGGGGTACCTTTTCCGTGGTGTTCTTTTGAGGAATTCCCTTTTCTTTCTTGACTTATATAATCTTCTCGTCTTACAGACATTGCATCTCTTCCGATAGGAGGCATCGCTGCTTGTTTATGAGCACCTTTAAGTCTATTTGTTCTTGTTTCAGACGGAGTCCCTTCGAATTGGAATCCGGGAATCTCTGAGCCTTTAAGCTTATATTGTGTTTTGATTACAAACTCGATGGTTCGAACGTCAGGAATCTTCGTTTCAATGCAGCATTTATATTCATGGTTCTCAGGTTGGAGTTCTATAACGAATTCTCCTTTCTCATTTGGTTGGGTAAGATCTAATGTGCCATTGAATGGCTCATAAGTTTGTAAATCAACACGACAAGATACACAGTTCAAGTCATCTTCTCTGAAGTAAAAGACAGTTGGGTTCTTACTATCATCCACCCAATATTTCCCAATAAATATGGGTCGTACTTTCAGAGTTTTCCCTGTAACTTTGTCAACAACTCGAAACAACTCAAGACGAAAGGAACGCTTCATGTCTGTTTTTTGTATCAATAAATCCTCACTACATCTTCCTTGCTTATCCACTGGGGCATAACCAGAGCGTGTCCATCTAACTCTCACCTGGGCACCTTCTGTTACCCTTAAGGAATCCGCTCCCCAATTATGCTTGAAACCGTAACGTTCCGAAGGAAGTTCTATCACAAAGCTTTTTTCAAGCTTTGTGTTAGACAAGTCTTGTGCATCAGAAACTTGCAGCCCGCTTTCTTTGTCTATTAAGAATACGGACTTATATTTGCAATACTCTGATTGATAGAGGTAATCTTCCAATATCGAACTCTGTGTGTACACAAGTTCTGTTCCTTTACCATAGTAGCGTACAGCATAGGTGTCCCCAGAGCTGACAGAATAGCTTGGGTTGTTGGTTGTTTGGTAAGGCTTTTCGAACAGATTGTCTAGTTCTGCCTTTTTGTCCTCAACATCGAAAGACAAGATTTCTTCAACCTTTTGTATTATTGAAGACAACTCTCCCTTGGGAAGAAGAATGTCTTTATGGATGAAAATCCATGCACTCTGATAATCATTTCTTCCTGCAATAGGTTGCATAATGCAATAGAAACATCCATTACTTTCGAATTGGATGAAATGAATTGGAACTGAGGCAGAATTGTTTGTCACCTTCTTCAATTCAGCCCCAGTATCACGCACTACCGAAGACCATTCATCATCATTAAAACGATAAATGGCTCTAAAACCGCTTGTGCGGTTATTAGCTTTTGTCGTATTAATAACAATACCTAACTTGTTCTTTTCCATATTATTTACCAAACATTCTTGTTAATTTACCTAATCGGCCGGCTCTCTCTGCATAGGAGCGTTCCTTTATTTCTTCTATTATACGATGTGTCCACTCCTTGTCAAACATACACAGATTTTGGAAACAGACTTTTCCGATAGAGAACGGAAATCTTGATACCAGGCCACCATTTATCTCTTTCTTTTCGCATATATCAACAAGGCCTCCATAAAGACCTTTATAGTATGTTTCGATGTAATTCGCAAGATGTGTACCTAACTCTGACTCATCAACATTAGCTTTATCAACTTTAGTAACAATCATATAGACACCATCTGTAAATTCATCAAATATGTCCATTTCATTTATGTAGCTAATGGCTGCCTGAAGATAAGAGTCTTGACTCATGCTTCTAATCTTTTTGTCTTGTGCACCATATTCAACAACAAAGAAATGAATCTTACGATTGTTGGTTCTGTTTTTAACAAGGATGTTGTCAAGAGTATTTATAGCATCCGCCTGTTCTTGTCTCTCAAATGGCAAACCTGAGGCTTTGAGATGCATACATGTAAACAACTCACCAGACAAATCAATAAATGCTAACTTATGCTCACGACCATCTTCACCGACAAGAGTAAAACGCATCTCGTAGGTATCTTGTACGTCTGTACGGGGAGGTAAAACAGAAACGGCTTCTGGGTCGAACAAATCTGCTAATTGCATCATATATGCCGCACCTTGACAATTTCCATCAGGATGCATTGCCTTAACATTGGTTCCATTCTTCGCCGCACTCATAATAGCACCCAAGGCACATGTCTTCCCTGATGATGGAATGCCCCAGAAATACACCTCGGTATAATCTTTTTTAATTTCCTCCAAAGGTTGCGCAGGTGGCAGGTCTGGAACATCACTTGACTGAAAATCTATCAATTTGTCAACAAAAACTGAGTCTATGCCGCTGATATTTTCCAAATCATCATACTCGATAATTCCTTCATTACACAGAGTCTGAACGATTTCTGCCTCCATAATATTATTGTCATCACCAATAACAGTTGCAATATCATGAGATGAAATTCTGTTGGAGTTAAGGTATGTTTTCAGCAACTCTGGTATCTTGAGATCAGGACGGTTGCTATTATAGCCTTCTCTAATCGCCGAGATGACCAAACGTGTTCCGTTACCGCGCCTCTTTTCTCTTTGCAATTCGTTGATTTTTGCGCGTGCTTCTGTAACATGCGGACTCCTTGGATTCTCACGGATAAAAGTGCGCAATGCTTCTATGTCCGATTTGTCTAGAGAATCCCATTCATTTTCGATTTGGATTTTGTTGTCTTCTCTTATTAAATCGGAAATTCTGCCCCTAGCGGCATCAGTGAACTTACCAGAAGGATACTTTGAAAGATATTCTTGAAATGCCGATTTTGTACCAGCAGCAAGTGCCCTTTCCCAATCCTTGTCTTCTACTTGAGCAATTTGTGAAATTTGCTCCTCAATAGCTTTGCGTAATGACGGCGTAAGATCGCCTGTATCACGCATATCGTCCCAAGTAATCACGCCCTTGTCTACATACTCCGCAAGTTGACGTGGACTATACTCGGAAAGATTGTCTAATATGTTGTCTTTTGTATTCATAATCAAAATGAGTCGTATTTACTTCTATTAGTCCCTTGCTTTTTGTTTGCTTTATCTATAGAAACTGATTTGTGATAATTTCCCTTTCCAAAGAATGTCTCAATATTTCTTGAATGGCGTTCTTGTACGAAGTATGGGCACAAAAGCAGCAAGTAGCAAATAAGCAATGTCGTTATCGCTAATGCGTTTGGAGCCTTTGCTTCTTGATATAAGCTTTTCAAACTTGTTAGTCCGTTCAGTGCTTTCTCTTTATGTATGTTTGCTGTTGAAAATGGATCGACATCCGTTTCAGAAGAAATACACTTTTGAGAAATTGTGTTTAAGGATTCTGTCCATTGTTCTATTGCTCCCTCAATGGTGGAGATGTTTCCGAAAAGAAAAACATTCCATACAGAAGGAGAATCACTAACCTTATTAATCCAAATTTTTGCCTCATCAATGGATTTTCTTGTCGAACTTTTCAAGTATAGTGACAACTCAGTAATCCTATTATTTATGAGTTGGTCATCGTTAACTGTTGATGTTAAGGAAGACTTAAGTTGCTCTATTCTGGAATCCGAATACGAGTCATAATCTGAAAATATACCCAAAGAAGCCTTAATTGATTTGTCAAACTGCTGGATGATTTCATCTTCCGAACTTTGAACTGTCCAAAAATGTGAGAAAGGAACACCAACAATAATAATAATAAATGGAGAACATGCTACTAATATGCGTTCCCAAATAATACTCCTGTGAAACTTCTTATCCACACCCTTTAGAACTTGCGCCCCTAATACAGTAAGAACAATTAAAAGGACACAACATCCCATGGTAAATAAACCTGCGCAATAATTACCAACGGTGTAGTATGTCGCTCCCATGAAAACGACATACGCAATAAAAATCAGTGCGAGGAACGCCACAATGTGTCCCCACGAAAATCTAAGTTTTCTATTCATATCTATCTTTTTTGCGGAAGTAAACGTTCTAGTTCTTCTATCTTTTGTTTATACTCTGCTATCTTTCTGCGAATAGCATCATAGTCAGTTTCATTTCCTTGGGATGTAGGCGTATCAGTGTTTGCACTCGGAGGTGTGTCTACTATTGGTTGTTGCCTATTCGCCGCCGACTCATCTCCTTCACCTTCTGGTACAGGTTTTATTTTCCGTTCTGTCGGTTCACTGAAGTCACCATTTTTAACAGCCATCAAAGCCTTGTCAACCAAAACCATAGGGGGAATATATCCGTAAACATCAGCACCAGTTTTATAAAGTACATTCCGTGCTTGCGCTACAGTTATGTCCTTTTTAAGCGATTTCATCAAAGCTATAGTTCCAGTAACTATTGGCGCAGCCATGCTTGTTCCATCACATGATTGAAAGGTGTTAGAAGGAAATGAGCTATAGATACCTTTGCCTGGAGCTGAAATATCGGAACAAGGACCATAATTCGTGAACACTGTTGGATATAGCCTCTTATCAACTGCTGTTACAACTATAGAAGAAGCGTTGCGATTCTCTGGTGGAATACTTGTAAGAATGTCGTCATTTCCTGCAGCAAATACAAGAATTGTATTTTTCTTGGCTGCAAGCTTACAAACACGAGTCCATAAGAAAGCTACATTTTGGAATTGCGTCTTGGCAATTTCTGCTTGTTGTTCAACAGGCAGCACATTCAAACCTTTGAAAGAAGGACCGATGGATATGTTTACAACATCTGCATCATGGTGAAGTGCATACATTACTCCTGCAATGAGAGCCGACAAAGGACACTGCTTATTGTCAAATACCTGTATAGGCATTATCTTGCAGTTGGGAGCAACACCTGAAGCCCCCTTTGAAAAGTAATCTGCCGAACCTACTGCTAATCCTGCAGTATGTGTACCATGTCCTTCTCCAAGACTTAGAGCATTATTTTGGGTAAAGACATTGTATGCGTCAACAATTCTTCCCTTAAACATAGGGTGACTTGCTTGAATGCCATCATCTACAATGGCAACTTTTACATCTGAGCTACCTTTTGTATATGTCCATCCTTGCTTAAGATGTATCGCATTCAAATGCCAACCTACATTTTCTGTCGAATTACTGATTTGACCATGCAGTTCATACACTTCCTCGTCAAAAACAATGAACTTATGATTAGGAATCTCACTGTTTATGGTCTTGCGAATTTGGTCACGTTCGTTTTCTGGAATCTGTATGACAAGCAATTTTACTTCCTTGTCATATCCAATAATGCTATACTTATCATCTGGATACGCTTGTTTGAAGTCACGTGCCAATGCATCTACATTGTCGTTCTCATTTTCCATATACAAAAACAGGCGATTGGCAATGATATTGGGTACACCAGGTTGCTTGACAATAGGCGGTTCTTCACCACCTTCGCCCATGACTGGAGCAACAACCGTATTGTCATCAGGCAACTTGCCGTCACTTCCGGTAATCGGTCTTACCGCTCCATTATCATCAACACGAGAACCATCCGCTCTCGTGATGGTATCAATAGGAACAACGCCGTTTACAGGCGAATGGTGGCCACAGCCTTTTAGTAGCCATGATAGCAACCAAATCAACAATATTATAAGAAGCAGCCATAACAACCATTTTAAGCAACCTTTGCCAGTCCACAATCCTGCAAACCACAGCCACCATCTTTTGTACCAAGGCAAAGTTTTCTCGTATTGGGCGAAAAACACTTTATCCTCATCTACGAGGATATTGTTTGGAGATATGTTCCATCCTGTAAACTTGTACCCTTTGTTAGGTGTAACTATAGGTATTTCTCCACTTGACAAAGTAGTGTTGGCAGCTTTTCTAAATGAAGACGAACCTTCAATAGAACCATGTTCACCTGCTTCAAAACGGCAATTGTAGAAAACATCTTCTGGTTCTGTCGTAGGTTCTTCTGTTGGAGAATCTAAAGGGATTGAAGGTTCTGGAGATATTGGAGGAATAGCAGGCGTTTCTGAAACGACCTCGTCATATTGGGCAGTAAAAGTCATATTGGAGTTTACTCTCTGACCAATAGGCGAAGGTATCCACCCTGTAAAATTCCAGCCCTCACAAACATCCACTGTAGGTATATCCAATTTTGAAAGTATCGATCCTTCGGCACGACTGATGGTTTTGTCAAGTTTTGAAATTGTTCCATGTTCGCCAGCATCGAATGTAATCTTATATTTCTTGGTGTATTCAAAGTCGTGAATCACGGAGCCAACAACCTTGTGCTGACGCACATCAGGAGTCATACCCCATGCTACAAGATACACCTTGTCATCTGTACAATATACCCTATCTTCACTGACATATTTAATTGCACCTGCCATAATCTGCAAATCCTCTCCACTTAAATCCATAATAGAGGACTTGTATATTTTTATGGTGTCATCAAGTATTCCCTTATATCTGTCATACTCTGCTCCTGACAGTTCACTCAAACGGGTGGGATGCTGCTGCCATTTCTCTATATGCCAACAAATCTGATCTTCATCATCCATATATTCTGGAGTCGCAAGAAAATGTTGCAGATTTATAGGTATAACCCTTTTTACAACACTGAAAATACTGTCGTATCTCTTGTACATGGGGTCGTGACCTATACCTTGATAGTCGGTAAAATCAGACACCTCTGTATAGCAGAGTTTTTGTTTTCCAAAAAATGAATGTCCTGCCATTTATTTATCCTTTATATAAAGTTTCACAAGCATCAATGATTGTTTTAATTTTAGCATTGGCTATTGGGTCAACATGAGAGATGTCACTTGCATATAGCAGACCTATCGTTACCAAATTCTCCCATCGTTGGAAGTTATCCCAAAGTGGAAGCTTCATTAACGTTAGTTTGTCAACAGTATCTATATCGGCTGCGGCATCAAATGCGCTCAAAGTTTGTAATAATGGTTGAGGTTTTCTAACTACATTCCATGCAGAAGAACTCAAATCAACTTTAATGTGACACTTATCTGCTTTCGCACGAATATTGTCGACGTCCTCATCGTTAATATATTTGCGCCCGACAGAACTTACAAAGTTGTTGAGTGTCAATGATGCATAATCAGCTATAGCGTTTGGTTGCTCATTAAGACTGAATACCTTACAATAGCGGTCTATTCGTTCCGAAAGGATACGTTTTATCCCAAGTTTTTTCAGTAATGCCGAGAGCATAAAGACTACCTCATCTGAATGTGGAAGCATCGGCTCAAGAACCTTAACTTTGTTATTGATATAGGCATTCCAATAATCAACAATATGTTTGGTGACAACATCCGCTACAGTTGTCAAGGTTTCCGTTTCACTCGAAACCACCTCTGCAATGGTACAGCCACGTTCTTTTAACGCATCTTCTAATGTTGCTTTTTCGCAGCCAAAGAAATCGCATAATTTTTGAGTGTTCGTTTTCTTGTTGTCCGATGGATTAATGTCCGCTTGTTTGCGTATAAAGTTTATTATAGAAAAGTCTTTTGGAGTATCGGTATGGCAGATGATAATATCATAGGCAATGCTTCGCAAATCACCAACTGGCACCATGAGGTTGTCTATGATATGACCGAATATCTCTGGCCTCTCGCCAACACTTAAAATAAGGGACATTCTTATATCACTGGCTATCTGTTTTACCTTTTGATTCTTTGCCTCCTTATCTTCTGGCTCAAAATAAACAGAAAGTGCATTATACATCTCAGACTTTATTTTAGCCAATTGTGCAAGATATTTCTTTTTTCTTGCATCTTCGAGTACACTTGCGATAGTGTCAAGATTACGAATGATGGCCTTTGAACCATCATTGTTGATAGTAGCAACATCATTCCATGTCTGTTCGGGATTAGCAAAATGACGTTGTACAAAGGCATTCTTAAGAAAGCTTTGTTTCAGATTTTCAAAATAGTCCGGATAATCAGCATACGTATGAACACTTTTCTCTTCTGACTTGACTGCACCATCACTATAGCCATCAAATACACCATTCTTTCCAGACCAGTAGAAATCACGTAATGGATAAATGTTTTGGAAAGCTGTAGTTCGGAATAATCCGCCTGGTTTTACCCAATTATCAAGCCATTTGTTAGGCTTAATAATTTCTGGGAATACGGTATCGAACCTGTTCCAATGTGCATCAAGTTTGTCTATGTTTGAGGAATTGTCAGTCTTTGTTCTCTCTAAATCGATATTAAATTTTGTTGCAACAAAGAACAATGGTGCAATACCATTTGTGTCATTGAGCATATTGGCTCGTTCCTCTGGTGTAGAACCAATATTGTCTTCAATCCAACTATTTATAGTTTCCCCAATGGTAGCTTCCGCCTTTTGGTCGTTATGATGACAGAATAATACACTACTGATCCTCAATGAGCGAGAGTACTTGTTGAACAGGTAGGCCACTTTTCCTCTTCTAAGAATCTTGGGAAGAACTGTATGAATGTCCTGCTCCTTGTATTTCTCACGAGAACGAGCACCAGGGAAATCAAGAAGGTCAAGTTTATGCAAAAAATTCCTGTCGTCTGCAACAGAAGGCGGCAATTCAAAGGTAAGTTCTGCAATCAGTGCCGAAAGATTTCCTTTATGAAAATCATGAGCAAGGATATTGCCATTTGAATCATATACATCTGTATATATTTCATCATGTCCAGTATCTATCTGTACACCGCAAACAGTGTCAAGCCATTCAATCTTCAACAATGTTCCTTTTTCACGGAGCACTGCAGCAAATGGTATATAAATATCCGTTTGAAAGTTAAGCTTCTTGTATTCATTAATGAGGACACTGAACAAGTGACTTAATTCACTATTCCTGTTCCAAAGAAGACTGAATATATTAACCCATTTGTCATAGGAAACGTATTGAATTACAGGAGCAATTATCTTACAAAAGTTTGATTGATTTACACCAGCCGCAGCATTCCCTATTACATCGTGGATGTAATCTGTAATATCCTTGACATCATCTTCGTCTATTTCTTTTTGTGCAACAATCTTTGATGCCCAAAGCCCATTCATATCTTCAAGAGCCTTGTTTATATCATCATAACGCAATACGCTATCTTGATTGATTTTAATGTCATTATAATACGAATCAACCAAGAGAAGAATGATGTCCACAACAGACAAGTTGCGCACCTTTACAAAGTCACGCATTGTAGAACAACCTTGACTAAGAGTAAAACGAGTGATAACACCCGTTGACTCTATCTTGGCATTGTTTCCTCCGCTCGGATTTATATCATCTATAAAACTATATGATTTTCCTGCATTTGTGATGACAAAAGGCGAGTTTGGAGAAGACAACAGGCTACTCATCAAATAAGACTTACCTACCTGACTTTCGCCATAAGCTGCTGCAGAACAATTCTCTTCCAAGGCTGCATATATGCGTTTGAGTTTGCGACGATATTCCTTAAAAACATCGTATGGAAAAGATTCCTTTCCAAACTCTTTAGCCCATGCAATAGAGCCATCAACTAAATCTAAATGTTGCTTTATATCTTGTAGCATAATTCCATTTTTAGAGATTAGAAATCAAACGCACCTGAATCAAGCCAATATTGCTCGTCAACACCAAGGCTTTGGATGTGTATTTCAAGATTACCATCCATTACATCATTACCATTTTTATCCGTTATTGCCGAAATGGAAAGATTTTCCTTGTCATCCATGTCACGCTCAATTGTTACTTTAAATGGCATTCGTTTTTTCAAAACATCAATGGCTTCATTTACAAGTCCTATTACTTTTGCGTCAGTCGGACAGTCTTCGTCATTTATAATGGCCTTTTTCCGAATCTTGTCAGCCATCTTATGACGGTTAAAGTCTATTGAATACAAGGCACGACTTGGATATGAATCCATCCCTATTTGACGAACATGGAGTGATTGAGGGATACTGCTAATAGTCAGATCGCCCCGGTGCTTGTCTGGTGTTATGAAGTATTCAATTGGCTGTCCCTCACGAGAGGCTTCAATATAATTCACTGTTGACTTTAGATTCTTCTTTAGCAAATCTAAATTGATGATAAATTTATTCAGATTTGAAAGTTCCGAGGCATAATGTCCAATGACACCACCCATAGCCACAATGGTCTTTGCATTCTTTATATAGCCAGTATTCTCACCAAACGGATACCAATCCCCTACGTAATAATCGTTGAGAACAATGAGTCTATTTGGTGAAACAGAGTAATATTTTAGGAATATATCCCTTATTACAGGAAGTGAAGCTGGACGGCCTGATAGCAATACAATATCACAAGCATAGGAATACATGATGGTTGCTACCTTCTTAAGCAATGGCTCAAATTCTTTACGAACGACTTCTGAAACCATCTCTTTGTTGAATTTCCAAGAAAGTGATGTGATGTCAATATTCAATCTTTGTTTGAATTCCTCTATGATTGTCTCATTAGGGGGACACTCGGAAAACACATCTGAATATTTGACAATACAATCCTTGCAGCCTTGTTTCAACAACTCCAAGAAATGGCACATTAATGGTACAGAATATTGAATATTAAAGTCCTTTCTTAATATTCTATCAGCTATAGTTTGTCCATTATAATCCTCTCCAAAGAAATTCTTTATCTTTTGGCGATATTGTTGGGTTGTTAAGTCTTTTAATTCTGTCCTAAATGCACTGTTCTCATCAAGGAGCATAATATTCTTGATAAGGGCATAAAGCATATCATCTCCTGCGAAATAATAGCTATCGTAGAATTTAGGATCTGGTGTAATGGTTGTAACATCACCTTTTAAATAAGTATATTTACTAATCATCAAGTCTGATGTTCCTGCACCTATGTCAATAGATCCAACAGTTATTGAAGGCTGGCTGTCGCCACCTTCTATTTTTCCATAGAGATTGAAGAACTCACTGCAACATCCTTTGTATTTTTGTCCAACCTCCCCATACATATATACCAATTGGGAGCATGTCGCTTCGTCATAGTACCACAGTCCATCGTCATCTTTCATAGAGCGAATGGCAGGGACAACGTCTACCGATTTCCCTGGATGTGGATTTTCTACAGGGCTATTATAATCGAAATTATCCAATAAGATTACTGCATCTTTAGCACAATGTACAAGAGCCTCTCGCTCCACCCTTGACATAGCGGTAGGACAAGTTACAATAATTCTTCGTATTTTTCTTGGAATGGACGGCTTTCCAAACCCACTACGATTAGACCTATATTCCTCGCTATTAATTTGTGTACGAGCTTGCACCAACATTTCCAAGAAAGAGAATGTCATTAAAGAACGTCTGGAATAGTGGTACGAGCTGCCGCTTTCTCCGGACAAATCTATACTTCCGTCACTTTTCAACTGATTTGTTATACCACGAAGGTTCAAAATATGGTCATCCTTTTCGCCTTTGAGAACAAGAAATTTCCATTCTTCTTTATTTGGTCTCCAATCCCACAAATATCTCTTTGGACTTGAATAGGTAGACAAAGACTCCATATCATCTGCGGTGTTTGTAGCCAAATGGATAAGTGCGTTGGCTTCTTGTCCTAAACGAACTAAGCTCGGATGAACAAATTGTTTGCTGTCTTTAATGCCAAAACTTCCAAAGTCAACTTTACGAAAAGCCAAACGCATATCGAAAGGCTCGTTATGTTTGTTGATTACAAGTGAATTGTTCACTTCTTTAACAAGATTTGTATAGTCAATAAGTTCAAGCTGCCTTACTTGATTAAAATTGGTATTATCTTCTATTAAAAGTGCTGTTGTACGAGAGTTTCCTATATCAACAACCATATCAACATCCTTTATTTCGACATCGGTATCCTTGTAAAGTTTAACCTTGGGGAATAGATTCTTTTGAGCAAGATAGTTGATTAAGAATATGTACGATGCGATATACGACATTTTTCTCACGTTCGCACCTTTTAATTGAGATACACGTTGAACATTAGGATGAACCAAGTGCAACAAATATTCATCAATATAACTCCAATTATTGTTAGGAGAACAATAGTCCATCAGATAGAACTCATTACTACATAATTCGAAATCCATTTCGCCTCTAAACGCATCTGGAAAGACGGGGCATTCATCATATTCGTCACTCTCGTAACGAGCTCTTGTATCGAATGCAAGAACTACATTGTACCATTTTATTCCCTTTTCTTCTCTTGTTGGGATTAATTTCATACGTACCCAATTTAATGGGCCGAACTTAAAACGCTTGGGAGTGCGTTTAAAGAAATATGGGACAGGAAGCCAAGCATTTTCAAACATGGAAAACTTGTTGTCTCTGTCTGAGAATGTAAGGCTGAATATATCGCCCCTTACACCTGGACAATTTTCATCTTCTATTCTCAATGGTAAAATATCATCGCTTTTAAGTTCGTTGACATCAATTTCTATAGTAGGGTCACTTAAATAGCCACCTTTATGAAGTTTCTGTTTGTTATAATAATAGCACTCGTCATCTGTGCGAAGTTCGTACACAGGATCAAGTCGCCATTCCCCATTTTCAGTATCATACCATTCGTGATACCACATTTTGAACTTTTCTTGAGTATTTATCCTCAATGGAAACGTTATGATTTGAATACCAGAATTGGCTATTAAAGTATGCTCTTGCATAATAAAAATGATATTTATTCTATTGATTCTATAAATGCACTTGGTATATACGCCGTCACAACAGTCACCAAGTCGTCCACCACAACTCCTACTCTCTGTTGTCCTTGCCATCTTGCGACTCTGCCTATCACTCCCTTAAAAGCACCATCAATAACCCTTACCAATTGTCCTTTCTCGAACTTTGGCACTTCGATTAATGACACGATTGTGTTATCCGCATCGGCAGCACAGATGATTTTGAGACTTTCCATCTGATAGTCAGGAACTATCATAGGAATCTTCTCTATTCTGCGACCAACGTGGACGTGTCGATAATAAAAACGAAGGAATGGGAGGTTTACGTTGTCGTAAACAAAGGTTTTGAGTTGTTCTTCGGTACCATAGGCGAAGAAGATGTTAGGTAAACGTGACTCGGTAACAATTTTGCGCTTACCTTTTATAAGTTTTACAGTATCTGTAGTAGGATAGAAAGCAGTGATGCCTTTGGCTGTCATGTAGTCGTATGCCTTTTTCTCTCTACCGTATGTGGTAC
>PPYE01662320.1_pt1 | contig 17014 bp, 16 predicted proteins | sample 1559881 | NCBI WGS metagenome assembly PPYE01 (sample SAMN08240022, study PRJNA423297) | Human gut metagenome, whole genome shotgun sequencing project. | reverse complement strand
CCACAACCTCCGTATGGGCCAGCGATTCCAAATAGTTACTGCCTTTGACAAGGACGCCGATTTTGGATGCACCGCCGATGCCGCCAAAGAAACTAAGCGGAATAGAGATAACCAGAGCGCAGGGGCAGGAAATCACAAGGAAGGTCAGCGCCCGGTAAATCCAGACTGTGAATGGCTGTCCAGTGACAAGAGGCGGCAGAACTGCAAGGGCAATCGCTGCAAAGACCACAATCGGGGTGTAGTAGCGGGCAAAACGGCTGATAAAGTTTTCTGTTTTTCCTTTTTTATCGCTGGCATTCTCCACAAGGTCCAAAATTTTTGCAACAGTGGATTCCCCATACTTTTTAGTGGTCTGAATGGTCAGGATGCCTGTCTGGTTGATGCACCCGCTGATTACTTCCATCCCAGGTTCCACGTCACGGGGCATGGATTCGCCGGTGAGAGCAGATGTATCCAAAGCGGACGTGCCTTTGATGATTTTACCATCCAGCGGCACCCGTTCACCAGGCTTTACTACAATCGTATCCCCGATGTTTACTTCTTCAGGATCGACCTGTTCAAGTTTTCCATTCCGTTCTACATTTGCATAGTCAGGGCGAATATCCATCAGGCTTGCAATGGATTTTCTGGATTTGGAAACCGCATAGGACTGGAACCATTCCCCTACCTGATAGAACAGCATAACGGCTACGCCCTCGGAGTGTTCTCCTAAGATCAGTGCGCCAATAGTGGCAATCGTCATCAGAAAGTTTTCATCGAATACCTGTCCATGCAGGATATTGGTGAGAGCCTTCCAGACAATATCCCAGCCGATTACAACATAGCAGACCAGAAATACTGCCATTTCCGCAGTCGAATCAAGTGTGAGCAGACTGCCGGCAGCGAACAGCACTGCCGCAATGATAATGCGGAAAAGCAGGTGCTTTTGTTTTCGTGTCATAATAAACATCTCCTTTCAGTCAAACACCGGCTGCCGTTTCTGGCAGCCGGTGTTCAGCTTTTCTTACGCCTTGACCGTCACATCCGGCTCAATCTTTTTGATAAGCGCCTTGGCCTCAGCCAGAATTGCATCGAAGCGGTCATCCGGAGCATCCAGAACCATCTTCTGGCTCAGGAAGTTCACTTCCACGTCATTTACGCCGTCGATTTTCTGTACGGCTTTCTGAATCTTGGCGGCACAGTGGCCGCAGTCAAGGTCGATCAGCTTAATGGTCTTTTTCATCACAAAGACCCCCTTTCCTTTTAGTATTTGGTTGGTTTGACATGGCCGAACAATTAAACATTCATTTAACTGTTACGGGCACAGTATATTCACACAACGGCTTAAAGTCAATGGATTGGGAAAGGGTTCTGCCCTTTGGATTATAAAACCTGCTAATTGGATTTAAGGTTTAAAAGTGACACATTTTCACAGACATTCGCCATCTGATTTTTCCAAATTAGGCTGATTGGATTTGAAAACCTGCCTATCGGAGCGGACAACCAATCAAGCCAATGTCTATAATGAAAAACGGTCAAAGACCTTGCACGCAGACTTTGTGATCGGGGCGGCGGCATCTTTCCCCCAAGATACCGAAAGCCCCTTTTCATAACAGTTTTTAGTTCCCTACGGGGGAGGGGTACTGCGGCGCAAAAATATATTTCAGAAAGAAGGGATGATTTTGCAAAAAGAACAATTTGATATTACGGGCATGACCTGTTCGGCCTGCTCTGCCAGGATCGAAAAGAGCGTCGGCAAGCTGCCCGGAATCAAAGAAGTATCGGTCAATCTGTTGAAAAACAGCATGGTTGCCTCTTATGACGAATCCGTTCTGGATACGGCGGGAATCGTCCAGGCTGTTGAAAAGGCCGGATATGGAGCCATACCAAAGACCTCTGCTCAAAGCAAAAACCGCTCACCTGCACCAGCATCGAAAGCGGAAGTCAGTACGGCTCAAGCCGAATACAAGCAAATGAAACAAAGGCTGTTGCTTTCCGCGCTTTTTACGATTCCACTGTTTTACATCTCCATGGGACACATGATGGGGTGGCCGCTCCCCGGTTTTCTGCTGGGAATGGAAAATGCAATCAGCTTTGCATTTACCCAGTTTCTTTTGTTGATTCCGGTGGTATTTATCAATTTCAAATATTACCGGATGGGGTTTAAGACCTTATTCCACGGCTCCCCCAACATGGATTCCTTGATTGCCATAGGTTCCAGCGCCGCAATCATTTATGGTATCTACGCCATATATAAGATCGGCATTGGGTTCGGCCATGGGGATATGGCTACGGTCCATAGCTTTATGATGGACCTGTATTTTGAATCCGCAGGCATGATCCTCACGCTCATTACCTTGGGGAAAACGCTGGAGGCCCGCGCCAAAGGTAAGACCTCAGATGCAATCACAAAGCTGATGAATCTGGCCCCTAAGACCGCTACGGTGGAACGGGATGGTCAGGAATTCCAGATACCTGTGGAAGAAGTGCAGTTGGGTGAAACCATAATCGTAAAAGCCGGTGAATCGGTGCCGGTGGATGGAACCGTTATCGAAGGCTTTGCGTCCATTGATGAATCCGCCTTGACCGGCGAAAGCATCCCTGTAGAAAAACACATTGGGGACAAAGTGATCGGTGCAACGACCAGTAAGTCCGGCTATTTCAAAATGCAGGCCACCAAAGTGGGGGATGATACCACATTGGCTCAAATCGTCCGGCTGGTGGATGAAGCGACCAGCTCCAAAGCTCCCATTGCAAAAATGGCAGATAAGGTCAGCGGTGTGTTTGTGCCGGTAGTCATCAGCATTTCCCTGATTGCAATCATTATATGGCTGCTGTTAGGGTACGGATTTGAATTTGCCCTGTCCATCGGTATCTCTATTTTAGTCATTTCCTGTCCCTGCGCGTTGGGGCTGGCTACTCCCACCGCCATCATGGTGGGAACCGGAAAAGGCGCAACAAACGGAATCTTAATCAAATCGGCGGAGGCCCTGGAAACGGCTCACGACATCAATACGGTTGTTCTGGATAAAACAGGAACCATTACACAGGGAACCCCGGTGGTAACGGATCTGCTCTGCAAGGCAGGCATTCAGAAAAAGGAACTTTTGCAGATTGCAGCTTCCTTGGAAAAGCTGTCGGAACACCCGCTGGCAGATGCGATTGTGGCAGAGGCAGATAATGAGAAACTTCCGCTGCTGCCGGTCAGTGAATTTACACAGATTCCAGGCCAGGGAATTGTCGGAAGAATCGGGACTGACCTCTGTTTGGCCGGAAATCGCCGGTTGCTGAACAACCATCAGATTGAAGGCGGCCATCTTCTTCAGCTTGGCGAGGACATGGCTATGGACGGAAAAACGCCATTGTTCTTTGCCTGTGGAGGAGAGTTGATCGGTGTGATTGCCGTGGCAGATGTGGTGAAACCCACCAGCAAGCAGGCGGTGCAGGAGTTGAGCCGATTGGGGCTTGAAGTAGTTATGCTGACCGGAGATAACGCTAAGACCGCAGAGGCCATCCGGCGTCAAGTTGGCGTGGATCAAGTTGTAGCGGAAGTGTTTCCGCAGGATAAAGAGAAAGAGATACGGCGGCTGCAAAGCGAAGGGAAAAAGGTTGCCATGGTGGGAGACGGTATCAATGACGCTCCTGCCCTTGCCAGAGCCGATGTTGGTATCGCCATCGGAGCAGGTACAGATGTTGCGATTGAGTCAGCGGATATTGTTTTGATGAAAAGCGATCTGCTGGATGTGTCTACCGCCGTACAGCTCAGCAAAGCGGTTATCCGTAATATCAAGCAAAATCTGTTCTGGGCATTTATTTATAATGTCATCGGGATTCCGGTAGCTGCCGGATTGTTCTATTTGTCTTTTGGGTTGAAGTTGAACCCGATGATCGGAGCCTTTGCCATGAGTTTCAGTTCCGTATTTGTTGTATCCAATGCGCTGCGGTTAAGATGGTTTAAGGCGAAACACATTTCCTCTATGGAGCTGGGGACATTCCAGTCAGACAGCTCATCAAATAGCAAAGAAGATAGAAAAGGAGAAATTCACATGGAAAAGACACTGAAGATTGAAGGTATGGTTTGCGGGAACTGCGTAAAGCACGTCGATAAGGCACTGCGGGAAATCCAGGGCGTGGAACAGGTTGAAGTCAGCCTGGAGGATAAGTCGGCAACGGTACAGATGGGTTGTACCCTATCGGACGATGTGCTGAAGGCGGCTATCGAAGATGCTGGCTATCAGGTTGTCGAGATCCAGTAATCGGCCTGCCTATGAAAGCAAAAAGGAGCGACATCACCCACAAACTGAAAATTGCGAGAGGGCAGATAGACGGAATCCTGCAAATGGTAGAGGAAGATCGCTATTGTGTGGATATATCTACCCAAATTCAGGCAACAATGGCACTGCTTAAAAGCGCCAACCAACAGATATTGCAAGCCCATATTCGGAGTTGTGTCCGGGAGGCGCTGCAAACGGATGCTGAAAATCCAAAGTTGGAAGAAGCCTTGAAACTGCTGGAGAAAATGGCACAATGATACCGGGAGCGGAAAGGCGTTCAGCCTTTTCCGCTCCTGATTTTGTGTCAGTTTGGATTGCTATTCCTGCGGTTTGGAGCGTACAAACGCCCCGCAATTTTATATACTTTTTATGGTTAGACGTGGCTAATATCAAATAGGAGGTAACGTGATGAAACAATCACTGGATACAAGAACAAAGCTGCTTACACAGCGCCCCTTCTCGCTGATGCTGGAGCTGAGCATCCCTGCGGTCCTCGGCATGGTCGTTGTGGGCCTCTATAACATGATGGATTCCATCTTTGTCGGACAGATGGTTGGGGATATTCAGATGGGAGCCGTATCGGTTTCCTATCCGTTTACCCTGATCAACGCCGGTTCCGCAGCCATGTTGGGCGTGGGCTCCGCCTCAGTTTTATCGAGAGCCATTGGTAAAAAGGACAACGATACGGTAAAGAGGATCATGGGCAATCTGGTTGCCGCTGTTGTGATCCTGTCTGTGATTTACACAGTCATCGGCATGGTCTTTACCCGTCAGCTTTTATCTCTGGCCGGAGCCAGTGACAATATCCTGAACTACGCCGAAAAGTATCTGAGGATTATATTCGCCGGTTCTCTGTTGGTCAACTTCTTCCAAAGCGCAAACATGGTGATCCGAGGAGAAGGCCAGCTCAAGAAAGCAATGTTCATCATCGCCAGCGGTGCTATCCTGAACATTATCCTTGACCCCATTTTTATTTCCATTCTGAATCCTTATGGGATGGGGATTGAGGCTGCTGCTTATGCTACTGTGCTGTCCCAGTTTGTCCAGGCTGCGATTACTGTGTGGTATTTCAAAAAGAAAAGTCCAAATGTAAAAATAGGCCGTATCCGTATTGATGGGCCTATTCTCCGTCAGGTGCTTGCGGTTGGCATCTCTGCTCTGTTGATGCAGGTTTTGACCCTTGTTCAGCAGACCGTGATTTACCGTGTAGCTGCCAACTATGGCGGAGAGACTTCACAGATCCTTTTGGGTGCTGCCCTGCGGTTCTGGAATTTCTCCTTTGTCCCTCTGTGGGGAATCAGTCAGGGATTCCAGCCTGCGGCCGGTACGAACTACGGAGCAAAGGATTATGACCGTGTAAAGCTGCTGACCAAAGTATTCATTGCGGCGGCCACCGTCCTGTCCCTGCTGTTCTGGATTCCCGCCGAGCTGCTCCCGGAGCAGGTGCTTTCTATGTTCATTACAACGCCGGGGGTGGCAGCGTCAGGAGTGACGAATTTCCGCATTATGTTCAGCACCTACATTTTACAGGGAAGTTTTCTGATTGCGGTCACACTGTTCCAGTCCTTGGGTAAGGCGAATAAAGCCACATGGTTGGTGCTGTTCCGCCAGATTATCCTCTTTATTCCGCTGTGTGTCCTCTTGCCGATGATCGGCGGCCTGGGCATTCGCGGCGTATGGCTGGCGATTGCTCTGACAGATGCGGTTCTGGTTGTAATCACGATTGCGATGATGGCGTCTGAATTTCGTAAAATGCCGCGCACTTTGCAGGCTTTGCGGTAAGGAGGGGCGCTATGTATCTCTGTGACGGAACCGTAGGAAACAGCTATAAAGTAAAAGAAATAAAGTTACCGATCAACATTGAAAAGCGCCTTGAAGCATTGGGAATGACACAAGGAACGCCCATTGAGGTACTGAATAGCAAGGGGCATGGAATCCTGATTGTGAAAATACGAGGAACCCGGTTTGCATTGGGGCGCAATATCACGAAGAATATTTTAGTGGGGTAAATTCTGATGAGTGAAAGTATGACAATCGGTTTCATCGGAAATCCAAACTGCGGAAAAACCACACTGTTTAATGCCTATACGGGCGCAAACCTAAAAGTGGCAAACTGGCCGGGAGTCACCGTTGAAAAGGTGGAAGGTGCCATCAAGGACCATGATATGACCATTCGCCTGGTTGACCTTCCCGGTACTTACAGCCTGACTTCTTATACGATGGAGGAGCAGGTTTCCAGACAGTTCATACTCAGCGATGAAGTCGATGTAATTATTGATGTTGCAGATGCCTCCGCACTTGAGCGCAATCTGTATCTGACCCTGCAGCTTCTGGAACTTGGCAAGCCGGTTGTACTGGCTCTGAACATGATGGACATTGTGGAAAAGCGGGGCATGGAGATCGACACGCACAGGCTCCCGGAAATGCTGGGGATTCCGGTCATTCCGGTTTCCGCCAGAAAGCGGACCGGTCTTGATGTGCTGCTTCATGCGGCGGCACATCATAAAGACTGCAAAGATCCGGATTGCCTGATCCATCATCACAACTATACGTCAAAACACCGGCATGACCACCATTCCGAGTACGCAATGGTTTATAGCGATACCATTGAGGATAAGATTGACCTCATTATGGCGGAACTGAAAAAGAAGTATCCTGGTCTGACGAATTACCGCTGGTATGCAATCAAGCTGTTGGAGCAGGATAAGGAAATCAAGGAGCATTACCCGGTGGATCTGCCAGATGTGCTGGACCGGAATTATGAATCCGACATTATCAACGAGAAGTACGATTTCATTCAGGAAGTCATCCGTGAAGTGCTGGTCAATAAAGACCGCCAGGATGCTTTGACACAGAAAGTAGATCGTGTGCTGACCCACCGGGGATGGAGTATCCCTATTTTCCTGGCAATCATGGCCTTAGTCTTTTTCCTTACCTTTACGATTGGAGACTGGCTGAAGGGATATTTTGAACTGGGAATAGAAAGCCTGTCTGGCGCAGTCAACAGCGGATTGATTGCTGCTGGCGTCAACGATGTGCTGCGTTCTCTGTTGGTAGATGGCATTATTGCTGGTGTGGGCGGTATTCTGACCTTCCTTCCAAATATTTTCATCCTGTTCCTTGCTCTGGCTTTCCTTGAGGACAGCGGTTATATGGCGCGTGTTGCTTATGTCATGGAGGGGATTATGAGCAAGCTGGGGTTATCCGGCAGGGCCTTTATTCCGATGATACTGGGGTTTGGATGTACCGTCCCGGCAATTATGGCATCACGAACTCTGGAAAACCGGCGAGACCGTTTTAAGGTCATGCTGGTTACTCCCTTTATGAGCTGCAGCGCCCGTTTGCCGATCTACATCCTGTTTGCAGAGATGTTCTTCGCAGAGCGTGCGATGCTGGTGGCATATTCCATGTACCTGATCGGTCTGGTGGTTGCGATCCTCGTGGCGGCGGTTATCCATTTGATTGACCGCAGGACTTCAGAAAACTATCTTTTGATTGAGCTACCGGAATACAAAGCACCCAGCTCCAGAACCGTTGCAATTTATGTTTGGGAAAAGGTAAAGGACTATCTGACCAAAGCGGGCACCACCATTTTTGTGGCCTCTATTCTCATGTGGATCATCCTGAATTTCGGGCCGCATGGCTACACAACAGAAATGACGGAGAGTTTCGGAGCTATTTTGGGACATTGGCTGGTTCCGTTCTTTGCTCCCATTGGATTAGGGTTCTGGCAGATTGCCGTCGCTTTGATTGCCGGTATTTCCGCGAAAGAAGTGGTGGTATCCAGCTGCGCCGTCTTGTTTGGGGTCCCGAATATCAATTCTGCTGCGGGGATGGACACGCTGGTTGGTATCCTGGGTGCAGCAGGCTTTGGGCAGCTTAATGCCTTCTGCCTGATGATTTTTTGCCTGCTGTACATTCCATGTGCCGCTACATTGGCAACAATCCGCAAAGAAGCGGCCAGCACCCGGTGGATGCTGTTGTCCGCCCTGTTCCAGTTAGTTGTAGCATGGATCATTACCTTTATTATTTATCGAATAGGACTTCTTGTGTGAGGTGGGAATTATGACATTTAAAAAGTTTTTACGTTTCGCCATCATTATTTCTGCGATTGGCGTTGGATTTTTAGCAGTAAGGAATCTTCTGCGCGAAGAATAAAAATGGGAGAAAGCTGGCAGAGTCCATTTCTGTCGGCAGAAAGACAAAATGAGTATTATTGAATCTGTAAAAAACACGGCCTTCACTGCGGCCGTCAATATGGCATTGAATTACCTGGAGAAAGATCCGGAAACCAATATTCCAAAAGCCATGAATCTGATTGATAAGGCTTTGCCTGATGGCTGGTATGAGAGCCAGCGGGCGGCCTTCCGAAAGGCGATTGATGAAAAGGGAAATTGGTATGAGCTGATTTTGAAAGCCTACCAGTTGGATACCGGCGTGCGAAAAACCTTGTTCCAGAATTTCATCATCAATTCGGCCTTAAAAGGTGGAGCCATCCAGGAAGAGATGCGGGAAAAAGAAAAATGCAATGTTCCATGGGCAATTCTGCTGGACCCTACATCAGCCTGCAATCTGCATTGTACTGGCTGCTGGGCTGCCGAGTACGGCCACAAGCTGAATTTGAGCCTGGAAACGATTGACCGTATCATCCAGCAGGGTAAGGATTTAGGCGTTTATATGTATATCTACACAGGCGGGGAGCCAATGGTTCGTAAAAAGGATCTGATTACCCTCTGTGAACGGCACCCTGATTGTGCGTTCCTGTCATTTACAAATGGTACGCTGATTGATGAAACATTCTGCCAGGAGATGCTGCGGGTAAAAAACTTTGTCCCGGCGATCAGCTTGGAAGGATTTGAAACGGCAAATGACGGGCGCAGAGGCAGCGGCGTTTTTGAAAAGGTCATGCACGCCATGGATTTGCTGCGGGAACATAACCTGCCTTTTGGCGTTTCCACCTGCTATACCAGCGCGAACTATGAGGACATCAGCAGTGAATCATTTTTCGATATGATGATTAACATGGGCGCTATGTTCGTGTGGTTTTTCCACTATATGCCCGTTGGCAATGAGGCGGTTCCGGAGTTTTTGCCAACACCGGAGCAGAGAAGAACAGTCTATGAGCGTATTCGGGCATTTCGGAGTACAAAGCCGATCTTCAGTATGGATTTTCAGAATGATGCGGAGTATGTGGGCGGCTGCATCGCCGGAGGGCGTAATTACCTACATATCAATGCTGCCGGGGATGTTGAGCCTTGCGTATTCATTCACTACTCTAATGTGAACATCCATGACTGCACTTTGCTGGAGGCACTGAAAAGTCCAATCTTTATGGCTTACCATGATGGGCAGCCATTCAACAAGAATATGTTGCGGCCCTGCCCTCTGCTGGAGAACCCGCAGATCTTGAGAGAGATGGTAAAGCGCACCGGTGCAAAATCGACAGATTTGCAGTCACCGGAATCGGTAGACCATCTCTGCGACAAGTGCGAACTGTATGCAAAGAACTGGCAGCCCACGGCGGATGAGTTGTGGAGTGCCGGCCAGAAAGGAGTCTGAATGATTGTAACAGGTGTAATTGTAGTCGGGATTGTTCTCTATGCGGTATGGGCTGTTCGGAAGATCCATCGGGATCGGAAGAATGGTTCCTGCTGCGGTGGTGGTTGCTCCGGCTGTGTAGGCAAAGAATATTGCAATAAATAAACTGTATCTGGCCGATGCCCATGTTTGACAAAGGGTCTCAGACTGTATCACAAAGGCGACCGGCGCAGGATGGCGGCAGATGTCCGGGCGGACATACCGGATATGGATGGGGAAATGCGGGCGCTGGCCCGCCAAACCTCCGCCAAACAGGATGCCATGAGCGATATCGACTTTGAGGCGCAGCGGTTCCAGTTTACGGACGAGTAATTAAGCAAAAGCGAAGCGCCGGGCGCGGGGGCTGTTTGGTCTCTGCGTCCGGCGCTTTTTATAAATATGGATTTTGCTACCTCTTTCTTCCAATATATCTACATACTTTCTTTCTATATTCCAAGTATTCCTCTCCGAATGTTTTTATCAAGAAATCTTCCTCCACTTTAACAATCTGTAAGTGAAACATAACAACCGTCAACACTGTTATCACTAACAAGCCCCAATTAAAAAATATAAAAAGGATGGATAAATAGATTAAATCAAAACCCAAAAAGGCAGGATTGCGGCTATATGCATATATTCCAGACGTGACAAGTTCTGTTTTTTTATCATCAGGGACACCGGTTCTCCAACTATCACGCATCGTAAGTACGGATACCGCAAACACCACAACTCCTAATATTCCCAATATACAGCCAAATACCCTTATCCATGTCAAATCAATATATGTGTCCATAAAAATACTAATCAACTCAACAATGGGCGCTACAAATGTTACAATTTTCAATGAATCTTCTATGGCCTTTACAAAGCCTTTCTTTCCCTTGCCCAATAAATTTGTTTGTATTCCCTGCTTTCGCTGACTAATAAGTTTTATGTAATAAATACCGTAAAACGCAGCCAGTATCAATATTGCAACAATTTTATATGCCATACTGCAACCTCCAAGTTTGTTTTTATCACTGGATTGATTATACCTCATTCATCAAGACAAGCATAGCAGAACTTTGTAAACACTTGATGAATGGCAACAGGGGGCCTTCCCCAACAAGCAAAATTTCCGGACCGACAGTGGTGGCCGGGGCGGAGATTTATAGAAAGTGCGGTTACTCCGTCAGTTTCTTTTCTCCACACAGTAGTTGTCTGTGTATGAAAACACCCAGATCAGAAAAAGCCATCATACAGCAGAACCGACAAAGGATATAGGTTTTCCATTTGCACAGTTAGCCATGACGTACTATAATTCAAAATGGATTCTATTTGGATTTCAAATCCTGCTGATTGGAGCGGTTCAATATGAGAAAAAACTATATAATAAAAGATGCCAGGAAAACTTTGGCACAACAGATAAACAACTTAGATACAACGGAAAGGACAGCTATGGAAAATGCGCCTTTTTCATCAACGGGATTATCCGCAGTCATTCCGAAAGATAATGACGGCTACTGTACCGTCTATAAAATGGATTGTGCGGATGGCCTCGGACTTATGACGGTCTATCAGGTCTATCCCGGCATTCAGCTTATTTATAACGATTTTGAAGCGACAAGCTGTTATTGGGATGGGAACATTGATAAAAACATATTGGAGATCAATCATTGTCGGGAAGGCCGGGAAGGTTGTCGCTTAGCAAGTGGCTCTTGTCTTTATCTTGGAGAAGGCGACCTATCTATTCATACGATGGATAACTGCGCTTCAGAAATGTCATTCCCTCTCAAACACTATCGAGGAATTTCTGTTGTCATTAATTTATCTGTGGTAATGAAAAACCCACCGGAGATTCTCTCCGACAGCGGCATAGATATTCTCCAATTTAAGGAGAAGTTTTGTTCTGATGGAAATTGTTTTATCATGCGGGCTAAAGACGAAATTGAACATATCTTTTCAGAGCTTTATTCTGTGCCTGACTGTTTGCAAAAGCCATATTTCAGGTTAAAAGTACAAGAATTACTCTTGTTCCTGTGTATGATCGATGTATCCAAAGAGAAACGACGTGAACTATATACTTCTCCTCAGGTGGAGATTATTAAAACAATCCATAAAAGGCTGGTATCAAATCTGCAAGAACGACCAACGATTGATGACCTTTCAAAAGAATACTTAATTAACCCAACAACCTTAAAAGACACATTTAAAGGTATTTTTGGGCAACCTATTGGGAGCTACATGAAAGAATATCGCATTAAACAAGCTGCAATCCTATTACGGCAAACACAGGCTACCATAGCCGAAATAGCAAATAATGTTGGCTATGAAAATCAAAGTAAGTTTGCCACAGCATTTCGGGATATTCTAAAAATCACTCCGGCTGAATACCGCAAACAGAATAGCGGAGAATAGAAGCTATTAACAAGTGGTGGTATTCTTGTCTCACTATTAAGAGTGAGCCCCCCAGTGGGTGTAAGCGTACCTGCTGGTTTTTCAATGAGATTTTTATTCCATATGTTCTCATGACAAAAAATCAGCAGAACAAGGCTAACCTTTGCTCTGCTGATTTTATTTGGTATCTTCGGCATCATCTTTGGATGTATCGCTTTTGCGTAGCAGCTCATTGGCCAAACAATTTAATGTCCTGATCAGTATTTTTCGATCATGTTCAGAACAGGCAAGATACTTGCCAATAAATTGTTTAATCTCCTCGTCCTGCTCTAAATAGTCTGGGTGAAATAAACTTTCACCAGAAAAACCGAGCCGCCTTTTTAATGTAGCTAAGACTTCATACGATGGATTTATCAGGCCCTTTTCGATATTTGCTATATGCCGTGACGATACACCAGACTGCTCAGCTAACTCCTCTTGAGTTAATTCGCAATCTTTCCGGCTCTTACGGATAAAAGCACCGAGATACTGAAACATATCTTCCGGCATAATCGTTCACCTCACATACATTGTATCGTGCTAAAAGAAGTTTTTACATTCCTCTACCATTCTGAAAAAAACAGAACGATACTTCCTGTTATATAGAGTATTTATTTACAATGTGGCCTTGCTTTAACCGCCAATAAAAAAAACGGCGGTTTTTGACAGGGCCTAAAGGTATGCCATCTGTGTTCCGCCAATGGAGGCAAACATGGGTGGTATTTTATTTTTGCTCTATAAGAGAGGGATTTTCTCAAAAAAATAGCTTTTAGTCCGGGTCAATGCTTTGCTCAAAAGCAAGAACAATCCATCCGTTTTCAAAAGAATCATACTTCATTTGAGCGGGTATTATTATGCGTCGAACAGTTACAACAACTGTTCGACGCTTTTTCTTGTCGTTTTTTGTCAAACTTCGGAGGTATTCCGAAGTGCCGTTCTCCCCCGTTTGTCTGCCCGCCCATGCAGACAAACATCAGAAAGGAGAACAGGCTTATGGCCGAAAAAGATTGGGCTGCGATCCTTAAAGACGAGGATCGTATCATTGCAAACTCTGACCGCCGGTTCCGGTATCACTGCTATTCCCTAGAAAGTATGAGTGAGGAACTTACATATAAAGAACGGTCTATCTGTATCCAGGAAGATTTCACCGAATTACTGTTGATAGAGGATTTCATTGATACCATCCGGAATGAAAAGTTGGCTCACGGTTTACGCCAGTTGACTGACCGGCAGCGGTTCGCCATCGAGCTGGCCTTTTGGGAGGGGTATCAGTACAAGGAAATTGCAGCCATTCTTGGCTGCTCTCCGGCGGCGGTTACGCTTCTGCTTCAAAGGGCTTTCCATCGGCTCCGTAGCTTTTAAGCTGAATAGGTGAAAGCAAGGGCAGCATCTTCGTGATGCTGTCTTTGCCTTTGTCTATTTGATTTTGTAAAATATGTTGTTCCCCCTTTAATTGAGGGGGTACTGAAATCTCCGATGTATAGAGGGACAAGCCCTCAAAAAATAATCGGAGGTGTTCCAATATGGTAAAAACCATCAAAGTAATCCGTCTGGCCCCAGGGGAGTCGCTTCTCGTCCTGACTGAATCCGGCCCGAAGCCCGTGTCGCCGTCTGGCGCTGCGGCCGTCCAGCCCTGCCCGTTCCTTTCTGACCCACAGGACGATGATAAGATCATCGCTCTGTTTCGCGTTGCATAAGGGAGGGCCTTCCATGTATCTTGTCAAAATTTTAAATGCCGATCTCCACCCCGTCGATGTAGAAGTGTCCGCCCTCCGTTGCAGCGGTGGCGGTTCATCCTTCATTTTTTCTACGGCTATTCCTATTCGGAGATTGCAAAAATGCAGGGCTGCCATAAATCGGCGGTCATGCGATCCGCGCAATCAGCATTGAAAAAAATCCGAAAAGAAATTGCCGCATAACTATCAACGATTGCCTGTTTTCCCTCCTATATAGTGAAAGGGATAATTGAGAACCTTTCGGCTATGTACCTTGAAAAACAACGGACAATCCGTTCATATCAGTATTCAAGATTTTGAGTGCTGCGCCGAGCATCGCATAGCACAAACGCGATAACCCCCTGCGGATGGTCAGAGCATCCGTCAACACGATAACATCAAAGGGGCCGAGCGGTTATTTGGTGGCTGATGACCGGCCTGTGGTGGGCCAGAAAGTGCCAGGACGCGCAGCATGAGGAACCGCGCCACTCACCGAAACTTACTGCGAATATGGTGTACCTATCTCACCTATCGGCGGTATGCGGCGGCTTCAGCAGCCAGTAGGCTGACGAACCCTGAACCGGCTTGAATATTCCCTGTATCGGGGGTGTGCCTATGGACGGTCCTGCCGCCCAGATAATACGATACAAAAAATAAAGGATAAGCGGTGCTGCGCCAGGATAACCGGCGCAGCACTTCTTTGATATAGAGAGGTGTGATGCAGCTATGGCGGTGCAAAAGAACCCCGCCATGATTACAGAAACAAAAATCAATGGCGTGACCTATGTTGTCCATTCCAGCTTCAAAGAAGGCTGCACCGAAACTGCGGTGGCAAAGATGGAAAAGGTCTTAAAAAACGAATTGCGTGGCGAGAAAAAGTGTTCATAAAAATTTCATCACTTTAATGCGCTAAACTACTTTTCGCGGCGGCCTGTCTGGTGTATAATAGGACTCGTAAAATCCTACAATTTTGCGGGGCTGTCGGAATGGAGGCTTTTATGAGACAGACAGCTACGCAATTTCAAATGCCGGGTATGGTAAACGCATTAAGCATTTCTTCCCGCCGTTCATTCGATACGGAACCCTGGGCGGCTTTCTACTGCCGGCTGAGCCAGGATGATGGTCTGGATGGTGAATCAAACAGTATCCAGCATCAAAAACAAATTTTAGAGCGTTACGCCAAAGAACACGGCATTACCAAATACAAATTTTATGTAGACGATGGAATCAGCGGTACGACCTTCAACCGGCCCGGATTCCAGGAAATGCTGGCAGATATTGAATCCGGATATGTCTATCTGGTTGCTGTAAAAGATATGTCCCGCTTCGGGCGTGATTATCTGCAAGTCGGGATGTATACGGAAGTGCTGTTCCCTGAGAAGGATATACGCTTTGTCGCCATCAACGACGGAGTGGACAGTGAAAAGGGGGATAATGATTTCACCCCTCTGCGAAACCTTTTCAATGAATGGTATGCCCGTGACACCAGCAAGAAGATCCGAGCGGTGGTTAAAGCAAAGGGAATGTCCGGCAAACGTCTATCTCACCTCCCGCCTTATGGCTATATCCTGGGAGAAGAAGGTAATTGGGAGATTGACGAAGAAACCGGCCCCGTTGTAAAAGAGATTTTTGCGTTATGTCTGTCAGGCTTAGGCCCGACAAAGATTGCAAATATCCTCACTGCCAGGAATATTCCTACCCCTGGCACAATCAATTACCGGCGATACGGCAATAAGCAGGGCTATTGTCCGCAGGCTCCCTGCAAATGGGTTTATCAGACGGTCAGCAACATTCTGGAACGTGTGGAATACCTGGGGCATACGGTCAACTTTAAGACCACGAAGAAGTCCTACAAAAGCAAGAAAGTCATCATTAATGGTGATGACAAACGGATGATTTTCAAGAACACACATCCAGCTCTGATTGATCAGGATACGTTTGACCGTGTGCAGATTATCCGTCAGGGCAAATGCCGACACACGAAAATCGGTTCCGTGGGGCTGTTCTCCGGACTGCTATTCTGTGCAGACTGCGGCTCTAAAATGTATCATCATCGCGGTTCCGGCATCAAGGAAAGCTATGAGTATTACACCTGTGCCGGATACAGCAAACGGGTGAACCCCTGCACTACCCATCATATCAGCGTAAAGAATCTGAAAAAGCTGGTAGCAGCGGATCTCCGCAGGGTGACACACTTTGCAGCCGAGCATGAACGGGAGTTTATCACGATGTTGGTATCCTGCTCTATGCGGGAACAGAAACGGGCACTGGCAGAAATGCAGCGGGAGTTAGAAAACAGCCGAAGCCGGTATGACGAACTGGACAACATCATCCAGCATCTTTACGAGGACAAGATTAAAGGACAGTTGACCGAGGAACGCTTTTCAAAACTGTCAGCCGGTTACGAAGCCGAACAGAAAGGGCTGGAAGGAACCATCAGAGAACTTTCCGAGCAGATTGCCCAAAAGACCGATAAGACCATCAACATCGACCGCTTCATGAATCTGGTCAAGAAAAATACCTCTTTTGAGGAATTGACGCCAACCCTGCTTAATACGTTTATCGAAAAGATTCTTGTCCATGAGGTGGAGGTTAACGCAGAAGGCCAGAAGCGTCAGGAAATCGAAATCGTCTACAATTTCATCGGCAGCGTGGAGTTGCCGGAAGAAGCATATCAGGCAGAGGCGGCAGATCCCATCGAGCTGCCGCAGCCTAAAAGCCGGAAAAGGAAAAAGTCGGCGTGAAATACCGCCGACTTACAATCCGCTCTTTGGGTGTCCCTATCACTACTATACTTTCCGTCCGGAGGGGACTGTTGCCGCGGCGCTGGTCGGCTGCGTAACGGGTATCATTTGCGGGGCTTTCTCCGGCTGTTACGAGACCGGCCTAAGCATGAACGGCTATCTGCCGGAAAAGGGTGTGAACCAGGTGCCTGGAGTGGTCAACTGGATCTACTTTGTCAGGTATGTGGTGCCTATCATCGAATATGTGGTGCTAATTATCCTGTTGAAGTTTATGGATCTGGAGAAAAAGCTGCCTAAGATGCAGGCGGAG
>PPYE01000663.1_pt1 | contig 17017 bp, 15 predicted proteins | sample 1559881 | NCBI WGS metagenome assembly PPYE01 (sample SAMN08240022, study PRJNA423297) | Human gut metagenome, whole genome shotgun sequencing project. | reverse complement strand
TGTAAATAGAGATGAATAATATGCATGAAAAATGAATTAATATGCACAAAAAATATAAAAATCAAAGGCAGAGTATTTACAATGGACAAATAGTGGTCTAAACTATGTATTAAAACATCGATATTGCGAAAGAGAGGGTAACAATATGATTAAAGTTGGAATTATAGGTTCTACTGGTTATGCCGGAGCAGAGCTTGTAAGAATACTTACAGGACATAAAGAAGCAGAGATTGTGTGGTATGGTTCGAGAAGCTATGTGGACAAACAGTATGCGGATGTATATCGCAATATGTTCCAGATCGTGGATGCCGCCTGTATGGATGATAATATGGATGAACTTTCCAGACAGGTGGATGTAATCTTTACAGCTACACCACAGGGACTGTGCGCCTCTCTGGTGAATGAAGATATATTATCGAAGACAAAGATCATCGATCTGAGTGCGGACTTCCGTATTAAAGATGTATCGGTCTATGAGAAATGGTACGGCATTGAGCATAAGAGTCCGGAGTTTATCAACGAGGCGGTATACGGATTGTGCGAGATCAACAGAGATAAGGTAAAGGGAGCAAGACTGGTAGCTAATCCGGGATGCTATACCACATGCTCTATTTTGACTGCATATCCGTTGGCGAAAGAAGGTATCATCGATATGAGTACATTGATCGTAGATGCCAAGTCCGGTACTTCCGGAGCAGGAAGAGGAGCAAAGCTTCCGAATCTGTTCTGTGAAGTTAATGAGAATATGAAGCCATACGGTGTGGCAACTCACAGACATACACCGGAGATTGAGGAGCAGCTTGGATATGCATCCGGTGAAAAAGTAGTGATCAATTTCACACCGCATCTGGTGCCGATGAACCGTGGTATTCTGGCTACGGAATATGCATCTCTGAAAAAAGATGTTACTTATGAAGAAGTAAAAGCCATCTATGATAAATACTATGCAGATGAGAAGTTTGTCCGCGTGCTGAAGGAGAACGAACTGCCGGAGACCAAATGGGTAGAGGGCAGTAATTACGTGGATATTAATTTCAAGATCGATACGCGTACCAATCGGATTATCATGATGGGAGCCATCGATAATCTGGTAAAAGGAGCAGCAGGACAGGCTGTTCAGAATATGAACCTGATGTTTGGGCTGGATGAAGCAGAAGGACTGAACCTTGTGCCGATGTTTCCATAGTATCGTGTGATACAGGGGACAGATCCGACCACAGGACAGAATGGAGAAGAATAATGATAAGGGTAATGACGATAGAAGATTATGATGAAGTATATGCGTTGTGGAAGAAAATCCGCGGATTTGGCATCCGCAGTATCGACGATTCCAGGGAAGGTGTGGACCGTTTTCTGAAGCGGAATCCTACGACCAGTGTGGTTGCTGAGAAGGATGGAAGGATTGTCGGAAGCATCCTTTGCGGACATGACGGAAGACGGGGCTGTTTCTATCATGTATGCGTGGATGAGAATTATCGTAGACATGGGATTGGCAAGGCAATGGTAGTAGCGTCTATGGAAGCACTGAAAGCAGAGCATATCAATAAAGTATGTCTGATCGCATTTACCAGTAACGATGGTGGTAATGCATTTTGGAATACGATTGGCTGGACCAGAAGACTGGATCTGAATTACTATGATTTTACACTGAATGCAGAGAATATTACCGCATTTAATCAGGGCGCATAAACGAACAGATAATCAGAAAGGTGGAAAGAACATGGAGAAAATCAAAGGTGGAGTTACCGCAGCAAAAGGATTTGAAGCAGCAAGTACAGCAGCAGGTATTAAATATAAAGACAGAACAGATATGGCACTGATCTACAGTCAGGTACCATGCGAGGCAGCAGGAACATTTACTACTAATGTGGTAAAAGCAGCGCCTGTGAAATGGGATCGCCAGGTCATAGACAGCGGCAAGAAAGCGCAGGCAGTGATCGTGAACTCAGGCATAGCTAATGCATGTACCGGAGCGGAGGGCTTTGGATATTGCAAGGATACAGCAGAAGCAGCAGCTAAATATCTGTCCGTAGATGCAGAAGGAGTTCTGATCGGTTCTACCGGCGTCATCGGTAAGCAGATGCCAATCGATAGGCTGACAGCAGGCATCGAAGTACTGGCTGGTAAGAAGAATGACAGTATTGAGAATGGTACAGAGGCTGCCAAAGCTATTATGACTACAGACACTCATGAGAAAGAACTGGCAGTGACGATTCAGGTGGGTGGTAAGACCGTAACTATCGGCGGTATGGCGAAAGGTTCCGGCATGATCCATCCAAACATGTGCACCATGCTTGCATTTGTCACAACAGATGCTGTTATTACAAAGGAAGCACTGCAGAAAGCACTGAGTGAAGATGTTGTAGATACTTATAATATGATCTCTGTAGATGGAGATACCTCAACCAATGATACGGCACTTGTGCTGGCAAATGGTATGGCCGAGAACCCTGTGATCGAGTATGGTACAGAAGATTATCAGACATTCAAGGCTGCGCTTCACGAGATCAATGAATATCTTGCAAAGCAGATCGCAGGAGACGGTGAAGGGGCAACAGCACTTTTTGAAGTCAAAGTAAAGGGTGCTGAGAGTGTGGAAGTAGCTAAAGTGCTTGCCAAGTCAATCGCATGTTCTAACCTTACCAAGACAGCTATTGCTGGTCACGATGCCAACTGGGGAAGAATCGTATGTGCGATGGGTTATTCCGGAGCACAGTTTGATCCTGAGAAAGTAGATCTGTTCTTCGAGAGCAAAGCAGGCAAGATCCAGATTGCAGAAGATGGCGTAGCACTTGATTTCAGCGAAGAGAAAGCAACGGAGATTCTTTCACAGCCGGAAGTAACAGCAATTGCTGATGTGAAAATGGGTGATGCAGAGGCAACGGCATGGGGATGTGATCTAACACATGGCTATATTGAGATCAATGCAGATTACAGAAGTTAGGAGACAGGAAAATGGATAAAAATATGAAGCAGTATCTGGATAAGGCAGAGGTGTTGATCGAGGCGTTGCCATATATCCAGAAGTTTAACCGTAAGGTTATCGTTGTAAAATACGGCGGAAGTGCGATGGTAGATGAGAATCTGAAAAAGCGTGTCATCGAAGATGTGACACTGTTGAAGCTGGTTGGATTTAAACCGATCATTGTACATGGCGGTGGTAAGGAGATCAGCCGCTGGGTAAGCAAGGTTGGCATGGAACCGAAATTCATCAACGGTCTTCGCGTTACAGATGAACCTACCATGGAACTGGCTGAGATGGTACTGGGAAAGGTCAACAAAGAGCTGGTACAGATGGTAGAGAGTCTGGGCGTACGCGCCATCGGTCTCAGTGGCAAGGATGGTGGACTTTTGAATGTTACGAAGAAATATTCCAATGGCGAAGATATCGGATACGTAGGAGAAATACAGAAGGTAAATGCGGATATTTTGTGGGATCTTCTGGACAAAGATTTTCTTCCGATTGTATGTCCGATCGGTCTGGATGACAGCTTCCATACCTATAATATCAATGCAGATGATGCGGCATGTGCCATTGCCCGTGCAATGAACGCAGAGAAGCTAGCATTTCTGACAGATATCGAAGGCGTGTACAAAGATCCAAACGATCCGTCTACGCTGATCTCAGAACTTCAGATTTCTGAGGCAAAGGAATTTATCGAAAAAGGTTATATCGGAGGCGGTATGCTGCCGAAGCTGAATAACTGCATTGACGCCATCGAGAATGGCGTATCCAGAGTACATATCCTGGATGGAAGAATTCCGCACTGTCTGCTGCTGGAGATCTTTACGAACAAAGGAATCGGAACCGCTATCCTGAAAGATGGCGATGAAATGTATTCTAACAAATAGAGTCGTCTAAAAAACCAATCAGTGGATATACTAACTGTAGGATAACAGGAGGTAGATCTATGATTGGTTTTTTGATTGCGCTTCTTTCGGGTGCGCTGATGAGTGTTCAAGGGGTGTTTAACACACAGGTGACGAAGACGACAGGTATGTGGGTAAGCAACGGCTGGGTACAGTTCAGTGCTTTTCTCGTGTGTGCAGTAGCATGGCTGATCGCAGGACGGGATGAGATCCGTACGATCGCAGAAGTCGAACCTAAATATATGCTGCTAGGAGGTGCCATCGGTGCGGGGATTACTTGGACAGTTATTAAGAGCATGGATCAGCTGGGACCTGCAAAAGCAGCACTTCTGATCGTTATTTCACAGCTCATTGTGGCTTACGTAATTGAACTTCTGGGACTCTTTGGCATAGAGAAAGAACCATTGGAATGGCGGAAGGTAGGCGGTATGGTGCTGGCGCTGATTGGAGTTGCAATTTTCCAGTGGAAATAGTAGAATATTCTTACCTGAGCATAGGAAGAGGGTATTTACAGTGTCGACAGCTGTAAAGGAGCAAATATGCGGGACAGGAAAAAGAGAATAACAGTAGTCATAATGATTTACATTCTGCTTGTGGTGGTGTCGGGATGCAGTAAAGAGAAGAATTCAGATACGCTGGAAGAAGTGCAGCAGAGAGAGAAAACCGAGTCTGTAGAAGTGTCAGATGAGACGGAAAACGAGACAGATGGAGCGGAGCAGACGGTAGATACAGAACCTGTGAAGTAAGCAGGGAGCGAAGGTGTGATCTATGTATTTGTATGCGGGCAGGTGACAAGTCCCGGGGTCTATGAACTCCCGGAAGGAAGCAGGATCTGTCAGGCGATTGATGCAGCAGGTGGGATGCTTGATACGGCATCGACAGACTGGGTGAATCAGGCTGAGACAGCAGAGGACGGGCAGAAGATCTATGTGCCGTCACAGGAAGAGGCAGAGGTTATGCCGGATGGTCAGCAGACAGGTCAGATGCAGGAGATATCATCGGCAGAGGGAACCGATGGAAAAGTGCATCTGAATGCGGCATCCAGGGAAGAACTTATGACTCTGACCGGAATCGGAGAGAAGAAAGCAGACGCCATTATCCGATACCGGGAATCTAATGGCGGTTTCCAATCTGTAGATGAACTGATGCAGGTGGAAGGAATTAAAGAAGGAACTTATAATAAGATCAAAGACAGTATTGTGATATAGAGGGTGAGAGTAACATGATGAATAAAAGAGTGCTGGTTGTAGACGATGAGAAGCTGATCGTAAAGGGAATCCGCTTCAGTCTGGAACAGGATGATATGAAGGTAGATTGTGCGTATGACGGCGAGGAGGCGCTGAAGCTTGCGAGAGAGAATACGTATGATATGATCCTGCTGGATATTATGCTTCCGAAACTTGACGGATTCGAGGTGTGCAGACAGATCCGGGAGTTTTCGGATGTGCCGATTATCATGCTGACAGCAAAAGGGGATGACATGGATAAGATCCTGGGACTGGATTACGGTGCAGATGATTACATTACCAAGCCGTTTAATATTCTGGAAGTGAAAGCAAGGATCAAGGCGATTTTCAGGAGAATCGGACGAAAAGATGCATCAGAAGATGAGAAGCTGCTGGTTCACAGGGATATGAAGATTGATTGTGAGAGCAGGAGAGTATTTATCGCTGACAGGGAAGTGAATCTGACTGCCAAGGAATTCGATCTTCTGGAGCTTCTGGCAAAGAATCCGAATAAAGTATATAGCAGAGAGAATCTGTTGAATATGGTCTGGGGCTACGAATATCCGGGTGATGCAAGAACGGTGGATGTACATATACGGAGACTGAGAGAGAAGATTGAGACACATCCAAGCGATCCGAAGTATGTGTATACAAAGTGGGGAGTTGGTTATTATTTCAAGGCTTAAACGTTATATCAGAATCAGAGTATTCAAGAGCCTGCGCCTGTACATTACGGTGCTTCTGATGCTTGTCGGCATCATTCCGTGCCTGGTGCTTAAGGGGCTGGTTCTTGAAAGCTATGAGACCAGAGCAGTCGAAGTGCGTACTGCCGAAATCCAGAATCAGTGCACGATTCTGTGCAGTCAGCTCAGCAATTCTAATTATCAGGACAATGGCATTTCAGACATTATTCAATCAGAGCTTACACAGCTTGCAAATGTATATCATGGGCGGATTATGGTCATCGACAATGATTTCTGCATTATGAGTGACACGGATGATAAGGACGTGGGACGGAAGATGGTGGCAGAATCTGTAGTGAAATGTTTCCGTGGGGACAAGGCTTTTCGCTATGACAGGGATAACCGTTTTATCGAAGTGACTGCGCCCGTCCGAGTGTCAGAAGACAGTGAGATTACAGGTGTGGTGCTTGTCAGTGTATCAACCGATACGATTGCAGCGACCAAAGCACTGCTGGCAAAGAAAGCGAATATTGTAGAGTTTGCGATTATTCTGATCGTAGTGATCGCAGCAATTTTTCTGGGAACGATCATGGTGCGTCCGTTTGCAAGGATTACCAGATCCATTGGAGATCTTCAGGATGGATATAATGCGGATTATCTGCATGTGTATACCTATAAAGAGACTGCTCTGATCTCAGATGCATTTAACCAGATGCTTGGAAGATTGAAGAAGCTGGATGATTCCCGTCAGGAATTTGTGTCCAACGTGTCCCATGAGTTGAAGACACCATTGACATCTATGAAGGTGCTGTCGGATTCGCTGTTGTCGCAGGAGGAAGTTCCGGTGGAACTGTACCGCGAATTTATGGGGGATCTGTCAGAAGAGATCGAGCGTGAGAATAAGATTATTAACGATCTGCTGTCTCTGGTGAAAATGGATAAGACGGCAGCAGCCATGAATATCCGGTCAGAGAATATCAATGAACTGATTGAAAAGATCCTGAAGCGTCTGCAGCCGCTTGCATCGGAGGCAAATGTGGAAGTTGTATACGAAAGCTTTCGTCCGGTAACGGCAGAGGTGGATGAAGTAAAGCTGTCGCTTGCCATTTCCAATCTGGTAGAGAATGCGATCAAGTATAACCGGGAGAATGGCTGGGTACATGTCTCTTTAAATGCAGATCATAAGTATGTCTATATAGAAGTGGCAGATTCTGGTATCGGTATTCCGGAGACAGAGACGGAGCATATATTTGAACGATTCTATCGGGTGGATAAGTCGCATTCCAGAGAGATCGGTGGTACCGGACTTGGACTTTCCATTGCGCGCAATGCAATAGTCATGCACCGTGGCGCAATCAAGGTGTTCAGCCAGCCGGGGGAAGGTACGACATTTTCCGTAAGAATCCCAATCAATTATGCAGGTTAGGAGGCAACTATGAAAAAGAGTGGATGGATGATCACATTGCTTATGTTCTGTTGTCTTCTGACAGCGGGATGCCATAAGGATGAATCCTATGATATGCAGATCTATTATCTCAATTCAGAAGAGACGGCATTGAATACCGAGGGATATAATCTGAACTCTGATAAAGCAGAAGATCAGGTAGAGGAAGTGCTGAAGAAGATGCAGAATCCAAAGGATTCGGTAGAATGTGTGCCTGCAATTCCGACAGACCTGATGATCACAGATGTTCGTCTGGAAGACGGAAGGCTTGATCTGTATTTCAGCGAGGAGTATGAGATTCTGGATGCAGCATCAGAGGCACTGCTGCAGGCAGCGGTAGTACGGACTGTGACACAGCTTGACGGAGTGGAGCGAGTACAGTTCCATGTAGCCGACGAGGTGCTGAAAGATCATCATGGCAATGAGGTAGGTTATCTGCGCAGTGAGGACTTTGTGCAGAAATAAGAGAACTGATAGAAAAGATTATACGAAAAATCATTAATAAGATAAAAGATAAAATAAATAAAAGAAAACTATTTGCTCTATGTGTGCTGTATCTGGTCATTATGCTGGTTATGGTAAGTCGTGAAATGATGACTGGTGCAGGAATATTTGTTACATTTCCGGTGGATACAGTGGAAAACGGAAGATTGGTGACGGTAACGGGTGAGGTGTTTCGGATAGACGAAACGGAAGAGTATCAGACATTGTATCTGAAAAGGGTTGGAATCAGTGATGGCAGACAGAACATACAGGAGCGATATTTTCTTGCATATGTCAAAGGAAATCATTCCTTTGCACTTGGCAATAAGATAAAGGCGTCCGGATCTCTGGAATTCTTTGAGAATGAAAGAAATCCCGGCGCTTTTTCCAGAAAGAAGTATTATCGGACACAAGGAATCCCTGCCTGTATCTGGACCGAGAAGACTGAATCTGTGAGTAAAGATATCGATCCATTCAGGGAAAGGCTGAGGCTCTTAAGAAAGAGATGGTCGGAAGCTGTCCTGCAGATCCTGGGAGCGAAAAAAGGCGGGATACTGAATGCTATGCTTCTGGGAGATAAACAGCAGATGGATGCTGAGATAAAAGAGCAGTATCAGGTAAATGGGATTGCCCATATTCTGGCAATATCCGGACTTCATCTTTCTTTTGTCGGACTTGGCTTTTATCGTTTTGTGCGCAGAACAAGTGGCTCGTATCTGGCGGGAGGCTTGGCAGGGATTACATTTCTGTTAATGTATATCGTGATGATCGGTTGTACGGTATCGGCAGTCCGGGCGGTAATTATGTTCTGTATGCAGGTGGGAGCTGATATGACGGGCAGAGTGAATGACAGACTGACTGCGTATACACTTGCTATGGCAACTGTGATCTGGTGGAGACCGCTGGCATTTTTTGATGCAGGCTTTCAGTTGTCCTTCGGTGCTGTAGGAGCAGTGCTGTTTCTTTATCCGCTGATCACGTCAGGGAAGAATACGTTTGTGAAACTGGCAGAGAGTCTGTTGGTCAGTCTTAGTATTGAACTGATTACAGTTCCGGTGATCCTGTATCATTATTACGAACTGCCGACCTGGTCGGTGTTATTGAATCTGATCGTGATTCCACTTATGAGTCTGGTGCTGTTACTTGGGTTTCTGGGCAGTATGGGACTTATGCTGATACGTCCGGCAGGAATCAGTATGCTGTATGGATGTGGATATATCCTGGATTTTTTTGAGTTATTGTGCAAAGGGACGGAACAGCTTCCCGGAAGAAGACTCACAATCGGAAGACCGGGAGTAGTCGGAATCATTTTGTATTATGTGATATTAGCAATCGTTGTGTTCTGGTACCGCAAGCAGAAAGAAGTGTGTGAAGAAGTGAAGGACGTGCACTTCATGCCGGGGACAGGCTTGCGGCTCATTTTACTGGCAGCAGGCATTTTTGCATTGGTGATGAATTGTCCTGCGTTCCGTCACACGGGGCTGGAAATCACATTTCTGGACGTAGGACAGGGAGACTGTGCCTTTGTGCGGACGGAAGATGGGAGAACCTGTCTGATCGATGGAGGCAGTAGTGATACCAAGAAGGTGGGGCGATATCAGATTGAGCCATTTCTCAAATGCAGAGGAGTGGGAAGGCTTGACTATGTATTTGTCAGTCACGGAGATCTGGATCATATCAATGGCCTGGAAGAGCTGCTTGAGCGGCAGCAGGAAAGTATAGCCATTGGTTGTATGGTACTGCCGGAGCAGAAGTTATGGGATGAAAAGCTGGAACAGCTTTACGAGCTGGCGACATCCAATGGAATCCGTGTTGTAACAATACAGAAAGGTCAGGAGATTTTATGGGAAGATGTGACACTTACCTGTTTGGAACCGTGTGCAGAGAGGTTTAAAGAAGCAAGTGGTGAGATATCGGGTAATGCAGCTTCTATGGTGCTGGAATTACAGTATGGAGAGTTGAAGGTGCTGTTTACCGGAGACGTAGAAGGTGAGGGAGAGGACATACTGACAGAAGATATAAAGGAAGACTGTACGGTATTAAAAGTGGCTCATCATGGGTCGAGAAATTCTACATCAGAAGCATTTCTTAAGAAATCAGAACCGAGGCTTGCCATTATTTCAGCAGGACGGGAGAATCGGTATGGGCATCCACATGTGGAGACGATAGAACGGTTAACAGTGGAAGGGTGCAGTATTTTGAATACGGCAGAATGCGGTGCGATTACTCTCAGACAGACTGGAAAAGAGGTGGCAAATTTGCAGATTATCCAGTATAATAGGTTCTATGAAAAGTTTGAATGAAGATATTAAGCAGGGACAATTTAAGAATATATATCTGCTGTACGGGGAAGAGGATTACCTGAAAAAGCAGTACAGGGACCGTCTGGTAAAAGCGATGCTGCCGGAGGGCGATACTGTGAATTATGCCCATTATGAAGGTAAGGGGCTTCCTGTCGGAGAGATCATTGATCTGGCTGAGACGATGCCGTTTTTTGCAGAACGCAGACTGATCGTGATCGAGGATTCCGGGCTGTTTAAGAGCAGTGCGGCGGAGTTTGCGGATTATATAAAGAATCTGCCGGAGACTACATGTTTTCTGTTTGTGGAAAATGAAATCGACAAGCGGAACAAGTTATACAAAGTAGTGAAGGATAAAGGGCGCGTGGTAGAGATGGCGCGTCAGGATGAGAAGACGTTGACAATCTGGCTGATGGGACTGATCCGTAAGGAAGGCAAGCAGATCCGAGAGTCCACGATCCGGCATATCCTGGATCGGACAGGCACGGATATGAAGAATCTTGAGACGGAGATGGAGAAGCTTTTCACCTATACGATCGATCAGGATGAGATTACAGACGAGGATGTGGATGCGGTGTGTACCGCACAGATTGAAGGACATATTTTTGAAATGGTAGATGCAGTAGCGGTTGGGGATAAGAAGAAAGCCCTGGATTATTATTATGATCTGCTGGCACTTAAGGAGCCACCGATGCGTATCTTATACATGCTGACCAAGCAGTTCCGGTCACTTCTGGTGGTACAGTCACTGATGCGGCGGGGCATGGCACAGAAGCAGATTGCTTCTGAGGCGGGGCTTCATCCATTTGTAGCAGGCAAATGCATGCGACAATGCCGAAGTTTCAGCCAGGATCAGCTAAGGGATATTCTGGAACTTGGAGTAGAATTGGAAACAGATGTTAAGACAGGGCGTATGAAGGATACGACCTGTGTGGAATTATTTATACTGTCTCCGCAGATCGGTGGACAGCAGAGAGCTTAGAACAGTCTGGCGAAGATAGAGCAGAAGAATTTAGAAGAAGATGGAAGGAAGATAAGAAAAACATGGCAGGAACAGACCAGAGTAAAATTCGTAACTTTTGTATTATAGCGCATATTGACCACGGGAAATCTACCCTGGCAGACCGTATTATTGAGATGACAGGACTTCTGACCAGCCGGGAGATGCAGGCGCAGGTACTGGATAATATGGATCTTGAGCGAGAACGTGGTATCACGATCAAGTCTCAGGCAGTGCGTACAGTGTATAAGGCGAAAGATGGAGAAGAGTATATCTTTAACCTGATCGACACTCCGGGACATGTAGACTTTAATTACGAGGTATCCAGAAGTCTGGCAGCCTGTGATGGCGCAATCCTTGTCGTAGATGCGGCGCAGGGCGTGGAAGCACAGACCCTCGCCAATGTATATCTGGCACTGGATCACGATCTGGATGTGATGCCTGTGATCAATAAGATTGATCTTCCGAGTGCAGAACCGGAGCGTGTAATTGAAGAAATTGAAGATGTGATCGGTATTGAAGCAGAGGATGCACCACGTATTTCTGCCAAGACCGGACTGAATGTAGAGGAAGTACTGGAGCAGATCGTAGAGAAGATCCCGGCTCCGGGCGGAGATCCAAAGGCACCGCTGCAGGCACTGATCTTTGACTCTTTATATGATGCATATAAGGGAGTTATCGTATTCTGCCGTTTGATGGAAGGTACGATAAAGAAGGGTACGCCGATCCGCATGATGGCGACCGGAGCAGAGGCAGAGGTTGTTGAAGTGGGTTATTTCGGAGCAGGACAATTTATTCCATGTGACGAACTGAGTGCAGGTATGGTAGGCTATGTGACCGCCAGTCTGAAGAATGTAAAGGACACCCGTGTGGGTGATACGATCACGAATGCGCAGGATCCTTGTGCAGAGCCATTGCCGGGATATAAGAAGGTGAATCCGATGGTATATTGCGGACTCTATCCGGCGGACGGAGCCAAGTATCCGGACCTTCGTGACGCACTGGAAAAGTTACAGTTAAATGATGCATCGCTGCAGTTTGAGCCGGAGACATCAATTGCATTGGGATTTGGATTCCGCTGCGGCTTCCTGGGACTTTTGCATTTAGAGATCATTCAGGAGCGTCTGGAGAGAGAATATAATCTGGATCTGGTAACAACAGCACCGGGCGTTATTTACAAGGTGCATAAGACCAATGGAGAGGTCATGGATCTGACGAATCCGTCGAACCTGCCAGACCCATCTGAGATTGAATACATGGAAGAGCCGATGGTAAAGGCAGAGATCATGGTGACGTCAGAATATATCGGAACGATCATGGATCTGTGTCAGGAACGCAGAGGTATCTATCAGGGCATGGAATATATCGAAGAGACCAGAGCAGTATTGCATTATCATCTGCCGCTGAATGAGATCATTTACGATTTCTTTGATGCGCTGAAATCCCGTTCCAGAGGTTATGCATCGTTCGATTATGAGATGCTTGGCTATCAGCAGTCGAACCTTGTGAAACTGGATATTCTGATTAATAAAGAAACAGTGGATGCATTATCATTTATTGTATTCGAAGGCAGTGCCTATGAGCGCGGAAGAAAGATGTGTGAGAAGCTGAAAGAAGAGATTCCGAGACATCTCTTTGAGATTCCGATCCAGGCAGCAGTGGGAAGCAAGATCATTGCCAGAGAGACGGTAAAAGCGATGCGTAAGGACGTACTTGCCAAGTGCTATGGCGGTGATATTTCGCGTAAGCGTAAGCTGCTGGAGAAACAGAAGGAAGGTAAGAAGCGTATGCGTCAGGTGGGCAATGTAGAGATCCCGCAGGAAGCATTTATGAGTGTATTGAAGCTGGATGAGAATTAATGAAAAAAGAATTAGAATTATATCTGCATATTCCCTTTTGTGTAAGCAAATGCAAGTACTGTGACTTTCTGTCGGCACCATCTGGTGAAGAGCAACGGCAGATCTATGTCGAACGGTTATGCCGCAGGATCCGTTACTGGTCGGATGTGATACACAATTATGGATATGAGATCGTCAGTATATTTGTGGGCGGGGGAACTCCGTCCATTCTGACAGAAGCGCAGATCACGCAAGTTTTTGAAGCAGTTCATGAGAGCTTCCCAATCAGGGAAGATGCAGAGATCACGCTGGAAATGAATCCGGGAACCGATGTGAAAGATAAGCTCCCGGTGTATCGTGAGCTTGGAATCAATCGGCTGAGCATGGGGCTTCAGTCAGCAGATAATGAAGAATTGAAGTGTCTGGGACGAATCCACACCTACGAGGATTTCAGGCAGGTATATCAGTGGGCGAGAGAGGCTGGATTTACCAATATCAATGTGGATCTCATGTCGGCAATTCCGGGACAGACGCTGGAGAGTTATGAAGATACACTTCGAAAGGTGGCAGATCTCGAACCAGAACACATTTCTGCATACAGTCTGATCATTGAGGAAGGTACGCCGTTTTATGAGCGGTATGGGGAAGGCAGACACGCAGAAGAACTGCCGGATGAGGATATAGAACGGCAGATGTATGTGCGCACCGGAGAGATTCTGAAAGACTATGGTTATCATCGCTATGAGATCTCTAATTATGCGAAAGATGGTTATGAATGCAGGCACAATCTGGGTTATTGGGACAGGAAAGAATATCTGGGGCTTGGAGCAGGAGCTTCGTCACTGATGGATCATATCCGATGGAAGGAACCAGATCATATCGGACCGAGTACGGGACTGGTGTTGGAAGAGCGGGAAGACTTTACCAGACTCAGAAGGAAGGACGAGATGGAAGAATTCATGTTTCTGGGACTGCGTAAGATCAATGGAGTGTCGGAATATGATTTTTATAAGTCATTCAGAGTGTCGATGGACGAGATTTATAAAGAAAGTATAGAAAATTTGATAAAAGAGGGACTGCTAGTAAGAGAAGAGGATCGGATCCGACTGACAGACCGGGGAATTGATCTCAGTAATTATGCACTGAGTCAGTTCCTGTTAGGGGAATAAAAAACACAGCCACTGGAACTTCCATGGCTGTGTTTTTTACTTTACAGGGAATTGCTCTCCTGTAAAGTAAAAACCGCTCCGCGAGGATGCGCACTGCGGAGGATAAGGTAGATGTCGCAAGCGACCGCCGCAGGCACGAGAATGTGCCAAGGCACATTCTTTGTTCTTGTATATTATCGTTCGTCTTTGTGAGCCAGAGCTGCCTCTACGAATCCGCGGAATAACGGATGCGGGCGGTTTGGTCTGGACTTCAGTTCCGGATGTGCCTGAGTGGCGATAAACCACGGATGTTCCGGAATCTCTACCATCTCTACGATACGTCCGTCCGGTGACAGCCCGGAGAGCATCATGCCTGCTTTTTCCAGCTGGTCACGGTAGTCATTATTAACCTCGTAACGATGACGATGACGTTCCTCGATATTTTCTGAACCATAGAGCTGATACGCCTTTGACTCTTTGTTCAGTACACATGGATAAGAACCAAGTCTCAGTGTACCACCGATGTCTTCGATGCCGATCTGATCCGGCATGATGTGAATGACAGGGTTCGTTGTCTGAGGATCAAGTTCTACGCTGTGTGCGTCTTTCAGTCCGACTACATCTCTTGCAAATTCTACGATGGAAAGCTGCATACCAAGACACAGTCCCAGGAATGGGAGACCGTGGGTTCTTGCATAGCGGATCGCTTCGATCTTACCATCGATACCGCGGTCGCCGAAACCTCCCGGTACCAGAATACCATCTACATCACTGAACAGCTCGTCCGCATTCTCAGGAGTCACTGTTTCAGAGTCAATCCATTTGATGTGTACCGTAGCACGGCTAAAGATACCGCCGTGTTTCAATGCCTCTACAACACTGATATAAGCATCGTGAAGCTGGATATATTTGCCGACCAGGGCAACAGTTACATCAGTATTCGGATGCTTCAGGTAGTCCACCATCTCTGTCCAGTCTTTCAGATCCGGTTCCGGGCATTCCAGGTGCAGACATTCGCAGACAGCACCGGCCAGATTCTCCTTTTCCATGGCGAGTGGTGCTTCATACAGATATTCTACGTCCAGATTCTGCAGTACGTGATTAGACGGTACATTACAGAACAGTGCGATCTTATCCTTGATGCCGTCAGTCAGCGGGTGTTCAGAACGGCAGACAAGGATGTCCGGCTGGATACCCATTCCCTGGAGATCTTTTACGCTGGCCTGGGTAGGCTTGGTTTTCATTTCCTGAGATGCACGCAGATAAGGAATCAATGTAACATGGATCAGGATGACATTCTCATGTCCTTTATCGTGTTGGAACTGACGGATTGCCTCCAGGAAAGGCTGGCTTTCGATATCGCCTACCGTGCCGCCGACCTCGATGATGGCAATCTCTGTATCCTTAGCAGCAGGATTCCGATGGAATCTGCTCTTAATTTCATTTGTAATATGAGGAATTACCTGTACGGTACCTCCGCCGTAATCACCGCGGCGTTCTTTGTGAAGTACAGACCAGTAGATCTTTCCAGTGGTAACATTGGAATTCTTGGTCAGGCTTTCATCGATAAAACGTTCATAATGTCCCAGGTCCAGGTCAGTCTCAGCTCCGTCATCGGTAACAAATACCTCGCCGTGCTGTACCGGGTTCATTGTGCCTGGGTCAATGTTAATATAAGGATCGAATTTCTGCATGGTTACTTTGTAACCGCGTGCTTTTAAAAGACGTCCCAGAGAAGCAGCTGTGATTCCTTTACCGAGTCCGGATACCACTCCGCCTGTAACAAATACGTATTTTACTGCCATGTGTTCCTCCTTCACATATATATGCAGGGGATACCTGCATGTTATCTGATACTATAATACACCGGATTATTTGGCAAATACAGGATTTTTTTCAAATTTGGCTTCATAAGTTGCCTGGATAGACAACTTTTTAAACATTCTGCTGTCTACGTTGCTGACCATGACAGAAGTGTGCGCCTGACATCCTTTCAGCTTCGGAAGCTGTTTCAGAACTTCCTGGGCAGTAGGGTCTGTGGCAGCACTTACGGACAGTGCGATCAATATTTCGTCGGTGTGAAGCCTTGGATTCTTGCTTCCAAGATAATTAACTTTTAATCTCTGGATAGGCTCAATCGCCTCCGGTGAAATGACTTTCCTCTCGTGATCAATACCGGCAAGTTCTTTTAATGCATTCAGAAGAAGTGCAGCTGATGCTCCCAGCAGATCGGATGTCTTGCCTGTGACGATACGTCCGTCTGGCAGTTCCAACGCTGAGGCTGGTGCGCCGGTCTCTTCTGCACGTTTCAATGCGGCATCCACAACATGGCGGTCGTGAACGGTGATTCCGGTCTGATTCATCAGCATCTCGATCTTGTATACTTCATTCTCCGTACATGCGCCTAACAGAAATCTGCGGCGGGAATCGTAGTAGCGGCGGATGATCTCCTGACGGGATGCTTCTCTGCAGGCTTCGTCATCACTGATGCAGAAACCTGCCATATTAACGCCCATGTCAGTCGGTGACTTGTATGGGCTTTCACCATAAATGCGTTCAAATGTGGCACACAGTACCGGGAAGATCTCTACGTCACGATTGTAGTTAACGGTAGTCTCTCCATAAGCTTCCAGATGGAACGGATCAATCATGTTGATGTCGTTCAGGTCTGCGGTAGCTGCTTCATATGCCAGGTTGACCGGATGATTCAATGGGATATTCCAGATCGGGAATGTCTCGAATTTGGCGTAGCCGGCTCTTACCCCACGTTTGTGTTCATGATAGAGCTGTGAAAGGCAGGTCGCCATCTTTCCGCTTCCAGGTCCCGGTGCTGTGACAATGACTAAAGGATGCGTGGTCTCGATGTAATCATTCTTACCATATCCCTCGTCGCTGACGATCAGTGGGACATTAGCCGGATATCCCGGTATTAAATAATGAATATACACTTTGATGCCAAGACGCTCCAGACGCTGCTTGAAGAGATCAGCGGCAGTCTGTCCGGCATATTGGGTAATGACAACAC
>PPYE01359744.1_pt1 | contig 17018 bp, 9 predicted proteins | sample 1559881 | NCBI WGS metagenome assembly PPYE01 (sample SAMN08240022, study PRJNA423297) | Human gut metagenome, whole genome shotgun sequencing project. | reverse complement strand
TCATTATTCACATTGAAGAAACCCTTGTCAAAGAAAATATCCAGCCGTTCGTCAAACTTCTCTTTTCCGCCACATTGTTCAATGAGTCCGGGTACGTCATGCGGAATGCTGAGTGAATATTCCCAGGAGGAGGCTTCATAAAAGAACATGTTCCACCAAGGAGTATACCAAGGGCCTTCAAAGGTAACGGGGGTATATGTGAAGGTGGGTTTCTGGATATGGGAGTTTCCGAAAGGTATTTTGTCTAACCAGTTTCCTTCGTCGCATCTTTCAGCATAGCTTCCAAAGCCAGATGGTAATCTATGTTTGGTAGTCCTTTTACAAATGCATCGGCTATAACAATTTCGGCGTTGGAGCCGCCTTGTGTCCGTCCGTTACAATTTCCGCTTCGTGCATCAGGCATGTAGCCGTCCCGTTTATAGATATTGATCAGTGAACGTACAATGTCTGTTTCTCTTTGAGGGTCAATCAGTGTGATAAGTGGAGTTGAGGTGCGGTAGGTGTCCCAGATAGCATAAAAATCATCATAATAAGGTTCCGGATCACTCCATAATGGATTTTCACCCGTTTGTACAAAGGGATGGTCGGTTACTGCATAAAAATAAACGGTGTAGGCACGTCCGTTATTCCAACCTCCGCGAATACGGGTATATCCCATTACTTCGTGATCGGATATGATTTGAATTTCCGAACCTACAAATTGTTGTGCTTCGCGGGCATCGGGGGTCGGTTGTTCACCCAGGAAGAAGCCGGCGTCAACCAACAGGGATTTTAAGGAATCTTCGGGATAGGTGAATCGGTAGAATGAGGCGCGTGGAGCAGTTGTTATTTCAGTATATATGCCTGTTCTCTGGAATTCGGTAGCATAATAGCCCAAGCGGATTGTTTCATCTTTGCGATAGTCTATATGATTGAGCTGATCCATACCTTTGCCAAAAGGCATGACAAGTATGTTGCCATATTTAGGACCTCCTCCTGTCCCGCTGACGTGTACTTGGGAGAACCCGTTGACTTGTTCGGGCATAGGCAGCCAACCACTATTGGGATGGACAGTGCAATCGGGCGATGGTTTCACCATACCATAAGGGCAGGAGGGACCGATAAATACCCGTCCCAGTCCTTCCGAACCGATTCTGGGATCTACGTAATCAGAAAGTCTGGCTTCCTGTGCCGCGACCGTCACGGGCAGCAGCAGGAAGACCAGTCTTAACAAAGAAACTTTGAATGGAATGTGGGTCATAATTATTTCTTGTTTATTTTTACACGTATTGTATTCTTCTCTTTGATATCTCCTCCGGCTTGTGTCAATTGAGGGAAGGCCCAATAAATGTTACAGCCGGTAATCCGGATATCCGAAGCGGTGTCCAGATAGAAAGCATAAGTCTTGTCATATACAAAACCATCTCCGTTGCAAGGACGTTTGTCATACACACCGCCTTCATAACCGGTACGTTTTAACAACTTGACATCTATTTCATCAAAATAGATATGATGCACTTTCTCCGGAGTGTCTCCCCCTACGAAAATGCCGTTTTCACTAGTGCATTTAATCTGATTGAAGAAAATGTTGCTGACTTCTCCCGAGTGTCCTTTCGTTGCACCTTTGGGGAAACGCCAGCCTGCATCTTTATGATTGCCTACGGCACGAGGGTATGAGGTGACATAGATAGGTTCCGCTTTACCCCACCATACATCAGAATAGAACATACAGTCTACTAATATATTGGAGAAAATGACATTGCTCACAGTACCTTCATCCCGGTTTTGTATGCCGATGCCCCGGTTGCTGTTTTTGATAATGCAATTATTGAATAATACATTATCAATCTTGTCCATATTTTCCGAGCCTATCTTAATAGCGCATGAGCGTGAAGTCATGACACAATTAGTCACTACAATATCTTCGCAAGAGCCATATTCTTCAAATTCCCGACGATTCTTCAGGCAAATGCAGTCATCGCCCGATTCAATGAAGCAGTTCGCTATACGTACTTTTTTGGAGTGATCCACATCAATACCGTCGCCGTTGCGTATTTTTAGATTATTCAATAAAGAGATGCCGTCAATCAAGGCATCGTAACAGCCTATCAGGTGTATTGTCCAATAGGCGCTGTTCCGAATCGTGATGTCACGGATAACGGTCTTCTCCGCATTGATAAGGGTAAGCACATGTGGGCGTGGGTCAAAATCAGTGACGGGCTTCAGCTCGTAGGAATCATCCAGCTCTTTGCCCATGAAGGCGATTCCGTTTCCGTCTATTTCTCCTGTACCGGTAATGGATATTTGTTTTAAGTCTTTTCCACTGATCCACATCATTCCTTCGCCACGGTTTTCGCGGAATGCGCTTTCTGTATAGATGCTTTCATCGGGGTTGGCCAGCAATCGGGAGTTGGGTTCCAGATGAAGGTTCACATAGGATTTCAAATATAGCGGACCGCATAGAAAGGTGTGTCCGGCAGGAATGATTACGGTTCCGCCACCGGCAGCGGAACAGGCATTGATGGCGCGTTGTATTTTTTATTTTTTGTACTTATTTCATATTGTCGGGAGGCAGGCTGAGGGCGGATGCTCCCCAGTTTGTATTAGGGTTCGGGCCCATCTGGAACTCTAATGTTCCTCCCTGTACTATATCTTGGTGTGTAAAGTAATTCTTGTCATATTCTTTTCCGTTTAGTTTTGCTGACTGGATATATATATTTTTTTTGTTGGCGTTGTGGGCTAATATGGTGAATGTCTTTCCGTTTTCCAAGCGGATGCTCATCCGGGGAAAAGAAGGACTTCCTATTATATAATAAGGTGTACCGGGACATACCGGATAGAATCCCATAGCAGAAAATACATACCAGGCAGACATCTGTCCTGCATCATCATTACCTGACAGACCACCGGGAGCATTCAGATATTCTGTTTCCATAATATGACGTACCTCCCGTTGGGTTTTCCAAGGTTGTCCGGCATAGTTGAAGAGGTAGGCTATCTGATGACAAGGTTCGTTGCCGTGCCAGTAGCGGTGTTCGCTGAACATGGAATCCAGTTTGGCAATGTATTTTTCTTTTCCGCCCATACATTCCATAAGTCCGTATATATCATGGGGGGCATACCAAGTATAATGGCAGGGAGCTCCTTCGGTGATGAAGCGGGTGAAAGAAAAGGCGTTACCGGCATCGGTGAGGAAACTTCCGTCAGCGTATCTGCCTTGGGCATATCGTACGCTGTCTTCCAAAGGAATGTATCCATATTTCAGATAAGAATTCAAAGCACGCCGTCCCATTCCGTTTTTATATTCTTCATAGGTGGCGGGAGTCCTGAATGCGTTCCGGAGCATTCCTTCGCAAGCTTTGTTGATATCAAAATTACGGATTCCTTTGATATAGGCATCTCCCAGTGCGGAGATGCAATGATCGCCTATCATGGCTGCGGTATAACTGTTCCAACAAGGAAATATAGGCAGCCAGCCGCCTTGTTCATATTTGTCCACCAATGATTGCATCATGTCTCCGGCTTTCTTTGGGGTTAGGATATTGACTAAAGGATGGAGAGCACGGTAAGTATCCCACATACTGTAATCTTCATAGTAATTTCTACCGTTGGCTGATTGTCTGAACGGGTGTCCTGTGGAAAAAGAAGGATAGCGCCCGTCTACATCATTGAATGTACGTGGCAGGAATGAGGCACGGTAGAGTGCTCCGTAAAATTTCTCTTTATCGTTTCGGTTGTTTGTCTGTATTGTAACTTGTGAAAGCCTTTGTTCCCAGATGGAGTTCAGTTCCTGTCGGGTGCGGTCAAAATCCCAATGAGGTATCTCGGTGTCCAGATTCTTTTGAGCGCCTTCCATGTCAGTAAAAGAGGAAGCGGCTTTGATTAATATGGGTCCTTCTGAGTGTATTTTGAACCGGAGATATGCACCTATACCTGTTCCATCGGCTATCTGTCGTTGTCCGGCGAAGAGACTGTCATGCCGGAATGTACCATATTCTTCTATTTCATTTTGATATTCAATGATAAAGTACCCGTTGTATCCGGCGGGTTCTCCCCAGCCTTGATAGATGCGGTGGACGGGATTGTATCCGCGTATCTGTTTTTTTATGGTATCGATTTCAATATATCCTTTCCCTTCATCACTGTTAGGATTGACTATGAGATAAGCATCTTCCGGTTGGTTATAAGTGAATCGGAAAATGGCTGAACGGGAACGTCCGGTCATTTCTGCAAAGATGGAATAATCTTTGAGAAGGACAGAGTAATAGGCGGGCGTTGCTGTTTCTTCTTGGTGAGAGAACAGGCTTCCTCTGTCTTGGGGAAGATATTTCAGTGTACCCGATACAGGCATCAAGGTCATGGAACCGTAATCCTGTGTACAACCTCCGACAATCCAATGTGAATTGCGGAAACCTTGTATTTTCGTATCTTTGTAATAATAGGGAGCCTTACATTTTGCTTCTGTATCTTGTGTTTGGGGAGTCCAAAAGTTCATTCCGTTGGGCTCTAGAACAGCAGGCAGCGTTTGCCCGTACTCTTCGGTATTTTTGCCGAAAAGTTCTGCGGTGTGGGTTGCGCTTGGTGCAGTGCCCGTACGGGTATCTACGTAGAACAGTAGGGATTCTTCCTGATGACCGATACAAGCAGTAAACAGGCTGCATATAATCAGCAGGTAAGATAGGGTACTTTTCATAGCTCTTCTTGGAAAAGGGTTATTTTTTAATCTCCTGATGGAGTATTTTTATAAAGAGTTCCGGCCGGTCCAGATTGACTAAATCGGGATGGACTTCAATCGCTTTTTTATATTCTTTTTCACTCGCATTCTGAATAGCAGCCATTATCTTGATATGATTGCTTTTGCAGAATTCTTTGAATTGATGAGTGATATTGAGGATATCTGTTTCTACATAGGCCGGGGTGCATATTTTCATCCATTTCTCCAAAGCCGCTATATTGGAGGCATTTACTTTAATCTTCATTTCCGGAGCGATTTTGATAAATTCTTTCAGCATTTCTGAGTCTGCAAACCAGAAGAAACTTTTATTTTCATATCCTTTTTGGCGTACTAATGTAATCAAATCTTTTATCGGAGTTCCTCGTTTTACATCAAAAAAAAATGTGTGCCTTTCCTTGTAGGGTATCTAGCATTTCGGCTATACGGGGTACGTGAATGCCGGTAAATCGAGAACTGAACCAACTGCCGGCGTCTAATTTTTCAATATCTTTGGATAGCATATCTTGAATGGGACCTTTACCGTTGGTAGTACGGTCTAAAGTTTCATCATGCAGATTATAAAGTATATTGTCTTTACTTTTGCGCACGTCCACTTCTATCCAGCCGGCTCCATGTTTCAATGCAGCTAGAGCTGATGGAATGGTGTTTTCCGGCGCTATATGGTTCGCTCCTCTGTGTACTACGATTTCGATAGAGTCCTGGTACATCATTTTATGGGCATGTATAGGAAATGGGAATAATGCCAAGATGGATGTCGCGATATGAAGTAATAAGATTTGATGACGTTTCATGAATTATTTTTTGCCTTAAAGGTTTTTATAAGAGCTTGCCGTAACAAGCCCTTATAAAAACTTATTTAATTTATCAATAACCGTAATTTTGCTTCCAGTTGGTGTTTGAATTCATCAAGCCGACAGATACAGGGAAGATTCTACGCCATTTCTCGGTCTTGGCTTCCGGATGATATTGATTTTTATATCCCCAGTCGTCTTCGAACTTTCCAAAACGGATTAGGTCATTGCGACGCCATGTTTCTGCGTAAAATTCACGTGCACGCTCTTCAAGCAACTCGTCCAATGAAGGAGAATGCTCCAATAATGGAGCGTTACAGTAGCTGCGTATTTGGTTGAACAGGGATTGTGGCGTATCACCGTTCGTAGCTGTTGCTCCCCGTAGAATAGCTTCTGCTTTCATCAGCAGAATATCTGCATAACGGAAGATAGGTACATCATTGCTTTGATTCCGGTTATAGAGGTTATAATCGTCTGCTTGAATAGCCCATTTGATGCATCGGTATCCCTGGCACCATGCGTTCAAGTCATTTCCAAGATCCATTTGGTCATTCAAGATGGTGATATTCTTGGTGAGGACAACTTGTTGTCCGTTGTATATATAAGGTTCTGTTCCCATTGTATGTGTGCTGATGTCATAATAGTTGATCGCACCTTTCATGATGATGTCATTGCGTTCATCTCCTTCCAGGCAAAAACGGTCTGCTGCTTCAGGAGTGACGATGAAAACGCCTCCAGCATTTTTGGATAGTGTTATACCGAACAGTCCTTTGCCGTCCGCGCCGTCATTGTTGAATTTAGGCCAGAATTGAAAACGGGCGTAAGTATTGGCTCTGGTTGATGTTTCATTATTTTGGTATGGCATTGCATAGATGAAATCTTTGATCTGATAGCCGTTGTCCGGCATGAATTTCTTGCGATAACCATCACTGAGGTTGAAATGACCAGAGGCGATGATATCATCGCAATATTTTATGACATCATTCAATTTGGAATTAGTCATGCTTGGATCATAAGTAGCTACATCATCACAGGTATAAACAGCCCAGTTTATATAGAGTTTGGCAAGGAGAGCCTCAGCCATCCATTTGGTTGGCTTGCCATAAGTGGAAGCATCAACATCTTCTTTTAAACCGCCGGAAGCCAAAGCACGAAGCAGGTCGCTTTCGATAAATTTTGTAATTTCGGAACGGGGAGAACGGTCGATAGCTTCAGAATCGCCGATCAAATGGTCTAATTTGGGAGTTGCTCCGAATGTATCCATAAAAATAAAATGATAGAAAGCACGCATGGCAAGTGCCGGAGCAATCAAGGCTTCTTGTTCGGCATTGTTTTCATCCTCTCCACCCAGGTCAAAAATTGCTTGATTGCACTTTGTGATTGCAGCCGGAATATCACCGGCCCAGTCCACGTGTGCGTCTCCTGGAAGGCTGGCATGAAGAGAGGAATGGATATAATTGCCGCCATCATACCAGTTACCACCAAATGTCACTGCCATGAATTCATCAGAGGACAGCAGGGCAGCTTCCATATAACGACGTCCTAATGCTCCGCCGAATCCATAATACAAACCTGCCATTTTCGCTTCTTTGGCAATTTCGGAATCCGGGTATTCTGTATAAGTGGATTTAAGATCCACATCTAGATCTGTGCAGGAGGAGAAGGTGAACAGACCACCTACTAGCCAGGTTATTAATTTTATGCTATTTTTCATATCAGTTTTCAATTATATGGTTAGAAATTCATGTTTACACCGATCATAAATGAACGGGTACGCGGATAGTAATTGGTGCGTCTGTCCATACCCGGTTCCAAGCCTCCAAGGTTGATTTCCGGATCACGACCGGAGTAACCGGTAATGGTGAATACATTATTACAAGTAGCGTATAGCTTGAGCGAGTTTATCCAGTTACCAATTTTGCCGAAAGTATATCCCAATGAAACCGAGGACAGACGGAAATAACTACCGTTCTCTATCCAGCGATTGGATGGTGCTTGAGATTGTGTGTCTGTAGCACGGTGTTCGGTAGCTACGCTTTTTAATACATTGCGGCCTTCTTTCACAAAAGAAACATTAGAGTATTGTTCTGCAGTGGCGTTGTAGATATCTTGTCCAAGAACACCAGTAAAGAATAAATCGAGATTCCAGTTCTTGTATTGGAAGTTATTGCTCCAGCCTAAATTTAAATCAGGTTGTGCACAGCCGGTAATAGTACGGTCTCTATCAGTTTCAGGATCTGTGGTCGTTTCGCCTGTACGCTCACCCGTTTCAGGATCGTGTACATAAAAGATGGATACTCCTTGGTTATTGTAGCCGGCCCATTCGTAGGTGTAGAAGGTGCCGATAGGATGTCCTTCCATGATGCGCTGTACGTCTGCATTTGAAGAATAACCTGCGATTTCAGGATCGGCTGCACGGATATAATCTACGGAATATTCACTGTTGGATATACTTTCTACGTTATTTTTATTATGAGATAAGTTCAAACTGGTTTGCCAAGAGAAATTTTTTGTTTGTATAGGAGTGGCATTAATGGTAAATTCAATACCTTTATTGCTGATATCTCCCACATTGGCCGGCATGGTTCCGAAAGGATAGCGGTTTGTGGAAACCTCGTAAGTGTATATCAGGTCGCTGGTACGCTTGTCATAGTATTCGATGGTTCCTCCTAATCTGCCTCCAAAGAAGCTGAAGTCCAGCCCGATGTTCAACATGGCTGTACGTTCCCATTTTAGGTCTGGATTGGCATTTGAGGCGGCTGCCAGGGTATGGTAACTATTCTGTGTGCCATTGGCGTTTGTATAGTTGAACCAACCTGAAGTACTGTAAGTCTGGATAGCCGAATAAGCTCCGAATCCGAGTGAGTTACCACTAACACCATAACCAACACGGAACTTCAAGTCATCGAAAACATTTAAATCTTTGATGAACTTTTCTTCGCTCATACGCCATGCCAACGATGCAGATGGAAAAGTTCCCCAACGGTTGTTCTTTCCAAAAGCAGAGGAGCCGTCACGTCGAATTGTTGCTTGAAGCAGGTATTTGCTGTTGAAGGAGTAGTTGATACGTCCATAAAATGAGATCATACGTAAAGTTTCCAAATGACCGTTATTATTGCTGGTGATACCGCCATTCTGCCAATCCATTTTATTGGCAAGGTTCAGATTATAAAAGGTGGTGTTATCATTGTAAAAGTCGTAGACATCCAGACCGAAACTGTCATTGTCATCATTCTGTTCCCATGAATAACCGGCCATCAGGCCCAGTTTGTGGATATTGGCGAATGTATGATCATAGTTTATGTATGTTTCAAGAATTTTTTTCTTGTTTTCTGTTGCAATACGTTTAGCTTCGCCATTTCGGGTGTTATATTGGGATTTGCTGGTATGGTATTCGTTCCATATATATTGTTCGTCTTGATAGGAAAGACTTAAGTTCCATTTCAAGTCCTTAGTGATATCTAAAGTACCTTTGGCTGTTCCTTGAAGGAGTTTCTTGTTATTTTCAAAAGTATCTTCATTGATCATGGATACAGGATTGAAGTTTTGGGAGATAGTTTTGTCGCTATACCAAGAACCGTCTGCATTGGTGACAGGAACTAGTGGAGAATAATAATTCATGGCATCGAATACGGATTGGCCATCTTTGGCGGAATCAACGGTGGTACCTTTTGATTGTGCGGCATTCACATTAAAGGCTAAGGTGAGCCGATCATTCAGTGCTTTGGTTTGCAAGAATGCGCGGCCGCCGAAACGCTCGAAATCTGTACCACGTACGATACCTTGTTTGTTTTGATAACTCATGCTGGCACTGTATTGAGTCTTTTCTGAACCGCCATTGATAGAAACGTTGTGGTTATGACTGATTGCTGTGCGCAGTACTTCATCGTTCCAATTGGTGTTTGCTCCTTTGTCATTCGGAAGAGTGATGTTATTTTCCTTGGCATAGGTGCGGAGTTCGTCGGCAGTCATCATATCTAAACGCTTGGCAATGTTGTCAAATGCAAGATATGCGCTGTAGTTTACAGAAGTGTGCTCACTTTTACTACCTTTTTTGGTGGTAATCAAGATTACACCGTTAGCAGCCTTGGAGCCATAAATAGCCGTTGCAGAAGCGTCACGAAGTACGTCAATGCTTTCAATATCTTCGGGAGCAATCAGACTTAATGACATACCGGGAATACCGTCAATAACATAATAAGGTTCCATTGCCGCACCGGTACGCAGAGAAGAAGCCCCACGTAAAGAGATAGAAGCTGTACCAGAAGTCGGGTCGCTGCTTTGTACTACCGTCAAACCAGGAACTTTACCTTGCAACAACTGTCCAGGGTCAGAATAAACTCCTACATTCAGTTTGTCTGCTTTCACAGTGGTAATGGAGCTGGTTACATCCTTACGACTCATACTGCCATAACCTACTACCACAACTTCATCTAATGTTTTAGAATCTTCTTCCATAATAATCTTCAGAGAAGATCCTTTTACTGTAATTTCCTGGGTAGTGTAACCCACGTAAGAGAATACGAGTGTCTTTCCTTGTGCTACATTCAGTGTAAACTGTCCGTTAAAGTCAGTGATAACACCGTTGGTAGTACCTTTTTCGACTACATTCACTCCGATAAGGGGTTCTCCGGTCTTGTCTGGTTGTTACAGTTTGATGTATATTTTCTTAAGATATAGCGGATAACCGATACACCCCAAAAACAGAGTGAAAACGAGGGCGTAGACAGCTGAGGCAAGGTAGGCGTCGGTTATTCCTGAATGAATGGCTGCATAGGCTGCCGCCTTCCATCCGGTACTTCCCATCATAATGGCAAGTACTTCGCTCAGTACATAGAGGAATAGGGGGTTGACGCCGAAGATGATGAAGAAGCGGCACCATTTTTGTTTATTCCTTATGTCTATATAATACATTAATGTGGCAAGTGACATGGAAGCCGCTCCGCAGGTCACCAGAACAAAAGTAGGAGACCATATTCTTTTATTTAAAGGCAGCGCATCTGCCAACAAATAGCCGATACTCATCAGAATGAATCCGGTCAAGAACAAACGGAGCACTTTGTTTTCTGTCTGATGGCTTTGTATTATCCATTTTCCACATGAAAAACCGATACAAGTGTGGGCGATAGCAGAGAGAGTGCTTACAAATCCTTCCGGATCAATCGGGCTCTTCTGATAGAGATGTGCTTCGCCGAAAAGTTGCCTGTCAATGATGGATAAAATATTGCTTTCATCGCAGGTATAACCGTTCCCCATGCATAATATGACAGTGTAACTTACCAGTAAGATAAAGGTTAATGTGGGGATGAACTTATGATTCATAAATAGGGCTGTAAAAGAAATAACACAGTAACATAAAGCAATGCGTTGTAGTACCCCGGGGATGCGCAGATGGACAAAAGGCAGGAAGTCACCTTCACATACATGGTCAAACCAACCGATTGCCCATCCGATGCATAGAATAAGAAATGTGCGTTTCAATATCTTGGTTACCACTTGTAGGGAAACGTTGAAATTGAATTTGTTCAATGAAATATATGTTGAAATACCCATGATGAACAGAAAGAAAGGAAAAACCAAGTCACAAGGTGTCAGTCCGTTCCATGCAGAATGTTGTAAAGGTGCATACGACACTTTGCCTCCTGCATTGTTGACCAGAATCATTCCTGCTACAGTGATGCCCCTGAGTGCATCGAGTGACAAAAGCCTCTTTTTAATGGGCAGTGCCTGCTGTGCGGTTTCTGTATCGAGTTCTTTCTTTTTCATCTTACAATCAATTGTTTATCAATGTTATAGCCTCTTTTGCTACTTCTATACAATCACCTTCGGCAGATGCCGCATAGGTGTTCTTTGCCAGTGTCCATGGTTCTTCCAGGGCATACCAATCTATGGTCATGGCTGGATTATCGGCAGTGGGGGTTGATGAATTACCTACTGGCAGTACAGGAAGTTTGCCATCCAGTTGGTCTTGCAGTACTTGCCAGTATTTTTCCCAACGTTTATAATAAAAGTCGCGCAGTAGTCCGTTCCATTCTTTATGGGCATAATCTCGTAACTTGCCGATGTCGGCGCAGTAACGGTTTCCCCATGTGGTGATTTGTACGCGGGCATTCCATTCGTAGAGGTCTTTCTCTTCAGATGTACTTCCTAGATTGCGCGCTTGTTGAATCCAGTTCCCTACTTTGAATTCTTTGCGTGTGCCCAACAGTTTGTCTTGCATTATCAGTAGTTCCAAGAACTGTCGGGTATGTGTGGCATAACTTTTTTTATCGAAGCTTTTAAAGTCGGCAACAGCGTAATTGTACACTATTCGGGCACGGTCGGCAATGGCTTGTCGGGTGATATCAACTAGATCATATTCAAAGTTGTTGTTACCGCGATATTTGTGTGCTACGCTCACCATCAATCGTGCGGCTTCTGCTGTGGTAGTGGGGTCGTAATAGTTGCACATTTTGCTCCAGCTGGATGCTTGGAAATTATTCAGTGATGGGCGCCCGCAAAAGATACTTTCGTGAGGACCTTGTTGGTTGTTGCCTGCCGGACAGTTGTAGATACCGTTTGCCAGGATCTGCCAAGCTTGCCAGATAGATTCATCGTCTGTGCCATAGCGTGCGCGGATGTATTGTTTTATCCATTCTTCTTTGGTAAACTTTTCTGCACGCCAAGGTAGTTCGCACATCAGTTCGAACATAACGGGATTATTTTCAATGCCTTCCATTGTCAGACCGATGCCTTTTAGCTGAGCGGCCAGTGGGTTGTCTTTGGTCAGGTAAAAATTATGAAGAAGTTGGTCCATCCTTCCATGCAAACCCACGTTCCCACCGAAATTTTCCAACAGGCAGAACAACCAGTTGTGTTCTTCGTATCCTTTGTCTCGTTTCCATATAGAGGGAATGCCCCACATGGGACGACATTCGCTAAATAAATCAAGGATGAGCAGATCGCCGGGATTCAGCGCTTTCATCATTTCCGGGCGTGGATTTTCTGTCCATCCCTGCACCACCCACACAGCTTTTGGATTAGCCTTTTTCATTGCATCCATAATAGCCTTGCCGGCTTTGCCGAAGTCTAGTCTGGCAGGCAAGCTTTTGGCTTCATGAAAAGGATCGATGGAGTAGTAGTCACTTGTTCCATACAGCTTTTCGGTTTCTTCGTAAAAAAGGCTGGCAATCTGGGTAAACTTGGGATCGTCGGGCAGTAAGATTCCCGGTCGGTCAAATCCGTTCCATTTGTTGAGAGTGCTTTGGGCGGATTCCGAGGAAGTGTTGCTTAATGTTTTCTCTTCTTTTCCACCATCAATACGTTTTCCCAAATCCAGTTTGGAGGGGATCATACCCGAGTAACCGGGCAGTACGGGGTGCATTCCCCATTCTTTCATTCGTTTCAATATTTTTTTCTGCAAGTCTTCTTGCTGTTTATACCAACTATCGGGGTTAGGGCCTCCCCAGCCTTCCAAATTGTTCATTTCCCACCAGGCAAGGAATGCTGGTCCGGCAATAAAATCATTGATTTGCTGTTTGGAAAATCCTAAGCGGAGTAATAGGTTACGCCACACACATTCATGTCCTACGGCAGCAAGTGGCAGGTTGATGCCATGCAGTGCCATCCAATCCAGTTCCTCTTCCCAACGTTTCCAATCCCAAAATGCCATGGAGTAGGAGTAGGTGCAGTAATTGAAATCATAACGCAGGGCCAGATTTGTTTCGTGGCGTTCTTTACGGAAGACGGGAGGAAGAACATTGGGTAGTGAGGCATGCATACTGTTCCATGACAGGTGGATTCCGGCATGATACTTTAAGTACCAGTTGATTCCGGTTGCTATATTAATATAGGTATTGCCTCGTATCACTACCTTGTCGCCTTTTTGGTCCAACTCGAAAAAGTCATTTGAGCTTTTGTGTAGTTCGACTACGAACTTGTCCGATGCTCCCTTGTCTATCCTTTCCAGCATTTCCTTGATGGGGTTTGCCAGTATACCGGAGGGGAGTAATATCAGCCAGCTCAATAATAAGAATGTGTTTTTCATATACATTTGCATTTCTGTTTTTTACAAATGTAAGGGAAACAAAGCTTTTTATAGGAGACTATGGTGCACAAATGGAGTAAAATAGTAAAGTGAACTATTTTTTTCCAAAATATTCGCTTGGAAGTACTCCAAACAGCTCTTTGAAGCATTTTGTGAAATATTTAGGGTCGTTAAAACCTACGGCGTATGCGATTTCTGCAACAGAAATGTCACATTCTACTTTGGTTAAAGTGTCTTTTGCCACATTTAATCGGTAGTTTCTCATGAATTGACCAATGGACTGCCCTGTCAAAGATTGCAATTTCTGATTGACTAAGGTTTTGCTGTATCCCATATCGCGGATAAAGCGCTCTAAGTTATAATCCGAGTCGGCATAATGTTCTTTCATTAAATTGATTGCCGATGTCATAAATGTGTTGTCTTTGGAACTAGCGTTTATATTCAATGTTTCACAATTCATACTAGTGGAGAACATGGATTTGTATTTCTGGCGTAAGGCAAGTATATTTCGGATACGTAATCTTAGAATAACCTCATCAAATGGTTTGCACAGATATTCATCTACTCCTATTTCATAGCTGATTCTTTCTTGGGCTTCAGACCGGAGGGCAGTGAGCATGAGAAAGGGGATGTGGGAAGTAGCCAGATTAGCTTTTACCCGGCGGGATAATTCATTCCCGTCCATGACGGGCATCATCAGGTCGCTGACAATCAAATCAATCGTTTCTCTTTGAATCAAGTAAAGAGCTTCTGCACCGTTCTGTGCTTCTTTTAATTGATAATTGTTTTTGAGAATGGAACAAATATAAGTACGCATATCTGCATTATCTTCAACAATGAGGATGGTTTCCTTTTTCTCGTTTCCATTGGCAGGAATGGAAAGTGGATGTTCATTCTGCTCATATTTTTCTTTTTCTGATTCGGCTTGGGGGATACCTTTTTCCAAAGGTAATAGTATTCTGAAGAAAGCTCCTTGCTTGGGATTGTTTCCTGCATAGATGTTGCCTCCGTGCAGAGAAATGATTTTCTTACATAAGAATAGTCCGATTCCTGTGCTGCTTTGTCCATAAACGGGATATTTGATGCTCTTTTTGGATTGGTAGAAGCGTTCGAAAATACGTTCTATATCTTCGGGTACGATACCATTACCTGTATCTTTTATATCTATGAACAGCCAGGTATGGTTGTCTTTGTCGGTAAGGGAAGCCACATACAAACTTATTTTTCCATAATCGGGAGTGAATTTAACAGCATTGGATATCAGATTAATAATGGCTTTGCGCATATATTCAACATCAAATATCCAAAACGGGGTACAGAGCCGGAAGTAGGTGATGATGTTTATGTTCCGTTCATGGGCAAATACTTCGAAAGGCATTAATATATTTTGTATAAGGCGGATAAAGTTTTCGTTTGTCTTATTTAATACAACTTTGTCTGCATCTAACTTTCTGAAGTCCATTAATTCATTGACTAGTGATAGCAGATAATTGGAATTCCGTTCAGCTATTTGTAGCTGTTTCTTTACTTCCGGCTCATGGCTTTCGTCAAGGGCGCGTTGGATGGGACCGTTGATTAAAGTGACTGGTGTCCGGAATTCATGAGTGATATTGGTGAAGAAAGCAATTTTTTCTTCCGTTACCTCCTCGACGTGTCGTGCCATTATTTCTAGTTGTTTATTTTGTAACTCTAGCTCATGGGTGCGTTGGGCTACTTCTTTTTCCAGTTGTTTTTTCTGTTGACGGTACAGACTTATTTTCCATTGATAAAAATAATAGCTGCCTACGGTGATCAGAATGGCAAGCAATAAATAGAACCACCAGGATTTATAGAAATAAGGAGTGATGGTTACTTTGACTTCCGTTATTTTATCGGACCAATGTCCTTTCTCGTCTGTGGCACGGACTTGGAACACATATTTTCCGGAGGGAACGAAATTGTATCTAGCAGTATGTTCGCCAGGAAGGGTTTCTGTCCATTCATTCTCATAATTTTTCAAGCGGTAGGCATATTTCACTCGGTTACAGTTTCCATAGTTTAAGGTGGAAAACTCGATGGAAAAACCATGATCTTTTTCGTGCAGACGGATGGTATGTAAATTTGTTACCGCGCAGGGAGTTTTTCCGTCTGCTGGAGGATAGACCATGGTACCGGCGACACTGATTGAGGTCAGTTTGACTTTGGCATCCTGCTTTTTTGTCTTGGCTATATCGGGGGTGAAAGCGACTAATCCGTTTATAGTACCGAAATATAACAGGTTATTTTGGGGAGAATAATAAGATGCGTTCCAATAAAACTGATTATTGGGCAGTCCGTCTTCTTTTGTATAATTGGTGAAAGTCATGGTTTGTGTATCCAGTTGGGCGATGCCGTGGTTGGTGGACATCCACAGATGTCCCGTTTTATCTTCCACAATACCTATAATGGTATTATTGGGTAACCCGTCCTTGCGGGTGTAGTTATGAAATGTGAACTGTGTTCCGTTTTCTTCCGCTAGTTGATATAGTCCGTTCCCATTTGCCCCCAGCCAGATGGTACCATTATGATCTTCTATGATACAGTTTATTTTTTCTAATTGCAATGAAGTGGGTTCCGTCAGTTTATGTTTTAAATAGGTATAGCTGAATTGTGCGGAGGAAATGGAGAACGAGTGTAAATCCATAATGAAAACTCCTTCAGATGTTCCCATCCAAAGGCGTTTCTTGCGGTCGATAATGATGGACCCTACCGCATCGAATTCATTGTCGGAACGGTCAAACAAGACCCGGGTGAAACGCTTGGTCTTTTTATGGTAGAAATGAAGCCCTCTGGTAGTACCAAACCATAAACCATTGTTCATGGTGTCTTCACAGGCGCTGCTCAGGAAATCTCCTTCCAGTCCTATGGAGTCTTCCCGGATATGGCGTTGGAAAGTTTGGTTATGGGGGATGTTCAGATTTAGTTCATTGCTTCCGACTCCCCAAGTATATGCCCATAAATGATTTTCGGAATCAATGAGAATGCCACGGATAGAGTTGTTACTGATGGAAGTGGGATTGTTCTGGTCAAAAGTATAATGAATGAACTCATCGCTGCCTTTGCTCTTTTTGTTGAGTCCTCCCTCTACTGTTCCTACCCATAGATTTCCGTCTTTGTCTTCGCTGATGGCATTGACCGGATTGGGGGAAAGAGAGGTTTCTCGAAGATAGTTATATTGCCACACATACGTTTGCAGACAATTGGGAGTCAATAAATTGATTCCTCCTATCTCGGTCCCTACCCAGATATTCTCATTGTCGGTCAGCAGGCAGTTGATGAAATTACAGTTCAACGACTTGTCAGGCATTTCATTGTTTTGGCGGATATAAGTAAAAGTATCGGTATCCCGATTGTATACATTGAGTCCGTTCAGAGTAGAAACGATGACATCTCCTTTGCTAGTCAGTTTAACTCCGGTTATATAGGCTTGACTTAGCATTCCGGGGCGATGATTGGAGTAACGGTACCG
>PPYE01644298.1_pt1 | contig 17021 bp, 16 predicted proteins | sample 1559881 | NCBI WGS metagenome assembly PPYE01 (sample SAMN08240022, study PRJNA423297) | Human gut metagenome, whole genome shotgun sequencing project. | reverse complement strand
CTTTAGGAGAGCGGTGCTCTATCCCCTGAGCTACGAGGGCGTGACAAGTTGTCCGCGCCCACTGTAGCAAAGTGCGCGCACCGCTGCCCCGTCACCCGCTGTGCGAACGCGCTCATCTCACGGCTGGTAGCACCGCGGGCAGGGACGAGGCCGGGGCACCCACGCGGGCACCCCGGCCTCGTGACCGTCTGTGCTTAGCGGCGCTCCCATTCGGTGTGCACGGCCTGGCCCGCGTCCCCGAGGTGAGCGGAAGGAACGATCATGACGGGGCAGGTTGAGTGTCCGAGCACCGTCTGCGATGTCGACCCGAGGAGCACGCCTGCCAGCCCCCCGCGCCCGCGGGTGCCCACGACGATCAGGTCAACCGCGGTGGAGAACTCGATGAGCAGCGATGCGGCGGAGCCGTCGAGGGCGTGGCGAGAGACGTGCATGTCGTCCCCGTCCAGGGCGGCGGCGATCGCAGCATCCATCCCCTCACGGACCTGAGCGAGCAGGGCCGAGTGATCGACGCCCGTGGGGGTCCACGTCATAACGGAGGGGCCCACCGCGATCGGCACGGCGGACACTGCGGTCAGGCGCGCATCCCACAGGCGCGCCTCGCCGATCGCGCGCTTGAGTGCGCACGACGGCTGATCGGTGCCGTCGATGCCGACGACGACGCGCTCGATGGGCGTGAACTTCTTACCCGAGGTGTGGCGGGGTACGACGACAACGGGACACTTCGAGTGGGCGGGCAGGGCGGAGGAGACCGTCCCCAGGAGGCGATCGGCGAATCCGCCGCCGCCGCGAGAACCCACGACGATCATGTCCACTTCGGCGGAGAAGTCGATGAGCACCCCCGCTGGGTCTCCGGGCTCAGTCGAACCGGAGACATGCGTCGCTCCCCGTTCGCGAGCCAGGCTCTCCGTCGAGCCATCGACACCGACCAGAATGACTTCGGTAGAACTCATGATGTCCTCCTCGTGGTGGCAGTCACTTATATTGTGCCGTATTTTAACGATCCGCGAAAGCCCAACCCGAGTAGAAACTAACGATCCCCGCAGCCCGTGGGGGCTGCGGGGATCGTTAGCTGTCTATCGCAGGCTCAGTAGCGCACGTAGGTGGCGCCAGCGCGGACCGGCGAGATCTGGGAGAGACGGCCGGGCACCGTGGCCTCGACCATCTGGCCGCCGCCGATGTAGATGGCGACGTGGCCGGGGTAGGACACGATGTCGCCGGGCTGCGGGTCGGACACGATGGTGCCGCCAGCGGCCTGAGCGGACGAGGAGTGCGGCAGGTTGATGCCAGCAGCCGCGTACGCGTACTTGACCAGGCCGGAGCAGTCGAGGCCACCGAGGCTCTCGCCACCGTAGACGTAGGGGATACCGGTCAGGCCGAGGGCGACGGAGACGATGTCGCCGCCAGCTGCGTTCACGGCGGCCTGACGGGCGGAGGTGTCAGAGGTCGCGTCGGCGCGGGTCTCCGAGCGAGAGGCGGCCGAGTCGGACTGATCTGCGGCGGGGGTCGCGGCGACGGGAGCCGGCGCGGGAGCCTCGGCGGTCGCGGAAGCGGTGACATCCTCTTCGGCGGTCCACTCGATGTCCGGAACCTCAACGGTGGTCACGTCATCGACGGCGACGGTCGTCGTGTTGAGGTCAGCGCTCTGCGGCTCAGACTGGGGGGTCGCCGGGGCGGCGTTCGCAACGCCGGCGGCAATCGCGGTCAGCGCAACACCGGCGGCCGACGCGAAAGCGATCGGACGAGCAGCGCCGGAAACGTTCATGCCCTCGACCACGGAATCGGTCAGCGGGCGACGTGCCATGCGGTGACGCGGAGCAGGCTTAATAGTCTTCACTCATGTTCTCCCTGTTTCCCTGCGAGGTTAGCTGTCGGGTTCGGACGGGAGGTCCGGCTCGGCGTGCGAGCTTCACCCCAAGGCTCAAGGAGCCACATCTGGGTTCCCCGCGTGAGACGGTATTTCCGCTCCATTCGTCGTCTCACTTCGGGTTCCGAATGGGCGGGTGGTCTGATGACCGATATGAACTATACCTTGGCCGACCGCTCAATGTCACGTTCTGGTAACAGTGACCTCCCTCATCGTTATCATTCCGTGATATTTGCACCCCGGGATCCCAGGAAAACTCGCCTTTCGCGCGCGTTTTGCGATTCGAGACACAGCCCGCACACGACAAAAGCCGGGGCTCGTCGCCCCGGCCTCGTCGTTTCTCAGCCTTCACTCACCCCGCACAAACAGGTGCGCGGCCAGAGCCATCGGGATCGTCAGATACCCACGGACCTCGCCGGCCTCGTCAAGAGAGGCCACGCGCACGACATCACCGTGCGCAGAGAGCCCCACGCGAGCGCCCGGACGCAGGCCCAGCTCATCGAAGGAAGCCAGCAGCTCCGCGTCCGCCTGAATCGGCTCGCCGATGCGCGCCAGCGTGAGGGCGCCTGCCTCGAGCGAACGCACCGCGAGCTCAGCAGAATAAGCCCCCTCGATCTGCTCACAGCCGGGCATGGGATTGCCGTAGGGGTCCACACACGTATTGCTGAGCAACTCCTCCAGGCGTGCCTCGACGGCATCACTCATCACATGCTCCCAGCGTCTGCGAGACCGTCGGGCCGGAGTGCCCCAGGCGGTCGACGATGCGCGCACGCAGGGGGGTGACCCCGTCCTCCTCGAGCTCGAGGATGGTCTTGAGGTACATCTCGGTGGTGTCGATCAGGTCTGCCACGTCGGCCTCCTTCATCAGGCAGGTAATGAACACAGAATAGGGTCACCTTCCTTTTCGCAAGCGCAACGGCACGTTGATGCGGAAAATTAGGCGTGTCGACGTGTGCGCCCTCACGTTAATTCGATTAATGAACGTGATGGAAATACCCAGCATAAGGAGACTAGGCTGTTGCCATGGTGGCTTTCCCCGACATCCCCCAGGCCCTCCTCCCCGCTGACGGACGCTTCGGCTGCGGGCCTTCCAAGGTGCGCGCCGCGCAGATCGAGGCACTGTCCTCTCCGCTCCTCATGGGCACCTCCCACCGCGCTGCCCCCGTTCGAGGCGTGGTCGCCTCTCTGAAGGAAGGACTGCGCACCCTCCTGTCGGTCCCCGACGACTACGAGGTCGTCCTGGGCAACGGCGGCGCCTCCGCGTTCTGGGACGTGGCCTGCGCGTGCCTCATCTCCTCGCGCGCGGCCTTCGGTTCCTGGGGCGCGTTCGGCGCGAAAATCGCCTCCGAAGCGGCACACGCCCCACACCTGGCAACCCCCCTCATTGACGAGGCCGCACACGGCTCTCTCGTCACCGTCTCCCCGCGCGGGGCTTCAGAAGGCATCGATGTCTACGCCTACCCCCACAACGAGACCTCCACCGGCGTGACCTCGCCCGTCTACCGGGTCGAGGCTCCCGGCGCGCTCACCCTCGTGGACGGCACGTCGATCGCGGGGGCCGCACCCGTCGACCTGACCCACGTCGACGCCTACTACTTCTCCCTGCAAAAGGCCCTCGGATCCGACGGCGGCCTGTGGGTCGCGGTCCTCTCCCCCGCCGCCGTCGAGCGCGCCCGCCACATCGAGGACAGCGCCGACGGGCGATGGGTCCCGCAATTCCTGTCCCTGTCCGCAGCCATCGACAACTCGCGCAAGGACCAGACGCTCAACACTCCCGCACTCGCAACGATCGTCATGGCCGAGCGCCAGGTGCGCTGGCTTCTCGAGCGCGGCGGCATGGAGGCGGTGAGCGCCCACTGTGCCCAGGCCTCGTCCCTCATCTACGACTGGGCCGAGGCGAACCTGGCCGCGCACCCCTTCGTCGAGAATCCGACCTGGCGCTCGCCCGTGACGGCAACGATCGAGATCGACAAGGCCGTGAGTGCCTCCGAGCTGGCCGCTCACCTGCGCACGCGGGGGATTGTCGACATTGGCGCCTACCGCGGAGTGGGCGCCAATCAGCTGCGCATCGGCACGTGGCCGAGCGTGGAGATGGAAGACGTGGAGGCACTCCTCGCCTGCATCGACTACTGCCTGGAGCGCGTGCTCTAGTTCCTCGCCGGGCGCCGATCAGAGCGGGTCGACCGAGCGGCGCGGCGCGTCCACGGAGGAATCCGCTTCGATACCGACCCACGGGAAGGTCCGGCGGCGCACAACGCGGCCCTTCCAGTGGATCATCGCCCACACCCCGCAGATGAGCGCGATGCCGAGGGAGGCGATACCGCCGACCAGGATCGACCAGCGCGCGCCAAACGTCGTGCCCACCCATCCGATAAGCGGCGATCCGATCGGCGTAGCCCCCAGGAACACGAGGGAGTACAGAGCCATGACGCGCCCGCGCTTATCGGAGTCGGTGCGCGTCTGCACGAGCGCGTTCGCACTCGTATTCATCGTCAGCATGCCAAAGCCCGTGGGGATCGACAGGAGGGCAAACCACCAGTACGAGGGCGACAGACCCAGCAGGATCTCGGCGGTCCCGTAGAACGCGGCACCCATGAGAATCGTGCGCAGGCGAGGAGCGCGGCGCGCAGCGCCCGTGGATCCGAGAATCGAACCGAAGGCCATGAAGGTCGAGAGAATGCCGAAGGAGCCGGCGGCTTTTCCGAAGACCGTCGTCGCCATGAGCGCGCTCGTCATCTGGAAGTTCATGCCCAGGGCACTGACGACGAAGATCAGCGCGAGGATGATGCGAATGTCGGTGCGACCGTGCACGTAGATCACGGACTCGCGCAGCTGGCCGCGGGCGCGCGGGACCAGGGTGCGCGGGTAGAGCCGGTCACCGCGCATGAGGGCCAGCGCGATGACGGGAGCCATGAACATGACCGCGTCGATCACAAAGACCGGGCCGATCCCCCACCAGTCGATGAACAAGCCCGCGGAGGCCGGGCCGATCAGGCGCGCGGTATGGAAGGCGGTGGCATTCAGGGCCACGGCGTTCGCCATCTTCTCGTGGGGCACGAGCTCTCCCACAAAGGCCTGGCGCGCCGGGGTATCGACGGCGGAGATCGTGCCCGAGATAAACGCCAGGATGTACTGGTGCCAGAGTTCGCCAGTCCCCGTCAGGACGACGATGCCGATAATGAGGGACACGAGGCCGATCCCCGTCTGCGTACACTGCAGGAGGCGGCGCCCCGGGATGCGATCCGCGAGGACCCCCGCCCACGCGGAGAACAGGATAATGGGGAGGAATTGGAGCGCCGTCACGAGGCCCACCTGCGACGCGTCGTGATCGGTGAGGACCGTCAGGACGTACCAGTCCTGGGCGACGCGCTGGAGCCACACGCCCGTGGACGCGATCAGGGAGGCGACGAACCAGTACCGGTAGTTCACGTAGCGCATGGACGCAAACGTTGCCGACATGCTGATCCTCCCTCTCTCACTCCACGCACCGAACGAGGCCGGGGCTGGCGGTGCCGACCGCCCCCATCGGTGCATCTTCCCAGGATACGACCGCCCCGCCGGAGAAAGACTCCGGCGGGGCGGGAAGGGCGTGAAGCGTGACGAATCAGCCGACGCCGAGGAGGCGCTGGAGCGGGCCCATCAGGAAGTAGATGACGAACAGGCCGGCGACGACCCACATGAGCGGGTGGACCTTGGAGGCCTTGCCCTTGACGAGCTGGATGACCGCGTAGGTCACGAAGCCCACGCCGATGCCGACTGACACAGAGTAACCGAAGGGCATGAACGCAATCGTCATGAAGGCGGGGATCGCCACTTCCTCGGAATCCCAGTCGATGCCAGTCACCTGGGTCATCATGAGGAAGCCGACGAACACGAGAGCCGTGGAGGCGGCCTCGGTCGGGACCAGCTCGACGAGGGGTGCCAGGAAGGTCGACAGCAGGAACAGGACACCGGTGACCACGGAGGCCAGGCCGGTGCGAGCACCCTCGGCGACGCCCGATGCGGACTCGACGTAGGAGGTGTTCGATGAGACGCCGCCGACGCCGCCGGCCACCGCAGCCAGGGAGTCGATGATCAGGATCTGGCGGGTCTTGGGCGGGTTGCCGTCCTTGTCGAGCAGGTTACCCTCGGCGCCGACGGCCACCATGGTGCCCATCGTGTCGAAGAAGTCGGCGAGCATGAGCGAGAAGACCAGCAGGATCACGGAGACGACGCCGAGCTTGCCGAAGCCACCGAAGAGATCCACCTTGCCCAGCGTGTCGAACACGGGAACCGCGATCGGGGAACCCTTGAGCTCGGACGAGGGCCGGCCAGCCGTCGAGCGAGCCCGAGATGCCGAACTGGACGGGGGTCGCGCCGGTGCGCACGATGCCCGCGTTCACGAGGCCGATGAGGGCGACGAAGAGGCCCAGGCCCACCGTGATGGCGGTCTTGAGGGCGGCGGGAACCGCACGGAAAACGGCCTCACGGAAGCCGGTGAGAACCAGCAGGAAGATGAGGATACCTTCCCAGGCGATGATGCCCATGGCCTCGCCGTAGCTCAGGCCGGCGCCGAGGACGAGCGTGAAGGCGACGACCGCGTTGAGGCCGAGGCCTGCGGCGAGCGCCAGCGGATAGTTCGCGACAACGCCCATGAGGATCGTCATGACGCCCGCGACGAGCGCAGTGCCGGCGGCGATGCCCTGGGTCGTGATGGAGCCGTCTTTGGGAACGGCGTTGCCCAGGATCGCCGGGTTGACGACCAGGATGTAAGCCATCGCGAAGAAGGTGACAAATCCACCGCGGATTTCGTGACTGATAGTCGAGCCGCGCTTGGAGATCTGGAAGAACGAATCAAGTGACTGTGCGAAGCCGCCGCGGGATGGGGCGGTTTTTTCTTGTGTGCTCACCGGATAATCGTGCCTGCTCAGCCGCCCGCACGCAAACAAACTCACCATTTGCCCACTTGCTGAGAAAGCACTCGGGACTCAGTCCCGAGTGCTTTCTCTCAGTTCATAGCGGAAGGAAACGTCAGTCTTCCCGCTCCTCGCCTGTCGGAGCATCGGCCTCGTCGGTCTTTGTTTCGTCGACCGTGGCCTCGTCCTTGTTCGCCTCGTTCGATGCGCGCGGCATCGGCTCGGCGTCAAGAGCACCCTCGTTCACGCGCGAGGGACGCACGGGCCACGCGGTACCATTCTTGGGGACGTCAGTCTCCGAGTGGGAACCGCACGTGTGATCCAGAGAGACAACGGCGCCGTCGTCGGTCGCCCACTCGTTCGCACACACGCCAAACATCGTGCGCATGTCCCCGCCCATCTTCACGAGGAAGCCGCACGTCGAGCAGGTGTTACGCGGGCGACGCCCGGACTTCGGGCCGCGCTCCGACTCGTACCAGCGCTTCGCAGCCTGGCTGTGCCCTTCCGGCGAGAGGACGCGCACTCTCCCTAAGCCGAGCTCTCGCACGACCGGCAGGTCCGGGTCCGCACTCGTGTCCTCAAAGCTCTGCACGAGACGCTCATCGTCCGCCTTGTAGGGCAGAACGTCGTCGCGGGAAATATCCGAGGGGCGCAGGCGATCCTCCCACGGCACCCATTCGGGAGCGAGAAGCGCGCCCTCACGAGGGGTCATGTCTACTTCACACACCGTGGCGACGCGCCCGCGCGGCACACGGGCGACGGTCACAGCCCAGCACCAGCCCACGTAACCCGCGTCGGTCGACGCAAAGTAGTGGGTCGCCAGGCGCTCCGACACCATCTCAAATCCGACGTGCTCGCCGACGGGACGAGGGTGTGCAACGGCCTCGGCACCGGCGCGCGCAACGTCGACGGCCCCCTCGAGGACGGCGTCCTTCTTCACTGCCCGCAGGCGGGCACTAGTCTTAGGCATCAAATTCCTCTGCGACGGCGCGCAGCACCTTCGCGATCTTGGTCGCGTTGTCCGGGTAGGAACCGCGGCGCAGCGCGGCGCTCGAGGAGTCGAGGAGCTTAATCAGGTCCTCGACGACGGGCACCATCGCCTGCGGCTTGCGGCGCTTGGCTCGGGCAACGGAAGCTGTCTCCTTCAGGAAACGCACGCTCAGAGCCTGCGGTCCCTTTCGTCCGTCGGCCACCGAATACTCCACGCGAGCACCCACTCGCGGGTTAGCGTGGTCGGCCGGCAGCGCGGACGAGTGGAGGAAGACATCAGCGCCGTCATCTCCCGCAATGAAGCCAAAACCGCGATCTGCGTCGAAGAACCTCACTTTACCGGTGGGCATGGTCCCCTCCTTCTCTCAATAGTCTGAAAACCCCTATGGGCTCTCCCTATCATAGGGCGCTCTTCCTCCGCGCGCGGGAAAGCGGCCGACGCCTGTAGCGAACAGCACCGCCGCCCGCATTTCTTCGTCCCTGTCGCGTAGACTGACCCCACGGAAACAATCACCGACGCCGCGGTGCGTCACACGCTAGACGCATACGGCACACATGGTGTATGTTGACCTGTTCGCCACATCGCAGGAGGACCCCGTGACACGAATCCGCCGTTTCAGCCTCATCGCTGTTCTGACAGCGATACTGCTTGCGCTGGGCCTTCCCGCGCTCGCAGCGTCGCCCATGACCATCAGCGATTCGGTCACCGATCCCGACGGATGGCTGTCCAGCGCCGACCGTTCCACGATCGAGTCCGCCACCAGCAGGGCCGCCTCCTCGGGCAAACCCGTCAAGGTCGTCGTGGTCGCCAACTTCTCGGGCACGGACGCAAACTCCTGGTGCCAGCAGACCGTCGAGCGCTCCTCCCTGACCAACGGCACCGTCGTCTACGTCATCGCTTACGACCAGCGCCGCGACGCGGCCTGCTCCTTCAACGGAGCACCTGGCTCCTCTCTCCAGAGTGCCGTGCGCGCCTCCGAGGCTCAGCTGACGTCCAATCCTCTGACCTCCTCCGCCGTCGCCAACGGGGTCAACGCATTCGTCAACACCCTCGTGAGCGGCACGTCCAACTCGGGTTCCAGTTCCACGAACTCGAGTTACTCGAGCAACCCCGGCGCGACCGATGACGACGGCAGCTCACTTATCAGCATGTCCGTCATGTTCCTGCTCCTCGTAGGCGGCGTCATTGCCATCGCCATCGCAGTTGCACGCTCGTCGCGTCGCAACAGGCTCGCCGCCCAGCAGGCCGCACAGGTCGATGCCGAGAGCGCGGCGCGCGCCGCTCAGGAAGCGAACCGACAGCTCCTGTCGGCAGACGAGCAGGTGCGCACCGCGACGGATGAACTCAACTACGCACGCGCGCAGTTCGGCTTGAACTCCACGGACGAATTCGCCCGCGCCATCGAAGCCGGCAAGGCGGCCGTCTCGCGCGGCTTCAGCGCCCAGGCGCAGATGAACTCCGCGACCGCCCCGGCCGAGCAGCTCCGCCTGGCCACTGCGATCATGCAGGATCTGGGCGCCAACATGAACCCGCTCAGCACCATCCAGGCCTCGTTCGCGACCAAGCGCGCTGAGCAGGCATCGCTCCCCGAGCGAATCGCCGAAGCCCGCGAACGCCTCGCGGAGGAGCTGACGGATCTGGAGCGCGCGAAGTCCGAGCTGGCCAGCATTTCGACGCTCTACCCTGCGCAGATGCTCGCCTCCCTCCAGGACAACCCGGAACAGGCCGCGGCGCTCCTCACCTCGGCGCGCACCGCGCTCGATACCGCGGAGGCCTCCGCCCCCACCGACCGTGCCCACGCCGCGAGCGCCCTCGACACCGCCCTGCGCGCCCTGACGATGGCCAACCACCAGACCGACGCGATCTTCTCGGCAAAGTCCGACCTGGATGCGATCCGCGATCGCCTCGTTTCAGCGATCAGCTCGATTTCCTCGGACATCACCGACGTCAACGAGCTGAACACGGATCCGGCGGTGTTTAACCCGCTGGTGGCCGACGCTCACGCGGCCATCGCCGAGGCCCAGGCTGCCCTGGCGAACACGGGCGATCCGCTCGCAGCCCTCGAACACCTGCGCATGTCCGAGGCCACCCTCGACGCGGCACTCGAGCCGCTGCGCACCAAGGAGGAGGCCTACGAAAAGGCTCGCACGGCCGCCGAGGCGCAGATTTCGCTGGCCGAGTCCGCCGTCTCCCAGGCCGAGCGCTACGTTCAGGGCCGACGCGGGGCCATCGACCTGGATCTGCGTTCGACCCTCAACAACGCCGAAACCGCCCTGAGCACCGCCCGCCGGTCGCTCGAGGATGATCCCGAAGCCGCGTCGACGCACGCAATGAACGCACGCGCCCTCGCCGACAGCGTCATGGCAACACCCATCCAGAACTTCGGCGGGTCGTGGGGACAGCCCACCACGGGCAACGGGTCCTACACGGGCTCATCCCTGGGCGACTTCCTCCTGTGGTCGACGCTCTTCTCGAATTCCGGTTCGCACCACCACGACAACTTCGATCCCTTCCACAGCGGTTCCAGCTCATCCGGGTCCGGATGGTCCTTCGCTTCCGGCGGCGGCTCCGACTGGGGCTCGAGCTCGAGCAGCTCCGACTGGGGCTCAGGCGGCTGGTCCTCCGCCTCCGGTAGCTTCTGAGTTATCGAGCCGCACAGCAGAGCTTTATCGCTTCATCGACGAGCAGGAGGCACCGTGTCACGGATCCGACGCCTGGGCTTCGCAGCCATCATGATTGTTGCGATGCTGGTCGGCGGCGCGCCCGCGTTCGCGACCGAGCCGCTCACCACGAGCGGACACGTCACCGACCCCGACGGCTTTCTGAGCGACGAGCAACGCGAAACTATTGAGACCCCAGCGAAATCGTTTTATTCCACATACACCACGTACATCGACGTCGCCGTCATTCCCAACTTCTCCGGCCAGAAGCCATTAGCGTGGTGCGAGGCGACCCTCGAGCAATCGCGGACTAAAGGAAAAGGCATCCTCTACGTTGTCGCCTACGAGGATGGTACGAACGTCTCCTGCGCGGGTTCGGAGCTAGCGAAAGATTCGATGACCAGGCTGATGCTGGACGGCGCGCTAAGCGCCGCCCGTTACAAGCATAAAACCACCCCACTGACCCCTGAAGAGGCAGTGGCGGGCTCTCGCACGTTCATCGACACTCTACGCAGCGATTACGACTTCAGGGCACGCAGAGCTGCCGAGAACAGCAAGAGACGGCAAGAGGAAGAGAAAAGGCGCGAGGAGGAAAAGAAGGAAGAAGCCAAGAGGAATCGCGGCGCTAACATCATCATATCCGCGGTCATTGTGATTGCCATTGTCTCCAACCTATGGGTGTGGATCCGCAAACAGAGAGAATACGACTACGCCGAACCCCCAACTGTGGATGAGGATACGGAACCCACACCGATCGTGGACACCGTACGGCGCGACGCCCTGAGGGCAGCCGCAGAGGCGAGGCGACGCCTATCGGAGGCCGAGGAACAGGTGCGCGCCGCCGAAGAAGATTGGAACTTTGCTCGCGCCCAGTTCGGCAGCGCCGCGGCTGAAGAGTACGGACGCCGCCTCGAGGCGGCGAAAGAGGCTATTGCACGCGGCTTCGACACCCTCAAACAGATCGAGCAAACCCCTGATTCTCACGCCAAGCGTCGTCTCGCCACATCAATCACGGAGGACCTCGACAAGAACCTGCCACCCCTGCAGGACGCGCGCAAGGAGTTTGCTGCACAGCGCGAGAAGCGCTCATCGCTTCCCGTCCAGCTTGCCGACGCTCGAGAACGTCTCGTCGAGGAGCTCGCCGATCTGGAGCGCTCGAAGGAAGAACTCTCCAGCATTGCGGGCCTCTACACCGAATCCATGCTCGCTTCCCTCCAGGACAATCCGCAGCGCGCGGCACAACTGCTGGAGTCCGCTCGCGCAGCGTTGGAGACGGCCAGCGCGCATATCGACACCGACGCCACCCGCGCAGCCTCCGCGCTGGATACCGCCCAGCGCGCACTCACTATGGCCAATGCGCAGACGGATGCGATCTTCTCCGCGAAGACCGATCTTGACGCGTTCCGCGAGAGGCTCACCGCTTCCATCGGATCCGTGTCCGCCGCCCTGTCGGACGCGAAGCGTCTCGATTCCTCCGGTGCTTTCTCTCCCCTCCTGGACGAGGCCGAGGCCACCATCGCCAGGGGACAGCGCGCGCTGGTCAGCGACGAGGACCCCCTCGGCGCGCTCGAAAGTCTTCGCGACGTGGAGCTCCGAATGGATGCGGTCCTCGCTCCACTCATGACCCAGGAAGAAGCTACGCGCAAGGCAAAAGAGACCGCTCAGCGCCATATTCGCGACGCTGACGCCGCCCTCGCCTGGGCTCGCAAGTACCTGAAGGACCACGAGGGTTCGGCTCTTCTCGACGTGAACAAGCTAATGAGCGAAGCTGACGAGGCAATGACTGAGGCACGCAAGGCCCTTGACGAAGACCCCCTACGAGCAAGCGCAGCCGCTTCGAGGGCCACCACGCTCACCAACCGAGCGCTCGCGGCGCCAAGTCGACGATAGAGGAGGTTGACGCGGATTCCCCGCCACATGACGCTGACAGCCATAACCACGTTATCCATGCCTCGACGCAGGGCATCGGCTCGCCACAGACTTATTTCCACCCGCACACGACCATCACCTACACTGATCTCATACCAATATAATGTGACTTAAAATACATTAAATTGAGGGCACTGCGCCTCGCAATGATGTATCTTAATCTGTTCGCCACTCACCAAGGAGGATCACATGCGACGGATTCGACGCCTGGGCATCGCGGCCGTCATGGCCGCAGTGATGCTGGTCGGTGGCGCGCCCGCGTTCGCAGCCGATCCGCTCACGCCAAGCACATATGTCACCGATTCGGATAACTTCCTGAGCGACGAACAGCGCGCAAAATTAGAGACTGACGCAGAATCTTTCTCCTCCAAATACCACCCCATCTACGCCGTCATCGTGCCCAACTTTTCCGATGAAGAGCCGGACGCGTGGTGCCGAGCTACCCTCGGCAACATCCAGAACAACAGGACTCTCCTTTACGTCGTTGGTTATGAGGAGGGCAAGGACGCCTACTGTGTTGGCCCGGAGATGGAACGGTTGATGAACATCAGTCCACATGCCAATGAGTACGTGAGGAGTGCGCTCTCTCAAGCCCGTCAGAAGTACACATCAACCCCACTGACCCCTGACGAGGCAGCAGCAGGCCTTACTACCTTCATCAGCAGCCTGCGGAGCTCCTTCGCGACATACGATCGTCAATCCTACGCTTCACACAGCCAAACCGGTACCAACTACGAAGCTGAACGCCAGCAGCGGGAGGCCTCAGGAAGGCTAGAATCGATCAAGACCATCGTCTTATTTTTCTTCTTAGGCATACTTGTTATCGGCTCCATCATCTTTGGAGAGTGGTCAAAAGCCCGCGAGGAAGACGAACGCGCCGCAGAAATCGAAGAGGCAGCATGGCGCGTGTCGCGCCGCAGGGATGAGCGCGAAGACGAAGCCGCACGACGAGATGCCGAGCGGGCCGCCCAGCAGGCGAACGATCGCTTGTCCCAAGCAGATCAGGAGGTGCGCGACGCCGAGAAGGAGTGGGACTATGCCCGCGCACAGTTCGGCATCGCCGCGACCGAACAGTTCCGCAACCGCATCAAGGAGGCGAAGCAGGCCCTGTCCCGTGGGGACTCCCTCCTCAAGCAGTGCCGCACGGCATACAACCCAGCGAACAAAAAGAGCCTGGCGACGCAGATCATCAGCGATCTCGACACACAGCTGGGCTTACTGCGCGACGCACAGGCCCCCTTTAGCACGAAGCGATCCGAACGCACCGCGCTGCCGACACGCTTGGCCGAGGCTCAGGAACGCCTGGCAGAAGAGCAGGCGGACGTAGAGCGTTCGAGGGAGGAGCTGGCGACAATTGCCAGCATCTACCCCGGCACGGTACTGGCTGCACTCGAGGACAACCCCGACAAGGCCACGTCGCTGCTTACCTCGGCACACAACGCCATTGAGTCGGCCCAGGCAATCATCGACACGGACGCCGACCTGGCCACCTCCGCGGTCGACACTGCCGAACGCGCGCTCCTCATGGCCTACCACGAGATGAACGCTATCTTCACGGCGAAACAAGACCTGGACCACATTGAGGATCGGCTCGGCGCCGCTATCGCAGCCCTCTCCTCAGACATCGAGGAGGCTGACCGCCTGCAGACCGACCGGACCCTGCTCGCTCCCCTCATCACTGATGCTCGTGAGGCGATCACACGGGCTCAGGAAGCCCTTATTCACAACGATAATCCGCTCGATGCACTCGAGCATGCTCGCTCTGTTGAAGCCAAGCTGGACGCCACGCTTGATCCGCTTCGCAGCCCCGGGCGCTAGTTGGGAGGAACACACACCGTGACAACAAACCCCTCCCCCGCTACAGGCTCGCTGTAGCCCTCTCATCCTGCGGGGCCACGCCCTCGCTCACAACCCGCGCGCACGCGCACCACACCAAACCGCGCAGATGCGCACCACCACCAAAGGAGAACATCATGGCCGAAAAGCAGACGATCCTGGGCCGCATTGCTCAGCTCGCCAAGGCAAACATCAACGCGCTCCTCGACAAGGCCGAGGACCCGCAGAAGATGATCGACCAGCTCATCCGCGACTACACCAACTCGATCATCGAGGCCGAGAACGCGATCGCTCAGACACTGGGCAACCTGCGCATGGCCGAGAAGGACTACGAGGAAGATGTCAAGGCTGCCGCCGACTGGGGCCAGAAGGCCGCCGCCGCTTCCGCGAAGGCTGACTCGCTGCGCGCAGCCGGAGACGAGGCCGGAGCCGACAAGTGGGACAACCTGGCCAAGGTTGCCCTCGGCAAGCAGATCCAGTTCGAGAACGAGGTCAAGACCGAGGAGCCCGCTCTCGCTTCTCAGCGCGAGGTCGCCGAGCGCCTGAAGACCGGCCTCGCTCAGATGAAGGACAAGCTCTCCGAGCTCAAGAGCCGCCGCGACCAGCTGATCGCCCGCGAGAAGACCGCCAAGGCTCAGGCCCAGGTCACGGAGGCCCTCGGCTCGATCAACATCCTGGACCCCACGAGCGAGCTCGGCCGCTTCGAGGACCGCGTGCGCCAGCAGGAGGCCCTCGCCCAGGGCAAGATGGAACTGGCCGCCTCCTCGCTGGACGCCCAGTTCGCTGAGCTGCAGACCGACTCCTCGCAGGTGGAGATCGAGGCTCGCCTGGCTGCTCTGAAGGGCAACAACACGCAGGCGTGAACAAACGCGGCCCAGCCGCACGCATAGACAGGCCGGGCGGCCCCGCGAGGGGCCGCCCGGTTCGTCATGTCGGCGGCAACGCGCCCACTCGCGGACGCGCGGCCAGGGTTTACAGGAAGGCCATCGGGTCGAAGTCGTCGATGTCGATGATGTGGAGCCTGGGCAGACGCACCTGGAAGGCGTGCACGTCGTATTCGAGGTCGATGATTTCCAGGCCTCGTTCCTCCAGCTCGTGGAGCTGGGAGGAGAGGAACTCCTTGAAGCACATGACCGCGACGCGGCGGCCCTGGTCGAGGAGGGTCTCGATCTGGGGCAGGAAGTCCGCGTCATGGCTGGCCAGGATGACGTCGCCCGAGCCGAGCTGCGCGATCGCATCCATCGTACGCTGGAGACCGACGTCGACGACCTTCATGTCGGCCGGGCCCGACAGAGGGATGACCGAGTAGTCCATGGCCGTAAGCGCCTGCACGAAACCCATCGGCAGGAAACCGGAGGAACCGTTCAGGAAGAACAGGCCCTTGGCCTTGTGCCCCCAGCGGCCGTGCGCGCTCTCGAGGACACGATCCCAGCGTGGGCGTTCCTCGGGATTCGGGCGGCGATCAAGGACAGAAAGGCCAAGCGTCGCGTCAATATTCTCGCCATCTACGACGAGGTATGTCGTTTGATTATTAGAATTTTCCATGGAATCAGAGTAACCGACGATTGTCTATACCTATGCGGCCTTGGGTCCTAGACATTCCTCCCCATCTCGACAAAGCCCGTTATTCTCCCGTCACTCCATCGATAAAGAAGGGGGATTCGATGGCTTGGCGAGCGAAGCACTGCGCGTCCTGTCCGCTACCGAGGGCGGGCGGCCCATCAAGGACGAGAGTGGCAAGGCCGTGAATGTATGCCCACAGGGTCACTTCCGCGTGGGGATCGTCGGTTCCGTAGGCGGTGTGCGAGCGGTAACCCTCCTCGACAAGCGCCACGAGGATCCCTTCGCGCCCCTGGAAGTGGTGGTAGGGAGCTTGGTGCGTACAGCCCGCACGACGAGCAACTTCGCGCATGGAGAGCGAAGAGGGCCCACCCTCATTGAGGAGATCACGACTAATTGCGAGGATTGCCTCGCGTAGTCCCTCGGATGCCGTAGAGCGCGTCATGCCCCTAGTCTAGCCGATGCAACGACCAAACTTGACAGTGTCTAGCACACGTGTTGTCATAAATAGACACTGTCTAGTTTTGGGAGTTTCCATGAATGACGCGATCGTTATCGGCTCGGGCATCGGTGCACTCACAACGGCCGGCCTCCTTGCCGGAGTCGCGGGAGCGCGCGTGCTTGTCCTCGAAAAACACTGCACCCCAGGCGGCCTCACCCACTCATTCCGTCGGATGGGCGCTTCCTGGGATGTCGGGCTGCACTACGTCGGCGACATGCACCCGGGATCTCGCCCACGCCAGCTCTTCGACTACCTCACCGGCGGCGCGCTCACATGGAATCGAATGCCGTCGGGCTACGACCGTTTCGTGCTGCCCGGCCACGGCCTCGACGTCACAATCCCGTCCGGCATCGCGCACTACCGCGCCCTTCTGACCGACCTATTTCCCGCCGAACGACGGGCGATTCGACGCTACTGCCGGGACGTGACGCGCGCCTATTCGTGGATGTCGCTGCGCTACATGGCCGACATGGTCCCGCCACTTGCATCCCCCGCCATAAACCTCGCACTCCGCCTGCGGACAGGATGCGCCCTGGAACGAACAGAGCACTACATGGAGCGCCGCTTCCGCGACCCGGCGCTGCGCGCCCTACTCACCACGCATTGGGGCGACTACGGGGTGGAGCCCGCTCGCAGCGCGTTCGTCGCCCACGCGATGATCGTGTGCCACTACATGGACGGCGCATGGTTCCCACGTGGGGGAAGCGGGCAGATCGCGCGCATGATCGAGGAACGGATCCGCGCAACCGGAGGTGAGATTCGCCTGTGCCAGGACGTCGACGAC
>PPYE01454335.1_pt1 | contig 17030 bp, 13 predicted proteins | sample 1559881 | NCBI WGS metagenome assembly PPYE01 (sample SAMN08240022, study PRJNA423297) | Human gut metagenome, whole genome shotgun sequencing project. | reverse complement strand
TATCTGAACTTTTTAAAGAAAGAAAAGGAAATAGACTGGGTATTTTTCTCTCCGGCAGCGGATATGCGTCCGGGAGTACGTACAGGACGTTATCGGTTGGGAAAAGATGATATGATTGTAGATATTGTAGGAAACAGCCATATCTCTGTTGAAGATTATGCCGCCGCCATGATTGATGAACTGGAATATCCGAAACACCACCAGGAGAGATTTACGATTGGTTATTAATAAAAAAACAATGGCTTGAATCTACACATATTATCAGTGAAAGATTCAAGCCATTATACATTCTTTTAATTGCATTTTTATTCTTTCGATTACAATTTAACTCTCCTAAATATAGATTTATATCCTGTCAAGTACTGTCTTAATTAGCGTATCGATTGTATTCTTATATCCGGTGTTGGCCTCTTTGATAAGTCGGTTGGCTATCACCATGCAGACGGTCATTGCCTTGTGTCCCATCAACCGGCTAAGTCCTGCCAAAGCTGAACTTTCCATTTCGAAGTTGGTAATTTTGTAACCTTTATATTCGAACGCTTCAATCTTATCATTTTGTTTCGGGTCTGCTAACGGGATACGAAGTTCACGTCCTTGAGGACCAAAGAAACCTCCGGCAGCGCGGGTGACAAAGTCGATATTGGCGAGTGCATCTAATTCATTCATTACGATGTCGATGTTATCGCAACCGATTCCTGTAGAGACTACCGTAATCCGTTTACCTTTATAAGTACCCGTGATGGTTTTGAATTCGCGGCTTTCCACTTCACATTCTTTGTTTTCGAAATGAGAAGCTACGAGTGCTACACGTCCGGGGTCACCTACCAGGATTACTTTATCTGCCAACCATTCGGGTTTTACGTGAAGATGGAATACTGAACCGTCTTCATTGATTATCAATTCAGAGGATGGAAAGTACTTTTTCATGTCATTGAAAGGTTTTAGTTTTATAATAGGATTGTATCTATAAATAGAAACGCCGGAACCGGATTTAAGTTCAGAAGAAGTCTCTTTCTTTTTCCATAGAAAAGGAGAGAACGTCTTGCGACTGAAATGAAATCGGATTCCGGCGTTTGTGAACGATTATTTGCTCAATGGCTGATTGCCAGCATTGCCTGTTGTCGGCTTGGCGATATTCTCACGCATGGAAGTATCAGCTTCGATATTCTTCATGCGATAATAATCCATGATGCCTAAGTTTCCACTGCGGAAAGCTTCAGCCATTGCTTTAGGAACTTCAGCTTCTGCTTCAATCACTTTGGCACGAGCTTCCTGTGCTTTTGCTTTCATTTCCTGTTCGGAAGCTACTGCCATAGCACGGCGCTCTTCAGCTTTTGCCTGTGCAATATTCTTATCTGCATTAGCCTGATCGATTTGCAGAGCCGCACCGATGTTCTTACCTATGTCGATGTCCGCAATATCAATAGACAGAATCTCGAAAGCAGTTCCTGCGTCCAGACCTTTACGAAGTACAAGTTTAGAGATAGAATCCGGATTCTCCAATACCGATTTATGGTTTTCAGAAGAACCGATAGACGAAACGATACCTTCACCTACACGGGCAAGGATCGTATCTTCACCTGCACCACCGACCAGCTGGCGGATATTGGCACGTACTGTAACACGAGCCTTAGCTATCAACTGGATACCGTCTTTCGCAACAGCCGTTACAGGAGGAGTATCAATCACTTTCGGGTTTACAGACATCTGTACAGCTTCGAATACGTCACGTCCTGCCAAGTCGATAGCAGTAGCCATCTGGAAAGGCAATTCGATGTTGGCTTTCGATGCCGATACTAAGGCGTGAACTACCTTTTCTACGTGTCCGCCAGCCAGATAATGGGCTTCCAGTTCGTCGCGGGTGATATTTTTCAGACCGGCTTTGTGAGCTTCGATCATTCCCGGAACGATGATATACGGCGGAACCGTCTATTGACTTTACCTCTACAATTTTTCCGTTAATCTCGGCATAACCGATTTGTGCCAGGCGGGTAGTACTGATTCCTATATCACCCACTTTGACGCTATCTTCTGCGCTACGGTCTACTTTTGAATCGATATCTTTTTTCAACGCCAGTTTGTCCAGCATTTTCGATCGCATAAACCAAATCAGTGATCCGATGCAGGCAACCGCTGATATGCCAAGAGTGACAAATCCTCCTGCCATACCTAAATTGGTGAATGCATAGTAGTTGGCATACAGGATGCAAACCAATGCAGAAATTCCGGCCAGACTAATGCCCGGGATGACGAACAGTTCTACCAGAAACAGTATGACTGCGGCAATAATGAGAACGGCGATAATGAGTATATCCATAGTTCAGAGTTATTATTTATTTTGTTTTTTCTGCATTACGTACATTCACTTCGAGAGCATCGAGTTCTTCGGACATTTGCAGTATCCGCTTTTCGAGGTCGAGAATGGCAGGAGCCATTTTGGCTTTTCCCTGTTGGTTGGCACCGGCATATTGTTGACGAAGGCCGTTCAGCTTTTCTTCTTGTTGATAATAGTCTTTTTCCATCTGCTGATAGCGTTGGAAAAGTGTCTTGGCTTTTGCGGATTTAAAGTCGCTCATCAGATAGTAAGTCGTATGGTCGTCAATGACAAACTCAAAGTCCATGGCACGGCGTTCTTTGGGCTTATGACTGATAGCAGCTTTCAATCGTTGCAGTGCTTCGGTAACCGCTTGTTTATCCTTCCAGGTTTCTTTCAGCGAATGAATCTGTGCCAGACGAATGATCTCTTGCTGCTCCATTGCTTCATAATTATAAGTCTGTTTGGAAGTGTTAGGGATGAATACATAAATACATATCTTTCCTTCCGGTTGGAAACGGTCGGAAGCAAACCATCCGAGGTTGTTGTATTCATCGATGACGTACATATAATCGTTGTACGGCGAGTTGAACGGCATACCCACATTTTCCGGAACAAGATAAGTGTCGGTATTCGTGTTGTAGCGAGTGACAAAAATATCATAGCCACCCAATCCCTCGCCATCGCTGGCGTAATAAACGGTGACTCCATCCGATAGAACAAACGGATAATTCGCATTCCCGGAAGCATTGATACTACCCGGTAACGGACGTCCGTCACTCCATTCATTCAAGCGGTACGTCTCATTATATGCTTGTCCCAAATAGAGTTGTCCACCGGTGATACGTTTCTTTACCGCTATTTCAAGAGGTTTCACCGCCTCTTCTGCCTCTCCGGTTTTCAGGCAACATACGCCATACCAATAATTATAATTCCCGTTCGACGGTTGTGATTTAGTATACTTCTTAAAAACTGGTTTGGCTTGTTCGTACTCACCTTTGGTAAATAAGGTGCGTGCCTGTTCCAACGTTTGTGCAGAGACTTCGCAAAGGAAGAGGCTGCAAATTAAAAATAGAATATATTTTCCTTTCATCGTTTTGAGCGTTTATGAGTGACGGGTAGATTGAAAACATTGCTGCTTTCGGGCACCGGTCCATTTATCAATTGTTCAAAAGTACAAATTTATTAGAAATAAACCCTTTTTCAGTGATTCTATTATGTTAATTCTTCTTTAAATCATTCTTTTCGCTTACTTTTGCAGCCGATTTTTAAAGATATGACACAATTTACGGAAGAAGAGAAAACCATTCGCCGCATTGAACGGCGGTTTAATAAAGGAGTGGTGCAATATGGATTGATAGAAGAAGGAGACAAAATCCTTATCGGACTATCGGGAGGAAAAGATTCGTTGGCGCTTGTGGAACTGTTGGGGAGACGCGCACGTATCTATAAACCTCGCTTTTCTGTCGTTGCTGTCCATGTAGTGATGAAGAATATTCCTTATCAGAGTGATACGGAATATTTGAAAGCGCACTGTGAGACGTATGGAGTTCTCTTTGTGCAGTATGAGACAGCTTTTGATCCTGCTACCGACACACGTAAATCTCCCTGCTTCCTCTGTTCATGGAACCGTCGGAAAGCCCTGTTCACAGTTGCTAAGGAACACGGATGCAATAAAATCGCTCTCGGTCACCATATGGATGATATTTTGGAAACTTTATTGATGAATATCACTTATCAGGGAGCTTTCAGTACAATGCCGCCCCGGTTGGTGATGAAGAAGTTTGATATGACAATTATTCGTCCGATGTGTCTGGTTCATGAAGCCGATTTGGTAGAATTGGCAGCTTTGCGTCATTATCAGAAGCAAGTGAAGAATTGTCCTTATGAATCGCAGTCCAGCCGGAGTGATATGAAAGGTATTTTGAGGCAACTGGAAGCGATGAACCCGGAGGCGCGTTACAGTCTTTGGGGAAGTATGACCAATGTACAGGAAGATTTATTACCGGATAAAATAGATTAATTTGAATAGATTGTTATGAAAGGATTCTATACCATTTTGTTGCTGATCGTATCTAATGTCTTTATGACATTTGCTTGGTACGGACATTTAAAGATGAAACAGGAGTACAGTTGGTTCGCAGCTCTTCCGCTGATTGGTGTGATTGCGTTCAGCTGGGCGATCGCCTTTTTTGAATATTCCTGTCAGATACCGGCCAATCGTATTGGCTTTATAGGCAATGGAGGCCCGTTTTCATTGATGCAACTAAAAGTCATTCAAGAGGTAATAACACTTGTTATTTTTACAGTGTTCACTACCATCTTCTTTAAAGGTGAGGCTTTACATTGGAATCATCTGGCTGCATTTATTTGTCTGATTGCAGCAGTGTATTTCGTGTTTATGAAATAACGGCATCAATATTGGCATAAAGAACACCAATGCGATCATTGAAAACAGTAGGCCTCCCATAGTGCCGATTGCAAAGGAGAACCAAAATGCTTCTGCCTGTGGACCATCAATCAAGAACGGAACTAATCCCAGTACAGTAGATAATACTGTCAGTAAGACCGCGATAATCTTATGGTTATAAGCCTTTACATAGAGTCTTACGGGAGAAATTCGTTTAGCTCGGTCGGGATGATTATTACGAATGGCGTTGTACTCGTTTATGACATAAATCGCGGCATTAACCACCAATCCACTCAATAAAACCAATGATGCAAAACCTCCTGTTCCAAAATTAATCCGGGAAAAATAGAATGTCAAAAAAGTCCCAATAAATGATATAGGAATCAGCGATATAATCACAAGTGGTTGGCGTAGCGACTCAAACAAGATCGAACAAGTGAAGAAGATAATGACAACAATTAGCAGAATCAGCCAATATTGCGTTCCCCTGTCATTATACCATCCGTAACTTGTATTGGTTGTGCGAAAACCTACCGGCAGAGTAGCATTCACTTCTTCGGTCGTTTTCTTGATGAATGAATCGGACAGTTCAGTCGGTCCCATATAATCAAATGACACATCAAGCGAGTACACTTGATTGTTTTTGGTAATTTGAATGCTGGTAGAACGCCGGCCGATCTCTCCGATATGAGAGTAGCGGATCGGGTTGTCTCCTACATTTATATAGCTGTTCATCAAATGCCATACATCAAATTTATCACGTTGTGTAGAGTGGTAATCAATGGCTATGTACTGGTCTTTATTGCGATAAGTGCCTATTGCCCCTTCGTTGAGCAGTGCAGACAGTGCAGAGTACCCTTGGTTGAGATTCAGATCATAGAGTGTGATTTTTTTCATATCATATTTGATATACATCTCATCAGCCATATTGTCCTGACTGGCCCAATCGCCGGAACCTCCTAACTCGATACCGATATTAGTAACCCTTTTATTCTTTTTGATCTTTTCGACTATCGTTTCAGCATGTTTGTAAAGTTGGTCATAGTTATAACCGCTTAGTCCGATGCGGTGTGATCCTTGTCTCTGTGTGAGTGAGTTAGAGAATCTTTTCTCACTTACCCCTGTTGTGCTCCAGTCTACACCACCTATTGATAGCGCTTTTTTTATCACTTGCGACTCCAAGTGTCGTGGGAATGCCCCATACTTGTACTCATCGGTGAACTCTACTTCAATAGTACCACTTTCTCCTTTCACTTGGGTCACAAATCGTTCGATCTCTTTATATTCTGCCAGAAAGTGATCCATTTGCCACATCTTTTGATTCAATTCTTCCGCATCGCCTTTTTCGGTCAGTTTGGCCGATATATAAAGTTTTACACCAGGGTCACTCTGCGTAAATGTGCGGGAGGATTGAGTGGATGAGAATAGATGTAGGGTTCCACCTGTTATCTTCTCAAGCGGCTGGCGCAATTTGTTTTGATAAAATTCGCTGCCGATTGTCTTATTGTATAGCACTTCGTACCATTTGAGCTCTGGCTTTCCTTTATTGCCATATAAATAATAAGGCTGATCCAATTTTTGTGGCAACAGGTTCAATGGAATGCCAAATGCCAACACCAGAATTGTGATGTAGATCCATTTCCGTTTTTGAGTAAAGGTAATATAGCCATTGTAGAATTTATTCCATTTTATGATTCTACGACAGCGACGATAGTGCTTTTTCTCTTGGCGGCGGTTCAGACCGTTGCGATCAATTATTGCCGGTACAAAAAACAAGGCTACAAACAGGGCAACACAGAGATTGATAATAATAATGGTTGCAAAATCATTCAGCGTTCCCTTTACATAGTCGGGCATAAAAAAGATAACCACTAATGATCCGATTGTGGTGAGCAGTGCCGCCAAGATAGCAATAAAGACACTTCTATTGCGGTAATAACTGTAGTGATCCACCATCACAATGGTGGTATCAATCATTATTCCGAATGATACGGCAACACCGGCTAACGAGATTAAATTCAACTCTATGTCAAACAGATAGAAGAAGATAACTGCTATCAGCACATTGGCAAAGAGTGACACAGCGATAATGGATAGATAACGACCGCTTCGGCTTGATATCCAGATGAATAGAAAAAGAAATAGTAGCGATAGGAATGTTCGCTTTATCAGTTTGTTGACCTCTTCACGCACCTCTTTAGCCTCATCATTAGTCAGAGAGACATAGAATCCATCTGAAAGATTGGCTTGTACCTCTTCCATCCGCTTACGCAGTTCGGCGGAAGCTGTGATGATATTCACATCAGCATCGGCTGATATACTTAGATTGATTGTATTCAGACCGTTGATGCGGTAAAAATTGTCTTCCCGCCGTTTCTTATAATCTAATTTAGCAATATTATCCAAATAGATGATTTTGCCATTGATGGTGGTTAGTGGCGTTTTTCCAATATCAGATCCGAGTGCTTCAGTCTCCAGAAGTAGTGTGATACGTTCTTTATTACCGTTGCGGTCGATCCGGTCAATATCTCCTACAATAGATTGTTGCCCTAAAAAGTTTTGAAGTCCTGATGTGATTATACTGGATTCTAAACCGTAATTATGTAACTCTATCGGGTCATACTCAATATCCAGATAAGTTTGAGGTGCTCCCGAAACAGTGATCTCGCGCACATAATCAATCTGTGTCAGGTAGGGCTTGATATTTCTCTCCACATAATTCTGAATATAAGCCGGATCCATATCCGCATTGATGATATAAGACAAAACTTGTCTGGAGCTCTGTTTCATGCCGCTTCCGACATCTCCTCCCGACAAAGAGGGATAGCCGGCTCCCTCAGGTAACTTTCCGGCTACTTGTTTCAACAGGGAAGATATTTCAAAACGGACGGCAGATATGTTGGCATTCTCTTTCAGTTTGATTACCACATTTCCACTTCCGTAGGAGGAGGTAGAGGACGTTTTCTCGACACCGACCACTGACGAGACCATTCCTTCTATTTTAGAGGTGATCTCCTGTTCAATCACACGAGGTGACGCCCCTGGCCAATTGAACGAGACGTTTAATTCATCCCCCTGTTTGGGAGTGGGTTTATAAGCGATCCTCAGCATCGGTATCAGGGCTGCCCCAATCACCATCAATACTGTCATAATTAGGATGAGGGAAAAGCTGGGGATTCGCTCTAAAAAACCTTTCTTTATCATATCTTTACTCATGAGCAGCAGGATTAGCGTTTACGGTAAATAATATAATAGATCAACGGTATAAAGAACAGACTGATAAGTGTTCCGACTGTCATGCCGATAATAATTGAGAGCGATAACGGATATTGCAGATCCGACCCCATATCCACCCGATTCAGGAAGGGGGCAATGGCTAATATGGTTGTTAGCGAAGTCATAATGATCGGTTTCAGGCGACTGTGTCCACCTGCAAAAACCGCTTTTAGTACCGGCATACCCTGTTTTCGCAATCGATTGATTGTATCTACTTTCAAGATCGAATCATTGATGATAATACCACTCATCACCACCAAACCGATCATTGACATGATATTCAAACTTTCACCAAAGAGCCACAAACCAAGCAACACAAAGAAGACATCAACGACAATCTCCGAAAGGATGATTAGCGGTTGAATGATACTTTCAAACTGTGCTGCCAGAATAAAATAGAGTAGCGAGATTGCTACCAATAGAATGATAATCAATTCTTTGATAGTCTCCCGGCTCGAAAAATACTCGCCGGTAAAGGTCACGAAGAAGTTCTTATCCTCCTTTACAACCTGCTCGATGGTCTTCATCACTTGTTTTACATTGCTGTCCGGCACATCAAGAGCGATAGGATGGTAGTCACCGGCACTGCCGGAATAGAGTTTCTTGAAATCTTCTCCTTTGGTTTCACGGATTACCATTGAGAGCGGTATCTCCACACCATACTTATTGCGCACCTTGCCCGATAAGATGTCGGATGCCTCGGCACGTGAATCGCCCGTTGTGACGGGCATTGAATAACCGCCTTGGTTGATGCGAAATAATGTGTTCTGGCTGATGAAATTTTTCATCTTTCCGTAGATGTCATCATACGTAATATCATATACCGCCATCGCTTCCACATCGGCTATATAGCGGATATTTTGCTCCATGACAGCTGGAGGAACAACCACATCGGGCAGTGCCTTTCGAATCTTTCCTACTAATCCTGTTACCTGTTCCACGGTCGGAGCTTCTCCTCCTTTGCTGTGCAATTGTACCACCAATGGACTTCCCTGTTCGGCAAATATCATATTAAAGATATTACCCGAAACCTGGAATGTAACTAATGCTTTCGGATGTTTTTCGGCTATATAATCTGTCAGTTTCTTCTCTATCTTAGCCAGTGTTTCCGCATCTTTCGCCTTGATATAAACAACGCTTTCGGAAGAAGTGATTTCTTTGGTATGCGACATTAAAAACTGCTGCACGCCAACCATTGAGGTGGTTTGCTCGGTCAGACTGTCAACCTGTGACAACAGACGATGTACTCGTAAGTCGTTTTCTTCGAGCGATATACCGCTATTCCAGTCGACTGTCATAATAGTGTCATCATGAGAGATATGTGGCAGACGGCTTTTTTCAACCATCTGATAGATGAAATAGGTTATCGGAATGAGTGCTATAAAGCAGATAATAGTCAATTTGCCATGTCGGAGTGTCCATTTTAGTGTTTTCTCATACGGCCGATAATAATTGAAGGTAAAGATGCGGTCTATAAAACGATTTTCGGTATATGGCGATAGCTTTTTATACATCAGATAAAAATAGACCGGAAGTACCAGCACCGCTACGAGTAAGGAAGCGAACAGTGCTATTGTCACCGCCATTGCCTGATCGTAGAACAGCGCACCGGCTGTACCACTTAAAAAAATTAGCGGTAAGAAGACTGAACAGGTGGTCAGCACACTACTTAGCATTGGAGTAAAAACCTCACTGACTGCTTCGGCGATGGAGTCGTCAAGCTTCATTCCCGATCGCCACTTTTGCGATATATTATCAATCACAATGATCGAGTTGTCAACAATCATACCCGTACCGAGAACTAATCCGGATAAAGAGATGATGTTGAGTGAGATACCCAACAGGTGGAACGCCAACAGGGTAATGACCAAAGACAGAGGGATGGTCACAACGATCAACATCGGTGAACGCAGGTCTTTCATAAACAGGAAGATGACTAGTGCCGCTAAAATACCACCTACCAACAGGTTACTGCCCAGATTGTCGATTGAGTAGGTCAACAGTTTGGTTTGATCGCGGGTCAGTTCGAACCGGATATTCGGATGTTCTTTTTCCAGATCATCTATCAGTGTAGCGATACTCTGTTGCAGATCCTCCATTTTGGCGTCGTTCTGTTTAATAATCGCCATCGAAATGGCTGGATCCCCTTTACTACGTACCAATCCGCTTCTTTTGGCGGGACGTTGCACAATCTCACATAGTTCTTTGAACTGGTAGATACGTCCGTCGTGTTTGATATATATATTTTCAATATCCTCTTTTGAAATGATGCGGGCATCAAAATGGATGCTGTAACGATACTGACCATCTTTGATGCTCAACGCTCCCAAAGAGACATTGTTGTTATTGATTGCTTGTTCAAGCAGACTGATATCTGCTCCCATAGAAGTCAATTTGGCATAATTCGGAATACAAAGTAATTCGGGCGTCACCACACCGCTGATATCGACCATCGCTGTTTGTGGCAACTGTTCGATACGTTTGGAGATAACGTCACGGGCAAACTGTCCCAGCTCGCTGAACTCAATACCGGCTTCACGAAGTTCTCCCTCTTTGCCCGGAATACCATTTTTGAGTGATAGATTAAGATAGAAAGCCGGAATATCGGTCACGCTGGCTTTGATTACCTTAGGACGCTCCACATCTTTCGGAAGTGAAGTGATTGCCCGGTCCATCTTTTCGTTGACATCAATAAAGACAATATCTATATTGCAGTCGGGCTCAAAATCCATATAAATAGTTCCGATATCGGCGCGAGCTTCTGCAGTTATATTTTTCAGTCCTGCCACCTGCGACAACTGATTCTTGAGAGGCTTTAGCAGAACGTTATCTATCTCACGCACCGACATGCCGGGAGCCGCCACCTGTACGGTGATCTGCGGTATGTTGATAGCCGGCATAAGCGATACCGGTAGATATCCCATCGCCACCAGACTCATCACCATGATAGCAATCACGCTCATTGTCACTGCTATGGGACGTGTGATTAGTTTCTTTATCATACTTTTTAGGGGTTAAAGGTTCGCCAATCAGACATTTTAATTAGGCGTCACCTCTGTTTCATCTGCCAGATTCAGATTGTTGGATACAATCACAACATCATTCTCCGAAATAGTGGTCTGTTTTTTGGCATTACCCGTAATCACATGAGAATCAATATTAGACATAACCACATCCACATACGTCCATACCGCTCTGCCATCTTTATAACGGAAAATCACTTGGAACCCGTCTCGAAGGACCACCGCATCTTTCGGAACAACAAACTGCTGCTTCACTTCACGCTCCAGCAGAATCTTTACATTCATTCCCTCTATTAAATAGTTATTATAGTTACGTACTTTCGCTCGTACTTTAATTTGTCCTTGCTCATTAATCAAGGGGTTGACTTCTGTAATCTCACCCGTAAAATGTTGATCCTCATTGATAAAAGGAGATACCGAGATTCGTAACCCTCGTGCTACTTCTTCCATTTCGGCCTCTAATACACTAAATTCCACATCAAAATAGGAGTCATCAATCAATGTGCATAGTTTGTCTGTCGAACGGCCATATACCTTGGAATCCAAATCTGCCACGCGGCCACTAAACGGTGCGGTTAAATAACAATTAGCCAACTGGCGTTCGGCTGCCTCTAATTGATCCATTGCGCTCTCATATCCCGATGACGCTTTCATATTCTGCAAAATAGCGGTTGGAACGGCTGTCGTATCAGCTGTGTATCCCTGTCCAATCAGTTTATCTACCAGGTCAATATTTGCTTTTGTCATCGCACGGCGGCTTTTCCGCAGCTCTATTTCGGCCTCTTTCGTATTAAGCACTGCCAACGTCATTCCCTTGGCAACTCTATCTCCGTTGCGTATATGAATGGCGGTAATAATCCCCGAACCATTAAATGCTAGGTCACTTTTCACTACTGCGCGCAGCTTACCGTTACATACGATTTGTTTTTGGAAGGACCGTTTGGTTAATACCATCGTATCGACAGTAATCAACTGTGTTTTCTCATCACTCTTACCGATTAAAGCTTCTTCTTTTTTCTTTCCGTCACCGCAAGCTGCCGCTCCCAACAGGCAAATAATCATCAAGAGACTTTTATATAGGAATAATTTCTTCATAACTTTTCTTTTTCAATGATTTTATCTTTCAATGATTTGATCGAATTCCGCACTAATATCTTTTTTATGAATAAAGTCATATAATGACAATTTTCTCAACTCAAAATAGGCACCCCAAAAGGTACTCAGTTGCGATATATATTGTCCGCTAGCATCATCCAACTCTTTTTGTGCCGTGTTCAGATCGGTCACGGTAATACCTCCGTTCAGGAATCTGTCTTTGGTGATATCATACCGCTGTTGCGCAACGATCAAAGCCTTTGCTGATATTTCGCACTGCCTGCCTTGTTGGTTGAACTGCATCACTTTAATTCGAATATCTTGTTGAAATTGTATGGCATCCTGTTCGTTCTGTGTGCGTGCCAATCGAGCTTTTGCTTCAGCCATCTTTACTTTTCCCCGGCTCATACCCCAGTCGTAAATAGGCATTGTCAGCGAAACTCCGACAATTTCTTGATCTTTCAATAAGCGATATGCTTCATTGAAACTATTTCCCGTTTGTGAGAAACCCAGATTTGCCTGTAGCTCCACCTGAATTCCTTTTGCTGCTTTGGCTTGTGCTACATCCTGCTGTGCTTCTATTTCTTTCAGTTGAAGTGAAAGATTTTGCGATGAGTTTTGTAAGGCTTTACCTAATACAAAGTCGTATTCCATGATAACATCCGGGGCTATTGTTGGCGGTAGTAGTTTAAAAGAAGTACTCTCCGAAATGCCCAGATAGGTCTTAAAGTTGAAAAGAGCAATTTCTAAATTTGTTCTGCTATTACTAACTGTTAGTTCTGCATTCATCAGAGCCAATTCCAACTGTAATAGTTCACTTTTTGTCACAGTACCAATCGCAGAGCGTTTGAGCGCTATATCGTACATGCTTCGGGTATCATTCAGGTTTTCTTCATTTTTCTGATGACTGGTCTGTGCCGATAAGACGGAAAAGAATTGTGAGGTAGTCTGAAGGGTTATATTCTCCATCGACTCTAAATATACCTTCTTCTCCTTTTCATAGCGTAAAGGCTCCGTCTTTTTTCTCCATTTTAATTCATTAAACGATCGTAGAGGCTGTGTGTAGTGGATTGTAAGTGGATTTGAATTGTATATCTGCGTGCCATAATTAAACTGGTCCAACCGGTCGAGCGATGTGTTAAGTGATACTTTACCGCCTGTCAGAGGGATATTTTGATCTATTGAAATAGACAAATTATTATTCAATGTATTGTTTGCCACATAGCTGATACGCCCCGTTTCTGGGTCACGCACATCTACTAGTGAGCGGTTATAGTTTCCCAAATTTCCATGCAAATTAAGCGATGGGAGAAACTGTGCCTTATAGGAACGGAAGTCCCAATACTGCGCCATAAAATTAAGTTGTGCCATCTGAACTTGTGGAGAACGGGCATGAGCAATCTCGATCGCTTGTTCGAGGGTTATATTTCTCGTGGTTAGATTTTGTCCGGTGATGGCACTACAGAGTAGCCATCCTATGGACACTAATAGTAGTCTTTTTTGCATTTGTGTTTACGTCTTTGGTTTTGTTGTCTTTTAAACTTGAAATTTTGGCTCCATTACTATATTTATACAAAAAAATAATTTGTTTATTGAATAGTATTGGTGATTTTCTCTGTGTTTTATGTGACTATTTTATGTGGATCGGAGGCTGTTCATTATTTTTGTAGTAATCATTTAGCTTTTTATAAGCAAAGATCCCGAATAACTCTCTGTGGTATGACTATTCGGGATTTTTATTGTTTTATGTAATTAAAATGGATCTTCAAATGTTATAAGGTTAGAAGGTTTTGATGGTTCACCTCGACCGATCTCATTGTTTGCAAAAACACGAAATGCTACTGGAACTGCTCCAACTCTATTGTCAACGTGGGCTTGTATTATATCATCATAGGAAAATTGATTTTCGGCGTTTCCTTGAAATATCCACCTAGCTGATTCTTTTTTTCTAAACTCAATACGATAGAATTGTATTCGTGACCCTCCATCGTTCATGGGTTTTAAAAATCTTAATTTACACCAATTGACATTTATGTCACAAGCACTAGGTCTTCCCGGAGGAGAAGGAACGTCAATTTTTCCAGCAAATGTAATTGTTGCAACTGTTAAGCCTAAACAAGCTAACAAGAAAATTCTTTTTTGAGGTGTTTTCATATTATTTTTATTTTGTTTGGTATAAAAATGCAGGTATTCTTTGCAAAGATAATAACTATTTTCGCAAATAATTATCATTAATTATTTAAAAATACACACTTATGAAAACAAATGCTCAACTTTTATTGCTTTTAATTGGCATATTTTTTTTAGTTGTAATAGCACGGTCAAAAATCAGATCATCCCTATTTCAAATATAGATACAGATTTTCCTGTTACCGAAAAATTGGAATTTAAGCCTTTTAATAAGTTTGACATTTTTGAAAGGGGCTTCTGTATGATTGATGACTCTATACTATGGTCTGTCGAAGAGAATGAGGAGAATTTTGGATTTTGCTATGATTTAAATACTGGAAAGAAATTATCTACAATAGCATCAAGAGGAAGAGCGGCCAATGAATTAACAGAATTAGAAGATTTTCAAATAATAGGTGATTCCGTTCAACTTTATGCATATCCAAATATGATAAAAACTTTCGGCAAGAGAGACATTATAGATAATGTGCCTATGGGTGAACGAAAATTTACTGTGACAATAGTTCCGGATAGTATTTGGGTACGTCGAATGGTTAAGCTTCCCAATGGTTTTGTCCTTGCAACCTTAATGCCAGCTTTTTCTGAAAGCGAAAAAGTGGAAATGAACGAATTTAATCAGAAATCGATTGCTATATTTAATAATAAGGAAGCAAAATTTTATGAAACAATAAATTATGAAAGTTTTGATATTGGAAAAGCAAAAGATATGGAACTGTCTGCAAATGATCTAATAAAATGTGCTTACGCTGATGGTTCTATTGAAGTAAAAGGAAATGATATGGCTGTTTTTTATGCAAGTAATCAGTTTATATTGTATATATTTGATGTCAAGAATGGAAAGGTAGTAGGTGAAAAAAGATACACGAAAATGCAGCGCGAAGAGGTAAGAAGTAAAACATTTGCGTCACTTAATACGATGAATGAAAAACATATAGGAATTGAATCAATGAAACTTAATGATAAATATATTCTATGTGATGTTAAAGGCTATTTTAGCGAAGAGGATAAAGATTCAAAACTAATGAAAGAAGCAATATTTGTATTTGACTGGCAGTTAAACCCAATCAAAAAGTTTGATTTGCCAGATAGAAAAAATGGTTATTATGGACTATCAAATAATGGCCGTTCAGTGTACTTTTGCGAGTTTAACGAAGACGGGCTCACATTGTATAAGGCAGATTTAAATATATAATTTACTGCTTTTTTGTATTATTGGAATAAGAAATGGAGGAAGTGACAAATCAGCCTTGTACTTGCCACTTTCTCTATTTCAAAATAAAACTAGCTATCCTTGATTATTGACATATTCTTTTTTTCACATAATACTAAGCTGATGATTCATAGATGCCTTCTGTGAATAAACTGTGGTAATTTCATTCTTCACTATCCTTCACCCTCTTCACCAAATACACATTTCCTAATCTCGTATGCTGTCGGCTGATACCTGTTGCGGTAAAAATTTGAGCCAGTTGGATAGGTGTACAACTTCGTAGTGCGGCGGGAAATCTCTTTTTTAATTCCTGATGAATAATAGCGGCGGAGAGTGACAGACAATCCGACTCATTCAATGTGGCAGGCGCGTATGTGTTGCGCACAATGTCTTCTATAGGGTTGACATGATAGTATGCCATGTTATGACATTGCAAGGCGTGTTCTTCCTCCTTGTTAAACCAGTGGCGGGCACCTGCAAGCAGTTCCTCTTTCAGTTGGGCATAGATTTGTGAATGTTCAATTCCGGTACAGTCTATATCATGTTCCGCTTCAATGCAGATGAATCTGCGGCTGCCTGTCGGATCACATAGTAAGTCAGTTCGGTTGCTCGTTCCGATGAACGAAGCGATACGAGGTAGCGACCGGAAATTTTTCTGATAGGCTTTGCAGATGTTGAGGCTGGACATTTGCATCAGATTTTTCAGTAATGGCATCTTTTGTGCTCCGAATTTGTCAAATTCGTCCATGTTTAGTAATCCCATCTCGGCAAGGAGACGTTCGGGATTGCCTTGTGCGGTTAGTTTCAGATTATCCGAATAATAACGGGCTAGTTGTGGTGGCATCAGCATACGGCAGAAAGTAGACTTGTGGCGTCCTTGTTCTTCACTGATAAGTATCGGAGCCACGCTGTTTGCTTGTGTTTGAGTTACTCCCAGCCATTGGGCGGCAAGTCCGAGCATCCAGGTATGAAAGCTTTTTATCCATAGAGGAATGTCAGATATCCGCTTCGCTAAGGGCTTTAACCGATCTGTTCCGTCCCAGGCAGGTAGTTCGTTCATATAAAGCCGGAAAGGGTGGTAACTTTCCACTTGGGTAGAATAGATATATCTTTGAAGATCCTTGTCCCAGCAGTTGATACCTTCTTTGTGAGTTTCCAGACAGAAAGTATTCAGTTCTCGCTTGTCTATGCGGCAGAAAGGAATGTCTCGTTGTCCGGATGGTCGGAATTCGGTTTCTTCAGTGAGCAGGTTGTAGCGGAAGTCATATCGCTCTTTTAAAAAGTCAATCACTTGTTGTGTTAGAAGGACGGGTTGTTTATGTACTTCTTGCTTATATGCTTCCTGTTCATCTATTTCTTGCATTTTCGGTACGTTCTTTGACGTATTCGTTGAAACGATGACGTTTGACGATTCTTTCATCAATACTCGTATTTTTTTCGCCAAACGTTTCGAGTGATATTCTAATGTCTTCATATTTTTCTTGTTTTTTAAATGAATAAATGTTGTTTTTT
>PPYE01234067.1_pt1 | contig 17031 bp, 17 predicted proteins | sample 1559881 | NCBI WGS metagenome assembly PPYE01 (sample SAMN08240022, study PRJNA423297) | Human gut metagenome, whole genome shotgun sequencing project. | reverse complement strand
AATCGGTGGAGCTGCATGACAAAGTCATCGGGCATTATCTGAACATAAAACACTATCAATAAGTTGGAGTCATTACCGAGCCTGTTTATCTTGCGCAGCATAAGATGCCAGAGAAGCTGGCATTTCCCAACGCGACTTATCTTGATCCTGGGAATGTAATATAAAACCATGATGTCCTGTAACGGCCTCTACCCATGGAAACCAGGACTCATAAGGATGAGGAGCGGCATCAAAAAAACTGAAAAAATCCCCGAGAGATTGCTCTGAAAGTGAATCCTGGTTAAACCAATACAGACCGGCTGCACCATGATTAAATTTACGGCACATTTGTGTTGATGGACCATTAAGTGATGGCGTTGCAGGATTTAATTTCAGCCAACTTTCTGCTGATTTATATTGGAATCGTATATCAAACTTTCCAATATCATGAAGAGCAATGAAAAATAACAGCCAGGCCTTCACCCTCTGTTTTGATAGCATTTCATTTCGGCAAAAAGTATTTTGCAGTACGACTGATTGATCCCACCAGCAATCTGCAACAGCAGCAACATCAAGGCAATGATAAATTAACAGATGAATATCATTTCCTTTCGTCAAGCTTTTTGAGGATTTTCCCCAGTAATGGCATATATATTTAAAAGGTTCCATTAATAGCCTCCCTGTTTTTTTAGTATTATCGATGATATCAGCGGGCTATTTTTCGATGCTGCTCATAAATATCGAATTACAGTGATATACACATGTCTTGCCTCCCTGCAAAGAAGAGACTAACATTCGAATTGTTTGGGTTCGAACGTAAGCCTCAGGTTGATAGAAAAATCGCCTGGGGCTTTTGTCCATCTGGAACCTCACGAATGCTTAACGTCCCATAATGGGTGATATTTCAGGCCATGTTTTTGCAGGTACTGATAAATAGTTCGGTTATCCCAGTCGATAATCGGCAGCACTTTAAATACGCCACGCTGAATTGCCAGCACCGGTAAATTGGCGCGACTGCCGGATTGTTCACGGCGCAGGCCAGCAAACCACGTTTGCGCATTCAGTTCTTTCAGCGCCCGGTTCATCGGTTCGACTTTGTTGATGTCATTGTATTTTTCAATGCCTTCAACGCCCTGTTCCCACAGTTTGCCGTAGCGTGCTTCCTGCCAGGCCGCGCTTTCGGTAGCGCGGTACACTTTCAGGTTGAGCTTGAGTTTGTCCGTTAACTCGTCAATAAAGCGGTAGGTTTCCGGGAACAAGTAACCGGTATCGGTGAGGATCACTGGAATATCCGGGCGAATCTGATTCACCAGATGCAGGCTCACCGCCGCCTGAATGCCGAAGCTGGAAGAAAGCACATATTCACCGGGCAGATTATCCAGCGCCCAGGCTACGCGGCCTTCAGCGTCCAGTTTTTCCAGTTGGGCGTTAGTTTCCGCCAGCGCCAGAATGCGATCTACCTTCGGCAGTTCGTTCAGGGCGTTTAGATCGAGTTTGGACATAGATTCCTCACTGTTTGCCTTGCCTGATGCGACGCTCACGCGTCTTATCAGGCCTACAAGACCGGGCTGATGGTTAATCCCACAAATCGCGCGCCGGATCGAGCACCGGGCGAATGATGCCCGCACGCACCGTAAAGTCGCCGAAGCCTTCACCCGCTTCGCGCTCTTTCGCCCAGCGCCCTATCAGTTCATCAAGCGACGCCAGGATTTCCGGCTCGGTGATGTTTTCTTTATACATCCGTGGGATACGTGTCCCAATGCGGTTGCCGCCAAGATGCAGGTTGTAGCGACCCGGCGCTTTACCCACCAGGCCCACTTCCGCCAGCATCGCGCGACCACAACCGTTCGGGCAGCCTGTTACACGCATCACGATATGCTCATCGCTGACACCATGTTTCGCCATTAAATTATCGATGTTGTCGATAAAAGACGGCAGGAAACGCTCCGCTTCCGCCATCGCCAGCGGGCAAGTCGGGAATGACACGCAGGCCATTGAGTTTTCACGCTGCGGCGTGACGGCATTCATTAACCCGCTCTCTTTAGCGATCTTCTCGATCTTCGCTTTCTCGCTTTCCGGCACACCGGCGATGATCAGATTCTGGTTCGCCGTAATGCGGAAATCACCTTTGTGGATCTTCGCGATCTCCAGCAGGCCGGTTTTCAGCGGACGCCCCGGATAATCAAGGATGCGACCATTTTCGATAAACAGCGTCAGGTGCCAGTTATCATCAATGCCCTTAACCCAGCCAATACGATCTCCGCGTCCGGTGAACTCATACGGACGGATCGGTTCAAATTTGATCCCCGCGCGACGCGGTTAAAGCCCACCAGCTTGCCGTTTTCGGCGATCGCCACGAAGTTCATGTCGTTGGCGTGCAGATCGATATCGTTCTGTGGCGGGATCACTACCGTGGTTTTGAATTTACGCGGCAGGTAGGTCTGGCCGAGGATCGGTTCTTCATCAGTGGTGGCGACTTTTTCCTGATCGAGCCAGATCTCCGCATACGCGCGGGTACGCGGCAGCAGATGTTCAGAGATTTTCTTCGCCCATTCATACGCTTCCGCGTGTAGCTGCGACTCGTAAGGGTTCGAGGTGCAGAGTACGTTACGGTTCATGTCGTTAGCGGTCGCCAGCGCATCAAGACCAACCGAGTGCAGCATCTGGTGCACCGGTTTGACGTTCTTTTTCAGAATGCCGTGGAACTGAAACGTCTGGCGGTTGGTCAGGCGAATGCTGCCATAGATGGTGTTTTCACCGGCAAATTTGTCGATCGCCTGCCACTGTTTAGTGGTAATCACCCCACCCGGCAGACGACAGCGAAGCAGCATCGCGTGGCGCGGCTCCAGCTTCTGTTCAGCACGTTCGGCGCGGATGTCGCGGTCATCCTGCTGATACATGCCGTGGAAGCGGATCAGCAGGAAGTTATCGCCCTTAAAGCCGCCGGTCAGGCCGTCGTTTAAATCTTCCGCAATGGTGCCGCGCAGGTAGTTGCTTTCAAGCTTCATGCGCTCGGCGTCTGTCAGTTTTCCTTCGACCACTAAAGGCCCTGGATGTTTTTCGCTCATTAGTAGACATCTCGCTGATAACGGCGCTCTACGCGCAGTTCACTTAAAAATTCATCCGCCGCTTCGGTGTCCATGCCACCAAATTCGGCAATCACTTCCAGAAGTGCCTGCTCAACGTCTTTCGCCATGCGATTAGCGTCGCCGCAGACATAAATGTGGGCACCATCATTGATCCAGCGCCACAGCTCCGCGCCCTGTTCGCGCAGTTTGTCTTGTACGTAAACTTTTTCTTTTTGATCGCGCGACCAGGCAAGATCGATACGTGTCAGCACGCCATCTTTGACGTAGCGCTGCCACTCCACCTGGTACAGGAAGTCTTCCGTAAAGTGCGGATTACCAAAGAACAGCCAGTTTTTACCTGGCGCTTCGTCGGCAGCGCGTTGCTGCATAAAGGCGCGGAACGGCGCAATACCGGTGCCTGGGCCAATCATAATCACCGGGGTTTCCGGGTTAGCGGGCAGGCGAAAGTTATCGTTATGTTCGATAAATACGCGGACTTCGCCCTCTTCTTCCACGCGATCCGCGAGGAAGCTGGAGGCACCACCGGCACGGGCTCGGCCTTCCACGTCGTAACGCACCACACCAACGGTGACGTGTACTTCGTTCTCGACTTCCGCCTGCGAGGAGGCGATGGAATACAGGCGCGGGGTCAGCGGACGCAGCAGATTAATCAGCGCTTCGGCATCCAGTTGCGCCGGAGAGAAACGCACCATGTCGACAATCGGCGTGGTCGCGGCGTAATGCTGTAACTTCGCTTTATCGCCCACCAGTGGAAGCAGCGTTTCGCTGCGCGTTAAGGTAGCGTAGTTCTCCACGATATTGGCGGTGTTAACCGTCAGTTCGAAGTGCCACTGTAGCGCTTCGTTCAGAGGCAACGTTTTGCCCTCGACGGTGACAGGTTCATCGCCTTTCAGCCACAGCAGTTCGACAAGTTCTTTCACCAGTGCCGGATCGTTCTGATACCAGACGCCCAGCGCGTCACCCGGCTGGTAACGCAGGCCCGAGTCACCTAAGTCAATTTCGATATGGCGAACGTCTTTTTCAGAGTTACGCCCGGTAATTTTCTGGTTAACAGAGAGGCTAGCCACCAGCGGCGCGTCTTTGCTGTACGGGCTGGTGTGGATTTCATTTACCGCGCTAGTAGCGACGGATTGCGAAGGTGCCGCGACAGGCGCACGCGATTTAAGCGCATCAACCACGCGGGCGCGCCACTCGCTGGCAGCAGCCTGGTATTCAACATCGGCATCGACACGGTCGAGCAGGCGTTCACCACCCAGTTCCGCCAGCTTGCTGTCGAAATCTTTCCCGGACTGGCAGAAAAATTCATAAGAGCTATCGCCGAGGCTAAACACGGCAAACGCGGTGTTTTCCAGCTTTGGCGCTTTTTTGGAGAACAGGAACTTATGCAGCGCGACGGCTTCTTCCGGCGGTTCCCCTTCCCCTTGCGTTGACGTCACTACGATGAGCAGTTTTTCGCTGGCGATTTGTTTGAATTTATAGTCGCCCGCGTTCACCAGCTTAACGTTCAGTTTTGCTGCTAATAAATCATCGCGTAATGCTTCAGCAACCCGGCGCGCATTGCCGGTTTGCGAGGCGGAGATAATAGTTATACCCGGCATTTCTGCGGCTGGCGCTGGCGTCGCTGCAAGCGCAGCAGGCTGCTGATTGAGTACGCCCCAGAAATAGCCAGAAACCCAGGCAAGCTGGGTAGGCGTTAAATCGGTCGTGGCCGCCTGAAGGCGTGCCAGTTGCTCCGGGTTCAACGGAAGCAACGCGGAAGGTGGGACCTGTGTCGTCATGCGTCGTTATGTTCCAGTAAGCAAAGCTGTTTCTGCGCCCTGTCAGCGCCCATAAAACAGAAGAGAAGATAAGGTTAACGGGGTGAACGGTGTGGATTAAAGACGGGATAGCGATAACTAATAACCAAATCGACTAACCTGTTTTAGCAATAGTCTTTAACAACAAAATAGATTAACCAACCCAATGAAAAACAAATGAATTTAGCCAATCATTAAGATAAATCAGCGATTTTGCGCAACAAAGTCGTTTTAGATAATGCGAAAAAACAGCCTTTCCGGTACTCTACGGCGGTTTTATCGTCCTGTAGAGAAATTATGATGTCCACCACGTTATTTAAAGATTTCACCTTCGAAGCCGCTCACCGCTTACCACACGTCCCGGAAGGGCATAAATGTGGTCGCCTGCACGGGCATTCCTTTATGGTGCGACTGGAAATTACCGGGGAAGTCGATCCGCATACGGGCTGGATTATCGATTTCGCTGAACTGAAAGCGGCGTTTAAGCCAACTTATGAGCGCCTCGATCACCATTATCTCAATGATATTCCAGGTCTGGAAAACCCAACCAGCGAAGTTTTAGCAAAATGGATTTGGGATCAGGTTAAACCCGTTGTGCCGCTGTTAAGTGCGGTGATGGTAAAAGAAACCTGTACCGCAGGTTGTATCTATCGCGGCGAATGATAAGAGTGTGTCGGCGGTCAATTTCCCTTAAGTAACGCTATGTTAGGGTGTTGTGTTCTGGATATCTGGGGCATGACATGGAAGACGACTGCGACATTATTATTATTGGTGCCGGTATTGCAGGCACCGCTTGCGCGTTACGCTGCGCGCGAGCGGGTTTATCCGTTTTGTTACTGGAACGCGCTGAAATCCCCGGCAGCAAAAATCTTTCCGGCGGGCGGTTATATACCCATGCACTCGCGGAACTCCTCCCGCAATTTCATCTGACCGCGCCTCTTGAACGACGCATCACTCACGAAAGCCTTTCCCTGTTAACGCCCGATGGCGTAACGACGTTTTCCAGCTTACAGCCCGGCGGTGAATCCTGGAGTGTATTACGTGCACGGTTCGATCCGTGGCTGGTTGCCGAAGCCGAAAAAGAAGGTGTCGAATGCATCCCCGGAGCGACGGTGGATGCACTGTATGAAGAAAACGGCAGAGTCTGTGGCGTTATTTGTGGTGACGATATTCTCCGCGCCCGTTATGTGGTGCTGGCAGAAGGTGCCAACAGCGTCCTGGCTGAGCGTCACGGGTTAGTGACTCGTCCTGCTGGCGAAGCGATGGCGTTGGGGATCAAAGAAGTGCTGTCGCTGGAAACATCCGCTATTGAAGAACGTTTTCATCTGGAGAATAACGAAGGCGCAGCGTTGCTGTTCAGCGGCGGGATCTGTGATGACTTACCCGGCGGCGCATTTCTTTATACTAATCAACAAACGCTCTCGTTAGGGATTGTTTGCCCGCTCTCTTCCCTTACGCAAAGCCGTGTTCCGGCAAGCGAGCTGCTGACTCGCTTTAAAGCGCATCCGGCAGTGCGCCCGCTTATCAAACGTGGCCTGCGTTAATGCAGGATATTTCCCGCGATTTATGGGATCAGGGTGATAAACCTGTTCCACCGCTGCGCCAGTTATTCTGGCATCATTTACGTCGTCACGGCCTGTGGCATCTGGCGGGCGATGTTATCAGGAGTCTGCGATGTCTGTAGCCCGTAATCTCTGGCGCGTTGCTGATGCGCCGCACATTGTTCCGGCTGACTCCGTTGAGCGCCAGACGGCAGAACGGTTGATTAACGCCTGTCCGGCAGGTCTTTTTTCGCTCACACCGGAAGGTGACTTACGTATTGACTATCGCAGTTGCCTGGAGTGTGGCACCTGCCGTTTGCTGTGCGACGAATCAACACTACAACAGTGGCGCTATCCGCCTTCCGGATTCGGCATCACCTACCGCTTTGGATAAATAATAAGGATAATTTATGCCCCTCTTACACCTGCTCCGCCAGAATCCGGTGATTGCTGCCGTTAAAGATAATGCCAGCCTGCAACTGGCAATCGATTCTGAATGCCAATTTATTTCCGTGTTGTACGGCAATATCTGCACCATCAGTAATATCGTTAAAAAGATTAAGAACGCCGGGAAATATGCTTTTATTCATGTTGATTTGCTGGAAGGCGCGTCAAATAAAGAAGTCGTTATTCAGTTTTTGAAACTGGTGACCGAGGCGGACGGCATTATCAGTACCAAAGCCTCAATGTTGAAAGCGGCAAGAGCGGAAGGTTTTTTCTGTATTCATCGCCTGTTTATTGTTGATTCAATTTCGTTTCACAACATTGATAAGCAAGTTGCGCAATCGAATCCGGATTGTATTGAGATCCTGCCAGGCTGTATGCCCAAAGTGCTGGGCTGGGTGACAGAGAAAATCCGCCAACCGCTGATTGCCGGTGGGCTGGTGTGCGATGAAGAAGATGCGCGTAATGCGATTAACGCGGGTGTCGTGGCGCTTTCCACCACGAATACCGGGGTCTGGACGTTAGCGAAAAAATTACTTTGACGGGATAATCGTAACCAATTGAATTTGGTTTGATTTGTAGGCCGCACGCCACATCCGACATTCAGCGCCTGATGCGACGCTTGACGCGTCTTATCAGGCCTACAAGTCCCCAGGCCAGAACCGTAGGCAGGATCATCCGGCAACACGTTATTGGCAATCTGCGTGAATGTTTGTCACCAGTGCCTCAGCACCACTTTCCAGTCATCAACCACGCCAACATCTGCCTGTGAAAATACCGCAGCGCTGGCGTCATGATTAATCGCCACCACAAACTTGCTATTGCGTACGCCCGCCATTAACGCTGCTGCGCCAGAAGCGCCAACAACAATACACACCTCAGGTGCCAGCAGATGTCCGGAAATACCAATCACTTTTTCAGCATCAACGCCACCGTTCATCACTCGCGCCCGACTGTAGCCCACTTCGGCTCCCAGCTTTTCTGCCAGCATAGCGATTTCCTGGTTATCTGCCTCTCCGCCCTGCCCCACCACCAGCACCCGTCTGGCCTCAGCTAATGGGTCGCGGGTAACATTTTTCAGATCCTCTGTGCTAACCAGCCAGTCCGGAAGCGCACCCGGGACAATGTTCAGTTGTTGCATTCCAGAGGGCAACGTGGCGTTTTTCGCTGCTCCCGCCTGACGCGCCAGGGAAAGGCATAGCGGGCGTTTTTCTGTTTGCAGCGTCGCCGTTAGCGCATTTCCCCAGTGGGATTTGCGCACGCTTACGGTTGGAATATCTAACGAAGTCACCTGGCAGATGCTTGCACCATGTAAACGCCAGGCCAGCCGGGTCGACAGTTCATCGCCAAACGTTCCCGGCGGAAAGAGAACAACGTCCGCAGGCGTTCGCTGCCACTGTTCCACCAACGCATCCAGCACCTGTTCCGCCACTACAGGCTGAGGTTCAATCTGCCAGTGCGCCAGGGTACAACCGCTGAAATCCTGCGCCGCCAGCCAGCTTGCTATTGCGGCATTCTCCTGATTTATTGTCACAATTGCGATATTCATGGCTGCATCCTTTGGCGTAAATAGTCCTGCCATAGCTTTTGAGCTTTTTCTGCTACCGTTTGCCCATCAATCAGCGTCGCTCCGCGTCGTTGCTCTGCTCTTGCCAGTTGCAGACACTGCATCGCTGGCATTTCGGCAGCAACAGTTTTACGGATAATTTCTGCTTTCCCCGCAGCCATTCGCTGGCGCATTCCCGGTACTGGCAAGGCCACTTCACCGCACTGACGCACGGCAATCACCGCAGGCAAGCGAACCCGGCAACAACGCAACCCATGTTCAGTACGCTGTTCGAGGGTGGTAAACAGCGCGTCGAGAGTGAAACGCTCCACCTGGGTGAAGCAGGGCCAGCCCAGCATTTCCGCCAGCAAAAATGGCGTTTGCCCATTCTGCCCTTCGCTGCTTTGGCAGCCGGTAATTATCAGATCCAGCGGATTCTGATGCTGCCATTCGGCAATATGGCGAGCGACAAATTCCGGCGCAAAGCGCAGATCTGCCGCCGTCTCCAGCAATACAGCTTCCTCAAACCCAAGAGCCATGAGATAGCGCAGCCAGTGCAATGCCCGTTCATCCCCCATGCTCAACGCGGTTAAAGACATCGGCGTACCGTTTTTTCTCTGCGCCAACAGCAGCGCGGCAGCGGCCTGTTCATCAGCACCGAGTAAACTTCGCAGTAGCGAAATATCCGGTCCGCTTTTACCCTGAGCCGCCGCCTGCCACTCTTTTTCCGCCAGCATTCCGGCATCCGGTTCGGCTTTAAACGCTAACAGAATGTTCATTCGCACCTCCTACATTTCCCGCCGCCACCAGCGGGAGGGCTTTAGTTTCTGGTGCCCATAGCCAGGTCACAACAAAACCAACCAACAACACTGTCGCCAGGAGCAATAAGGTGACTTGCATTCCCCACTGCGCCAGCACCCACGGCAGCAGGCCAGTACTTACCGCCGCGCCAAGTCGACTCATGGCGGTGGCAAAACCGACGCCCAGCGAGCGAATGTCAGTAGGAAAACTTTCCGCAGGCAAAATGCCCACCAGATTACTGACTGCCGAAATGGTGGTGCTGAAGAGAACAAAAAGCAGCAGCGTTAATGAACTGCCGGAAGGCAAACAGGCCATTACTACCAGCGTTGCCGCCAGCAGCAAAAAACTTCCCAGCAAAAATTTGCGATGTGCCAGCAGGTGCGTCAGAACTAATCCCAGCAGCGCGCCCACAATTAACAACGCATTAAGCATCAGGCTGGCAGTCAGCGCATCTTCCAGACCAATAGTCTGGGCGATAGTTGGCAGCCAGGTATAAATCACAAACCATGGGATTACGAGGCAGACAAAGAAGACGCTGTTAAACGCCGTGCGCCGCCAGTAACGCGAAGAGAACAAGGTTTTGATGTGTTTATGGGTCGCCGTTACCACTTCATCGCCCAGTAAAACATGGGGACCAAAATAGCGATGCACGATAGCGTGAGCTTCTGCAAAACGCCCCTGGCGCAGTAGCCAGCGTGGTGATTCTGGCGTTCCCCAGCGTAATAACGTAATCAACAACGCGGGCAGAGCTGCCGATGCCAGTAGCCAGCGCCAGGCCTCCGGGTTTTCGGAAATAAAGTGATGTCCGGCAATACTTGCCAGCACATAGCCTACGGTCCACACCACGCTGAATGCGCCCAGCAAAATACCGCGATGGCGGCGCGGGGAAAATTCAGCCAGCAAGGTGTGACCTACTGAATAATCGCCTCCCAGACCAATGCCAATCAAAATGCGCAGTCCAATAAGATGCTCTGGCGTGGTGGCAAAAAATTGTAAAAACGAAGCAAGCGTAATCAGCAAAAAGCTGAAGGTGAAGATTTTTTGCCGACCAATATGGTCGGAGATCCACCCAAGAACCAGGCTGCCAAGGAACAAACCAAGGAGCGCCGAGCCGCCGATCATTCCCGCCATAAACGGCGTCAGTTGCATGGCGGGCGTAAGCTGAATAATGGCGTAACCAATGACGCCGAGAACATAACCGTCGGTCAGGTGTGCGCCGAAAGTGAGCGCAGCAATGCGGCAGTGAAAACGGTTAAGCGGTAAATCATCCATTCGCACCGGTGAAGTGTTCATCTTTACCCCTTCATTGTCCGGTAATAAGAACGGCTTCTCGCCTGAGAAGCCGAAAAGGCAACGCCCCGTCATCGCGGAACGCTGCCTGACACATTATTTTTCAATCGGATAGATAGTACCCGTATTCATAATGCCATTAGGATCGAACTGCTTTTTCAGCCCTTCCAGCAACGCCCACGCGCTGCCGTGTTCCAGTTTGCTCCAGTGAACGCGATGTTTACCGATACCGTGGTGGTGCACCATCGAACCGCCGAGGCGAATGGTTTCTTCACAGATGATCTTGTTGAGCGGATTGTGGTACTTGTCGATTTCCTCTTCCGGCTTACAGTCAACGACGTTGTAATCGTAGACGAAGTACATGTTGGTGCCGTTCTGATAGCTATGAGAGGAGTGACCGCCCAGCATGGTGATGTCGTCGGCGTGCGGGAACTCAGTACGAATACGGTTAATAACGCTTTCGTAGATTTCGTGGATGCAGCTCCAGCAGCCGGACACTTCAGTGGTAAAGCCCATGTTGCCGGTTTTGAGGATCTGCACACGTTCGGCAGCCACTTTATCCGGTCCCCAGTTCAGGTTGTTAAACCAGGTTTCGATCAGCTTGCTGTCCACGCGCTGGCATTGCGGGTAGCGGGCAACGATTTCCGCAATCCCTTCGCCCGTCGCCTTCGCAATGCGAGGGTTACCTTCAGCCATAAAGATCAGCACGCATTTTCCGTCGGCAAAATGGGTGAAGTGTTGGGTGCCATCTTCAGCGTCATACAAACGAGCGATCGACGGACGATACCCTTCCACCATGATTTCACGCAGGATGTTGAAGCCGGTTTTCATGTCTTCCAGGATATAGCCGTAGAAGAGGTTGTTTTCCGGGGTGAATTTAAAGATTTTCACTGTTACTTCAGTGATATAGCAAAGTGCACCTTCGTTACCGATGATGATGTGGCGAATGTCCGGGCCAGCCGCGCGGCGTGGCACGTTTTTAATACGTGTCACGGTGCCATCAGCCAATACTGCTTCCAGACCAACGACCATATCTTCGATTGCGCCGTAGAGTGTGGAGAACTGCCCGATACTGCGGGTTGCTACCAGGCCGCCCATCTGCGCCAGCGGCTTTGACTGCGGAGAATGCCCCGTGGTGTAACCTTTTTCACGCAACGCGTTTTCCAGCACTTCCAGCGGAACACCACATTGCGCCGTGGCCTGCATATTCTCAATATCAATATTAATGATTTGATTCATGGCGGAGCCGTCGAGCACCACCGAGTTTTCCACAACGGTTTCCAGCCCACCTTCGGTAGCGGAAGCACCGGTACGCGGCACACCGTTAATTTTGTGCGCATTCATAAAATTCAGCACACGGGAGACTTGTTCTGTGGAACCGAGTTTTACGACCGCTGCCGGAATCGGCAAAGTATAAATGCCATGAATATCCGGAAATTTACGAAAACGGTCAATACTGTTCTTCTTTAATACTGTTTCATCGGTAATTACGCGATCTGCACCAACAATTTCCTTTAGCTGGTCGACAATCGCTGCGCGAGATAAAGACATAGTAATTCCTTCCTGATAATAAAAATGGAAAAATCATTAATAAGAGAAAACAGAAACCACCGTTATGGATTAGCGCACTAAATAACCGCCATCGACCACTAATAAATGCCCATTGACATAATTCGATGCCTGACTTGCGAGAAACACGGCTGCACCCATTAAATCCTGAGTATCGCCCCAACGGTTTGCCGGAATATGATCAAGAACGCGCTGATTGGTTTCTGGATTACTGCGTGTCGCCAGCGTAATATCTGTTGCATAATAGCCAGGGGCGATACCATTTACCTGAATATTATATTGACCTAATTCATCACAATAAGCTTTGGTGAACCCGGCAAGAGCATGTTTAGTGGCAGAATATGCGGGTGACCATTGTCCACCTAAGTAAGAGAACAATGAACAGATATTAATAATTTTACCGCTTTTCTGCGGGATCATAATTTTTGCCGCTTCATAGCTTAACTCGAATGCGGCGGTCAGGTTCACATCAATCATCGGATCCCAGTCGGCACGACCGAAGTCCAGCACCTTATTCAGCTTACAAATACCGGCATTGTTTACCAGAATATCAACTGTACCGAAACGCTCACAGCAAGCAGCGATAATCTTCTGCGGCGCGCCTTCTGCGGTGATATCCACCTGCATGAAGTCCACCTCAACACCCTGTTTTTCAATCATTTCCTTTGTTTCGCCGTTATCTTTGACGAAACTAGGAATAAAGATATTTGCGCCAGCTTTGGCCAACGCCATGGCAAATGCCTGGCCTAAACCGCTATTCCCACCGGTAACAATTGCGGTTTTACCTTTCAGTGAGAAAAAATCCATTGAGAACGCATTGAGAGATTCGATTGACATAGTTAGCTCCAATTTCCGTAAGGCAAAAAAAAAAGAAAGGTAACTTCCCCCGCGAGAGGGAAGTTACCTTTCTCATTATCTCTGGTAACTGGAGATAATTTTTAGCATAACGGCATAACTGCTAATGTGATCGTAATCACAGTGTGATATTCGTATTGTCAAATAGTTTTAAAAAGCAGAAGCGTGATTACTCTCACACAACACCTCTGCTTTCCATGTTATTTATTATTTCAATTACTAGAGACCTGAGAAAAGTAATCCACCTGAAAGGGCGGCTTACTTTTCTCTTTTTTTTGTCTATTACAAATGGGAATACGATATGCAACACAACTCATATCGCCGTTGGATAACCCTCGCGATAATTAGTTTTAGCGGCGGCGTTAGTTTCGACCTGGCTTATTTACGTTATATTTATCAAATTCCCATGGCGAAATTTATGGGATTCAGCAATACCGAGATAGGTTTAATAATGAGTACCTTTGGTATTGCTGCTATTATTCTTTATGCCCCCAGCGGCGTTATTGCCGATAAATTTTCACACCGCAAAATGATTACTTCCGCGATGATCATTACCGGATTACTGGGTCTGTTAATGGCAACGTATCCACCGCTGTGGGTAATGCTCTGTATTCAGATCGCCTTTGCGATAACGACGATTTTAATGCTGTGGTCGGTGTCGATTAAAGCTGCATCGTTGCTTGGCGATCATAGCGAGCAAGGGAAAATTATGGGCTGGATGGAAGGGCTGCGCGGCGTCGGTGTAATGTCGCTGGCGGTGTTTACCATGTGGGTCTTTTCTCGCTTTGCACCGGATGACAGCACCAGCCTGAAAACGGTCATTATCATCTATAGTGTGGTTTACATCTTGTTGGGGATTCTGTGCTGGTTTTTTGTTAGCGATAACAACAACCTGCGCAGTGCCAATAACGAAGAAAAACAGTCATTCCAGCTTAGCGACATCCTGGCCGTTTTGCGTATCAGCACCACCTGGTATTGCAGCATGGTGATTTTTGGCGTCTTCACCATCTACGCCATTCTGAGTTACTCCACCAACTATCTGACCGAAATGTATGGCATGTCGCTGGTGGCGGCGAGCTACATGGGGATTGTGATCAACAAAATATTCCGCGCGCTGTGCGGCCCACTTGGCGGCATAATCACCACCTACAGCAAAGTGAAATCCCCTACCCGCGTGATCCAAATCCTTTCCGTACTCGGCCTGCTGACGTTAACTGCCCTGCTCGTCACGAACTCTAACCCGCAATCGGTCGCGATGGGGATTGGCCTGATTTTACTGCTGGGATTCACCTGTTACGCCTCACGCGGGCTGTACTGGGCCTGCCCTGGCGAAGCGAGAACACCGTCTTACATTATGGGCACCACGGTAGGTATTTGTTCGGTGATTGGATTCCTGCCGGATGTCTTCGTTTACCCAATTATCGGCCACTGGCAAGACACCCTGCCCGCTGCAGAAGCCTACCGCAATATGTGGCTGATGGGCATGGCGGCGCTCGGCATGGTGATTGTCTTTACCTTTTTGCTGTTCCAAAAAATTCGTACTGCTGATAGCGCCCCCGCAATGGCTAGCAGCAAGTAAGCCAGGAAAATTACAGGAGAAAAATCATGTCGAAAAAATACATCATAGGGATTGATGGCGGAAGTCAGAGCACAAAAGTGGTGATGTACGATCTGGAAGGTAATGTGGTTTGCGAAGGTAAAGGCTTATTACAGCCGATGCACACGCCAGATGCCGATACTGCAGAACATCCTGACGACGATTTATGGGCATCATTATGTTTTGCCGGTCACGATTTGATGAGTCAGTTTGCCGGGAATAAAGAAGATATTGTCGGTATTGGTCTGGGATCCATCCGTTGCTGCCGTGCGTTATTGAAAGCCGATGGCACGCCAGCTGCGCCGTTGATTAGCTGGCAGGATGCACGCGTTACACGCCCTTACGAACATACGAATCCTGACGTGGCGTATGTCACCTCTTTTTCGGGTTATCTGACGCATCGCTTAACCGGCGAGTTTAAAGACAATATCGCCAACTATTTTGGTCAGTGGCCGGTGGATTATAAGAGCTGGGCATGGAGCGAAGATGCTGCGGTAATGGATAAGTTTAATATCCCCCGTCATATGCTGTTTGATGTGCAAATGCCTGGCACCGTCCTCGGACATATCACACCACAAGCCGCACTGGCGACACATTTCCCGGCAGGACTGCCGGTTGTTTGTACCACCAGTGATAAACCGGTAGAAGCTCTGGGGGCTGGATTACTGGATGATGAAACTGCGGTAATTTCTCTTGGCACTTACATCGCATTGATGATGAACGGCAAAGCACTGCCGAAAGATCCGGTGGCGTACTGGCCGATTATGTCTTCTATTCCGCAAACATTGCTGTATGAAGGTTACGGTATTCGCAAAGGTATGTGGACGGTGAGCTGGCTGCGTGACATGTTAGGCGAGTCGTTAATTCAGGATGCCAGGGCGCAGGATCTTTCACCGGAAGATTTACTCAACAAGAAAGCCTCTAGTGTGCCACCTGGCTGTAATGGGCTGATGACGGTGCTGGACTGGCTGACCAATCCGTGGGAACCGTACAAACGCGGGATTATGATCGGCTTTGATTCCAGCATGGATTACGCATGGATATATCGTTCGATATTGGAAAGTGTGGCGATACCGATTGAGAGCAATGCCAAACGCTACGACGCGATGAATAAAGGCATTTTCAAAGACCTAACCAAACATACTGATGTGATCCTGAAAAAATCGTATGAAGTGATGCATGGGGAATTGGGGAATGTGGATTCGATCCAGAGCTGGTCGAATGCGTAAGTGAGGAAGGCCGGGCGGGAAACTGCCCGGCCTGAACATACCTGAATGGTTATCCCCGCTAACGCGGGGAACATAAGTTCGACAACTTAAAAAATGATAACAAGTCCGGTTTATCCCCGCTGATGCAGGGAACATAATAAAAACTTTAACTAGTTCGGTTTATCCCTGTTTTTACAAGGAATATTAACTACACTCGATGTCTTTAGAATAAAAGACAATACGAATCGCACTTTATCAATTTTCACTTAAAGTATGAACTGGATATCTTTATTCATAAGAACTATTCATCAACAGCGTATAGAGGCGGTTATGTAAAACCACTCATTAGCCTCAAAACAAAGACAAACTTCCAGATTTATTACTTAACCAATGAATAACAAGCTTAAAAAATATACTGTTATTCTAAAGAAAAAATTAACAGGCATTAATTCAATATTAAAAAAATAATAGATTAAAATTTCTTAACGATTTAAGAATCATACAAATAACACTTTGATTAAATTTAATTTTTTGTATCGATAATTGTGAACCTCTCTGGCATGGAGAACTATTTTGAACATGAGGTGTTACGTGGATATGTTGCTTATTACAAGTACTGCTAATATAAAAACTTGAGAAAGAGATAACGGGTTATATGGTGGTTTATCCCCGCTGGCGCGGGGAACTCAACATCGGAAACGGCTTCGCGGCGGCGGCGTCCGGTTTATCCCCGCTGGCGCGGGGAGCTCTACGTGAAGAATATTTGCAACACCCGCAAGAACGGTTTATCCCCGCTGGCGCGGGGAGCTCGGCATAGCCAGGCTGATCCGGCGACGGCCTTACGGTTTATCCCCGCTGGCGCGGGGAACACGCCCGCCTCGTCGGTGTATTCCGCGAGATCGCCGGTTTATCCCCGCTGGCGCGGGGAACACTTCAGCAATCTGAAACCAGTTGGCTCGCTGTTCGGTTTATCCCCGCTGGCGCGGGGAACACAGAGCAACAGGTATTTCAAATGGCCAGCCGTGCGGTTTATCCCCGCTGGCGCGGGGAACTCCCCCGGAGACTGGCGCAACAATCCCGACCACGCGGTTTATCCCCGCTGGCGCGGGGAACTCTAGAAATGACTAAAAACGCGAGGCGGCGTAATCGGTTTATCCCCGCTGGCGCGGGGAACTCTAATCTCGTTTGACGATTTCATTGCTGAAGAGCGGTTTATCCCCGCTGGCGCGGGGAACTCATCCCATAAGCGCTAACTTAAGGGTTGTGGTATTACGCCTGATATGATTTAACGTGCCGATGAATTACTCTCACGATAA
>PPYE01740453.1_pt1 | contig 17032 bp, 17 predicted proteins | sample 1559881 | NCBI WGS metagenome assembly PPYE01 (sample SAMN08240022, study PRJNA423297) | Human gut metagenome, whole genome shotgun sequencing project. | reverse complement strand
GTATTTAATGGCAGGTGTTCATGAAATAAAAACGTACAAGTGCGTACATGACAAAGTTGTATTGCAATAGCGGGAAAAAACAAGAATAAAATACGCAAAACGCACAAAACGACCGCAAAACAAAGGAAAAATAAAATAAAAACCCGTCAAAATGCACATAAGAGTATGAAAAATAGAAAATTTAACGGTTAAATTGCAGTATAACAATACAACTTTGCGAAAAAATATTGTTGTATTTTATTGAAAAACAGGAGAGGACCGTCTATAATCAGAATTTTATCAGGCAGCAAAAGATTCTGATTATTATATCGGAGCTGTTCACGAGGATGAGCCGGCAAACGGTGAAGAACTTGTAAACATTCTTTTAAACAAAGGTGACAGAAACATTGGTCTGATCGGCTGGGAGCAGGGAGATGCTACATGGCTCGGCAGATGGGAAGGCTATAAAGCTGGCGTAGATAAGTGGAACGAAGAACATCCAGATGATCAGGCAAAGCTTTCTGAGCCACAGTACGCAGGAACAACTTCCGAAGGTGGTTCTAAGGCAGCAGAAGCTCTGATGGCAGCAGATCCAAACCTGGATGCACTTATTCCAGCAGGTGGTGGTGGAGATCCTCTCCAGGGTGCAATCGCAGCAGTTGAGCGTGCCGGAAAGACCGCAGATATCGACGTCGTTTCTACAGACTTCCTTCCAGACCTTGGAGACAGACTTGAGAATGGTTCCATGGCTGGTGAGTCCGGAGGACATTTCTGTGATCCATTGATCGCATTCATGATGGTATACAATGCAGTAAAGGGTAACTACAAAGACTTTGGTGGTAAGTTCGAAGATGTTCCATTCCCATATCTGTATGTATCATCTGCAGATGATTACAAGAATTATGAGAAGTATTTCGTAGATCAGCTTCCATATACCGATCAGGAACTGGTTGATATGTCTAAGCTGAGTCTGGAAGACTTAAGAATTACTGCACAGAGCGTATCTATTGAAGATGCAGCAGCACGTGCAGGTAAATAAAACAATAACCACAAGGGGTGGCGCTGCTTGCGGCGCCACCTTTTTCCATCAATGTGACGTTTATCAGAATTGACAAAAAGAGGTAGATAATATGAGTACTACGAAAAAAATTTCGGGAAAAGCAATGGGGTATCTGATCCTGCTCGGTCTGGTTGTGCTTTCCTGGGCCATCTTTAAAATACTTTCGCCGCATAACTTTGGATCTTTCGGCAATATGCTTAACTATTTTCAGGCCAGCCTGATTGCAACTGTTGGTGCTGTAGGATTCTACTTTGTAATGGTAATGGGAATGTTCGACTTTTCCATTGGCGCAAATATCATGCTTTCCGCAATCGTTGGGTGCGTATTCGCCACCCGTTTTAATCTCGGATATTTCGGATTGATCGTCGGATGTATCTTAACAGGAACAATTGTCGGCGCATTAAACGGTATGTTTTATGTAAAACTCCGTATCCCGTCCATGATTGTAACAACAGGACTTGCATTGATCTATGAGTCTCTGGCAAACTACATTGCAGGCGGCGTAGAGCAGACACTTCCATCCAATTTACGTGCATTTGGCCAGATGCCTTGGGATATCATCCTTGCACTTGTGGCATGTGTCGTTGCTTACATATTCTTAAATTACACAAAAATTGGAACATACACCTATGCTATCGGCAGTGATGAGTTTGTTGCCAAGAACATGGGTATTAACGTAAATAAGTATAAAGTTCTTGCATTTATTTTAAGTGGTGCATTCCTCGGTGTTATGGCGATCCTGACCATCAGTTACGGATCTTCCATGGTAGCCGTTACCGGAATGGCATCTATGAGCCGAAACTTCGTACCGACCATGGGATGTTTCTTTGGTCTGGCATTTAAGAAATACGGAATGCCACTTCCGGCAATTATCATCGGTGAGTTTGTCATCAACATCATCTTCTTCGGTTTCATTGCTCTTGGAGCACCAACCGCTATCCAGGATGTGATCACAGGACTTGCACTGCTTATTATCATTACTCTGACAACAAAGGCTACAAAGGGCGAGATCGTCAAGTAATGAAAGGGGGAAGACAGCAATGAGTGAAGTAAGATTACAAGTAAAAAATCTCTGCAAGAACTTCGGTATTACAAAAGCCGTACAGAACGTTTCCTTTAACGTTAACAAGGGAGAAGTTCATGCACTGATCGGAGAAAACGGCTCCGGAAAATCCACCCTGACCAATATGCTTACCGGTATTTACAGCATTGGCAGCGGTACATTTATTCTGGATGGCAAGGAAGTTCATCCAAAGAATCAGGTAGAAGCAAACAATGAAGGAATCTCCATCATTGTACAGGAGCTTGGTACATTGTCCGGACTGACCGTTGCAGAGAATATTTTCCTCGGACATGAGGATCAGTTCGTACACTGTGGTATCAAAAATACAAATGCCATGAACAAAAAGGCAACAGAGCTGTTAAAGCAGTATGGATTTGAAAGAATCAAGGCCGCCGATATGATCGACTCTTACAACTTCGAGGATCGTAAGCTCGTAGAAATCGTAAAGGCAACCTACTTTAATCCAAAGATCGTTGTTATTGATGAGACAACGACAGCGCTTTCCCAGGAGGGGCGTGAAGAACTGTACAAACATATGGAGCGTATCCGAAAGAGTGGCAACACCGTCATCTTTATTTCCCACGATCTCCCGGAGATCATTGAGAAATCCGATACAATCACCATTCTCCGTGATGGTGTATACATTGATACCGTAAAGAGTAAAGATGTCAACGAAAATGATTTAAAGAAACTCATGGTTGGACGTGAAGTAACGGGCGATTACTACCGCAGCGATTACGGGGAGAAAGTTTCCGATGAAGTCGTACTTTCGGTAAAGGATGTAACCGTTCCGGGATTGATCGAGAATGTAAGTTTTGATCTGCACAAAGGTGAGATCCTTGGATTTGGTGGACTTTCCGAGTCTGGTATGCATGAGATCGGTAAAGCAATCTTTGGTGCATCCTATGACAGGGAAGGAACCGTAGAGCTGGCAGATGGAACCCAGATCAACGATATTCCGACCGCAATCAAACACAGCATTGCATATACATCGAAGGATCGTGATAACGAGTCGGTTGTGTTAAATCAGAGCATTGGAGATAACATTTGTCTCCCGTCACTGGATGAACTGTCCGGACCGGCACATCTGATCAGCGATAAGAAGAAAAAAGATTTTGCAAACGAATTTGCAAAGCAGATGTCTGTCAAGATGGTCGATGTCAACCAGTTCGTTTCCAACCTGTCCGGTGGAAATAAGCAGAAAGTCGTTCTGGCAAGATGGATCGGAAAAGATTCCGATATCGTTGTACTCGACAGCCCGACACGAGGCATTGATATCAAGGTAAAGCAGGATATTTACCAGTTGATGAATCAGATGAGAAAAAATGGAAAATCCATTATCATGATCTCCGAGGAATTGATGGAGCTGATCGGTATGTGTGACCGCATCATGATCATGAAAGACGGCAAGATCAGCGGAGAACTTGAGCGTGACCAGAACCTTGATGAAAATGGTCTGATTACGATGATGGTATAAGGAGGCAGCTATGGGAAGTCAAGCAAGTGTAAATACAAACGATAAAGAGCAGCAGCTCAAAAAAGCATCAAAAATGTCGCTGATCCGTTCACTTCTTCCGATTGTAGGACTGGTGGTTATTTTCCTGTTATTCAATTTCCTGACAGATTTTCGAATGATGGGTAATATGTCACTGGTACTCTCACAGGTATATGTGACGATGATTTCTGCGATGGGCGTATTTTTCATTATGACAATGGGTGGTCTGGATTTCTCTCAGGGATCTATCCTCGGAATTTCTTCCATTGTGGTATGTATGCTCTCAAAATACAGCATTCCGCTGGCAATTATAGGTGGTATTGCAGCAGGAGCGGCAATCGGTGCGATCAACGGTTACTTCTATGTAAACCGTAAGATCAAATCCTTCATTGTAACGATTTGTACCATGTTCTTATTCCGTGGTTTTATCAAGTATCTGACAACCAATGCTCCGGTAGCAGGATCTGCAAAGCTGATCAATTATGACAGCACAGCATTGAAAGTTATCTGTACAGTTGTTATACTTGCTATTGGATTTGTGGCATTCCGTTTTACAAAATTCGGAACCTATTTAAAGGCAATCGGTGCAGGAGAAAAAGCAGCAATGTTCTCCGGTATCCGCACCGACAAAATGAAATTCCTGATCTATGTACTGGCAGGTGCCATCACAGGATTTGCAGCATTTATCAATGTTATCAAAGTCGGATCTGTTACATCTTCCGGTGGTAATCAGCTGGAGACACAGATTCTGATTGCCCTGGTATTAGGTGGTATGCCAATTTCCGGTGGTGCAAAAGTTCGTTTCGAAAATATTATTGTCGGATCTTTACTTTACATCGTATTGAACAGTGGATTAACCATGATGGGATTCTCTACACAGATGATGCAGCTGATCCAGGGTATTGTATTCCTGATCTTCGTTGCAGTATTTGCAGATCGTGAGTCCATTCAGGTTATTAAGTAAAAAAGACAGAAAGCAAATGGAGAGCCTATGCGTAATACAGACCAGGACAATCTGAAATATCAAAAATTATATCATTGGGCACATACGTTAATCACCAGTGGCGTAATTAAAAATATGGATAAGTTTCCGTCTGAGACTATTCTGCAGAAAAAATTCGGTTATTCCAGGCAGACGGTGCGCACAGCTCTCCAACAGTTAGAGGATGAGGGGCTGATCACCCGCGTACGCGGAAGCGGAACTTACGTGTCTTATGAAGGCAGTACCGAGAACGAATCGCGTCAACGGGTTGGTCTGCTCCTTAGTTATTATTCCGATTATTTATTTCAGCATGTGTATGATGGAATTGAATCTGCGCTGACAGAAAAGGGGTATGGGATTGAGGTTGCGGTAACCAAAAACCGTCTGAATGATGAGGCACTTTATCTGGAAGGACTGATAAAAAGCAATGTTTCCGGATTGATTATCGAAGGTTCGCGGTCCGCGTTTCCAAATCCAAATATCCGCCTGTTCAGAGAAATTCGAAAGCGCAACATACCGACGCTTTTTATCCATAATCATTATGAAAATCAGTTGTTTGACAGCGTAGAGATGGAAGACGCCAGAGCGGCATACGAGTTGACAAAGATACTGATCGAACACGGACATCGCCGGATTGGTGGAATTTTTAAATATGATGATATGCAGGGAATTGAGCGCTATAAAGGATTTATCCAGTGTCTTTCCGATTATGGCGTGAAATTCGATGATGATTGTGTGCGTTGGTATTCCACGAAAGATATGGATGAAAAGCTCAGCAAGAAGGGAATGCTCCGGATGTATCGCAGGACAAAGGATTGTACCGCAATGATTGTGTACAACGATGAAGTCGCCGGATATTATATGGAATTTCTGGCAGATCGCGGGCTTTCCGTTCCGGAAGATGTCTCGGTGGTATCTTTTGATGATGCGGAGCTGCAGCAGGAGCAGAAAGTGAAATTATTGTCAGCAGTGCATCCGAAGTATCAGCTGGGACGGATTACCGCCAAAAACCTCTTGCGGATGATGGAGGATGAGAACTGGCAGGAAAGAAATTATTCGTATCGTTTTCCGGTGAAGCTAAATGACGGAAATTCCGTGCGGGCGATCGATAGGAGATAAGGATGAAAAGACATCTGTTTTCTTAAAAAAAATAGAAAGCAGATGTTTTTTTGTTGAAAAAATATGGGATGATTGACAGGAAAGAAGCCATTAGAGTATCATAGGCTTAGCAATGGATCAGGGAGTAGAAAAACGTGACAACATTTGAAATGCTGCAGGAACTGCTTGCGCAAAATGAATTTGAACTTTTGTTGCCGGAGGATTATACAGCGAATACAACAGAGCAGGATATCCGGTTGGTTTATCAAATGAATGATACAGTGGAGAGTTTTCTTGTTTTTCGGGAAGCAATCTTCACAGGCACATACAAAAAGGATTATGAAGGGAAACTGGATGCTTCTTATGACCGGGATCAGGACCGGTATGTGCTTGGAGTACGGCAGGGAGACAGTGTTATTACCCTGTTTTATCGGAAGCTGGAGCTGGAAGTAAATCTATATAACTACGGAGAGATTGCACATTTTTGGGTTCCGCGATATGAAAATCTGCGTCAGCTGGAATTTCGGATTGCAGTGCTGTGGGACAAGTATACCTATTTGGGGGAAAATTACTGCAGTGAGGGAGAAAAGAGCCTGGTCTATCTGGCGGATGTCCCGGCGCTTAATTTCTGCTCTTACTGTGCTGCACCGGAACCGTATATGGTGCCACATGAGATGCCGAAAGAGTCTTTCCTGCAGGGACTGGATGTGATGGAGCAGCTGGCGAAGCAGGCGAAAGACTGGCTGCTGGTTGGCTGGATTCGCTTTTATCGCAGACATCCGTCAACAATTGTAACCAGGTGGGTGGCACACATCCTGCACCATAGCATTCATTTTGGCTTTGTGAAAACACTTACGGAAACGATCAAAAAGGAGACGGCCATCTATCCGCGACGCCTGTTCGGAAAAAGCGGAGAGGAACGGCTGGCACTGTGTCTGAAAAAAGCAAACGCACGGAAGGAAGAACTGGAAAAGACGGGCGCATATGTAGAAATTGTGCGGCAGGAGCCATTTACAATTGCAAAAGATCAGCTGGATTTAAAGGTGTATCTGCTGGTCAGCCGCCAGGGGATGGTAAACCAGAAGATTCAGGTGGAGGAAATAGAGTTGTAATTTGGCGGCTATTTTTGTGGCTTATTGTTATCTTTGCCAAAGGTATATCCACGACCAAAGCAGGTTAGGCCGAAACTTACCACTGCTATAAAGTCGACAATACTCATGGCTTAGCCCTCCTTTCCAGCGGATTTCTATGTAATCAGAGAGTAACAATAACGAATAAAAAAACAATCAGGTTAGAATTTGATTGAAAGACTTTTTCTAAAATGATAGTATAGATACATGGGAAACTAGAGAGCCGGGCGGCTTACCCTCTTTTTCGGAGGGTTGCTAAGCCCCGGTGGGGCTTGTTTAGCAACGACCGGAGCGAAGCGCAGAACTAACCCTCCAGACGAAAGAAAGGAGGGCGTTGCCAATGTATGTTACATATTCTGATTTGATTCAGATAGGGATATTCATTTGCGCCCTTGTTGGATTGTGTTACACGATTTTCAAGGGAAAACGAAAATAGCCGCCATTACTCGCAATAATGACGGCTGTTGTTAAAACAGATTTTTAATTATTGGGGTAAGCCGCTTCTCTAGCTTTCCCTTTTTCTATACATAGAATAACATATCTTTTGAATCTCTGCAAGGAAAAGTGTGAATCGATTCATAATTTGTTACTGTTCACTCAGCACCTGAACACCATGCTGTTCAGGTACACATTTTCCCCCTTTTTGCGAAATGAGTTGACTTCATCACACAGGTGTAATATATTGAAGAAAACATATCATTTTCGGAGAGGGGGAAGTTTTATGTGGATGTTACTGGGGATTCTTGTAGTTGGTGCGCTTGGAGGCGTATGTATGGCTGCACTCCGCAATGTGAGCGGGGATGTCGGTGGAGGCATGGGCAGAGATTATCTGGAAAAAGAGTGGGGAATTACAGAAAATAAAAAAGAGTAGAAAGACAAGATGGGATTATTAGAACAGATCAAAAAACCGAATGCAAAAGCATTTACACATAGCGGAAAATTTCATGCGGATGATGTATTTTCATCCGCATTATTGTTGTATCTGAATCCGCAGATTACAATCACAAGAGGAAACCGTGTGCCAGAAGAATATGATGGGATTGTATTTGATATTGGCAGAGGGCGGTATGATCATCACCAGAGAGACAGTCGTGTGCGTGAAAATGGAGTACCGTATGCCGCCTTTGGTCTGCTCTGGGAAGAACTCGGAGGCGAAATCTTAGGCGGGACATTAGCGCAGCGGTTTGATGAAGAATTTGTGCAGCCGTTGGATAACAATGATAATACCGGAGAAAAGAATGAACTTGCGACACTGATCGGAAACTTTAATCCGGTGTGGGATGAAACGGAAGCGGCCGATGGAGTGACAGAGGAAGAAAGAGATCGCGGTTTGTCCGTCGGATTTTTGAGGGCCGTGCAGGTGGCAGGGATGGTCCTCGAAAACAAGTTTGCACGCTATCGCGCAGATGCGCGCGCGGATGAGAAAATCAATCAGGTGCTTGCCATGCAGGAGACACAGGGTGGGGATGCGCGTATTCTGGTGCTGCCGGAATTTGTTCCGTGTCAGAAACGGCTGAAGGAGACAGATATCGCGTTTGTTATTTTTCCGTCGAATCGTGGCGGATATTGTATCCAGCCACAGAAGAAACCGGATTCCATGAATTACAAATGCAGTTTTCCAAAGCAATGGCTGGGGCTTGAAAATGAAGAACTGCAAAAGGCTACAGGGCTTGCCAGCGCAGGGTTCTGCCACAAGGGCGGATTTCTTATGACGGTTGGAGACGAGGCGGATGCCATCAGGGCATGCGAGATCAGTCTGGAAGAATATGAGCAAAAGCCGGTGATTGTGTGTCTGTGGGATGCCGGAGAGACACAGGAGACAAAAAATTGCGAGAGAGAAGAAACAGAGCAATTGCTCAGGCAGATTCCGGATATGACCGATGCACAGATCTGTCACATGACACTTCCGCATCTTCCGGATCTGGAAGAACAGGGCATGTATGCGGAAGTTGCGATGGAAAAAGAAGACTGGAAGAAGTATATGAAAGATTTTGTAAAACAGGTACTCGAGTATAAACCGGAAGCGGTTTATGTTACGGCAGATCTGTTTGCAGCCTATCCGGTGGTGCATGCACTGCGAAAAAAACACATGCCGGTACTGATGCGCGCAAAGAAGGAAGGAAAGACCCGCATCGTGCGGCTTCCTTCGGGATCGTAGACCAGAAAGAGAGGAAGAACAATGGATGAGTCAGGAAACCACAAACAGGCAGAACAGAGGGAGAGAATCCGGTGGATCGTATCGATTTTGATTCCCCTTTTGTGTGCACTTCTGTCATTTTGTGTGATTGCAAAATATACCGCATCTCCAACTATGAAGATAAATGCACACGCGATTCAATCACTGGATGACAAAAAGACAACTGCATTGGAACTGACGGCAGCGGCAACAGCTGCTTCTGCCGCAATTACGCTTATTCCGGGAGATGCCGGTACTCCGATTGCGGATAAACTGGCCGATCTGAGTTCGTATTTTCTGATAGTTGTCTGTGCAATATATCTTGAAAAATATCTGGTTACCATTACGGGGCTGGCAGCATTTAAACTGTTGATTCCGATCGGATGTATTTTGTTGTCGCTTTGTTTTGGATTCAAAAAAGATCTGGGCAGGACCATTGCCTGTAAGCTGGTTTTGTTTGGGCTGGCTATTTATCTGGTAGTTCCGGTAAGTGTCAGGGTTGCGGATCTGATTGATGCGACATATGGAGCTTCCATGGAAAATACCATTGCATCAGCAAAACAGGCAACGGATGAGATCAAAGGCGAGGCGGATACACAGAGTCAGGAGAGCAGCAGTTCCGATGACGGTGGGAAAAGTAGTTTCTGGTCGGGACTAGTGGACAAAGTTGAGAATACCGTGACCGGAGCAAAAGTAAATCTGGAAAATACACTGAACCGGTTTATAGAAGCGATTGCGGTAATGCTGGTGACTTCCTGTGTAATACCGATTCTTGTTCTGTTGTTTTTTGTCTGGCTTGTGAAACTGGTACTTGGGGTAAATATTACGTTGCCACAGATCGGGAAAAAGAAGAAAGAGGGAAAAAGAATATGAAATTACTGATGAAACAGCGTGTTTTTTCATGGACGGATACCTATGATGTCTATGATGAGGCGGGAAATAAAAAGTATTTTGTAAAAGCAGAATTGTTTCGGCTGGGGCACCAGATCCATGTATTTGATGTTTTCGGAAATGAAATTGGTATGATTAAACAGCGTCTGTTTACGCTTCTTCCTTCGTTTGATATTGTAATCGGTGGACGTGAATTTGGAAATATTCAAAAGGAATTTACGTTTTTCAAACCGCGTTATGAAATTGATTATAACGGATGGCGTTGTGAGGGAGATTTCCTCGCCTGGGATTATGATGTGTATGCGGGCTGCAGTCCGGTCGTGCATATTTCAAAGGAACTGTTCCACTGGGGAGATACCTATACGATTAATATTGCAAACCAGCAGGATGAAATTCCGGCACTCATGCTTGTCATTGCAATCGATGCGGCAAATTGTACACAGGGGAAGTAAAAAAGCTGGAATAACGAATTGGTCGTTATTCCAGCTTTTTCATTTCTTCCATTTATTTGCAGGCTTTCGGAAGTGAAAATTTAGTTGCCTTGTTGAAGTTTTTGTATGTAACAGATGTCTTAATCTTGGAGTAGGACATATCGGAATCCGCTACAAGAGAACTAAGATACTCGTTCATGAAGTCTTTCATGTCGATCGTCTGTTTTACCGGATAATAGGTCTTCTTATCAATCCAGAGAGAGATGGTAATCGGAGAAAGAGAACTGTAATCAGAAGATGTTCCCTGTGTGTTATCTCCGTTAAGTCCAAGTTGTGCAAGAAGACCGGCAATATCTTCGCCCTTCAGCCGTGCCTGAATCTGTACGGTTGATTTTCCGTTGACGGTTACGCTGTTTTTGACAATTTTTAAATCCGAATACATATCTGTGGTCTGTACAGAACTGAGCATATCGGAGTAGTCAGACAAATCCAGTGTTGATTTTTCATAGGTTTTGTTATCCGTAGAGGTGTACTGCAACAGTTTGTTGCCTTTTTGTTTTGTGTAGGAGATTACTTTTATTTTTGTGTCCTTACCGTTGGAAGGGATTGTCATCGTCATAACGGTTTTGGTTTTCAGCGGACTGGCAAAAGCAATCGTTGTTGACGTGGTTTTGGTGGATGTGGTTTTTCCCTGAACCGACATGTCCATATCCATGTTCATTTTCATCTCATAGGATTTCAATTTTTCTGTGGCTTTCGCCATTTTGTTGATGTACTGCTTGGCAGAAAGGGTTGCTGCCGCTACAGGAGTAGTGCCGGCAAAAGCGCATACTGCCATAACTGCGGTAAGCACAGCTGCCAGAAATTGTTTCTTTAACTTTTTCATAAAATAAAACCTCCATATTTTTTATTGATATGGAGGTATCGTATCATCTAAAGGTGTTTTTCGTCAATAAGACCTTTTTCCTACATTTGCTTTATTTGGAATCCATTCGTGTCACAATCATGTGAATGATATATGGAACAAGGATCACCGGAATGGCAAGGTAAGCCAGAAAACTGTAAGCTTTCTGGATCAGTGTCAGAAGCCCGAACTGTGCGATGCCAAAATCAATCAGACAGCAGATCAGTGCGATGATAATCTCATGGGAGGAGATGCGTTTTCTGGTGTTTATGTCCGGAGTTTCTGCTTTTGGTGTCCTGGCAGATACATCATTTTTGCCGGACTGGGTCCGTTTTTTAAGTCCGTCGGATACACGTTTCACCATGGCGGCAACCATATTTACGGCGGTGGATACGGCACCGAGGATAATAAGAATGGAAATTAACGGTGTCATAAATCCTTTTCCAATGCCGTTTTGCACCATAAGCAGTGTCGGTACGCTGGTACCTGCCATATCCGGGCTTGTGGAAACGGTCATAATTCCAAGACAGACCATCGTCATCATCAGCGCGTTGATGATAAAGCCGAGCCCCATGCTTTTGACTGCATCGCCCGGTTTTTTGAATACTTTGGCGTGCTGGACAAATACCGCAATGTTTGCCAGCTGGAACGTTCCGTAAAGGAATGCGGAGTAAAGTGCCTTCCCGAATGGTTGTGTGGATGTTGTCATCTGCTGTGCGGTTGCGCGGATGGCAGACCATCCGTGGATGATATTCGGAATGTATACAATCAGAAGCCCGGCAATGATGCAGATGGAAAGCACGGAGGCTACCCGGCGCACCAGATCGGTGCCGAAAATGGCAACGATAAAGATGAAAATGCCGATGATCAGTGTACACAGCAGATACGGAAGTCCTGTCAGTGTACTTAATGTTGCACCGCCGGTTGCAAAGGCAACCGCAGGAGCGACACACATGACACAGATATAGAGCACTTCAAACAGGTTGGAAAAAACTGGGGCGAATTTTCCGTAAAAAGCATTGTTGTACGAGCGGTAATCGTATACTTCGTGTTTCCTGGCAAAGCGTATGCCGTAGGCAAAAAAGATGCCGTTATAGAGCATGGCAAGTGCAGGCATGATCAGACACCAGATGCCGAACCGTACATAGTAACTGTAAATCTGGGCACCGGAGGCAAATCCGCCGCCGAAATGCGTGGTGAACCAGACAAAGGCAACACCAAAGATGATGGAATAGGTGCCGGTGCCGGCAGAAGATTTTTTATGCATTTATCTGTCTGCCTCCCGTTCTTTCAGCTGCTTCATTGCAAGGGTCAGCATTTCTTTTGTTACTTTGTATGGGTAATGTCTGATATCGGACATTTCCGGGATGCGGTCCATACTTTCCTCCCACTGTTCTTCCGTAATCTCAATCTGTTCCAGGGAGGTCGGAAGCTGCAGCTGTTTGTTTAAGGTATAGATTTTTTCAAATTCCTCGTACTGCTGGTCGACAAGCAGTGCAAACAGAACACCGAATCCCACGACTTCTCCGTGCAGATGTTTTTCTTCAATGATCGGATAACTGGTCAGCGCATAAAAAATTGCATGCGCCAGCCCGCTGTTATAATCCGGGGTGAAATCTTTCGTCAGGAAAATGGAGGCAATTCCGGTTGTCACGACGATGGCAAGGACAACCTGCTCCACATCGTAGGTACATAATCCTTTTTTATGATCCTCGAGTGCTTTGGCACCGTATTCCAGAAGCGGATTGCGGCACATGACACTTAATGCCACACCAAGGGAGGTGAAATGTTCCAGCTGTTCCCCACGGGAAGAGATGGTTGCCTCATAGTATTTGGCATAGGTATCGCCAATGCCCGCCCACATATACTGTGCAGGGGCTTTGGCAATAATTTCTGTGTCGATAAATGCGTGCATGGCAGGCCGTATAAAAAAGTTCGGTTTTAAGAATGTGCCGTCCTCGTTGTACATGATGGATACCGAAGTACATGCTGCACAGTTGGAGGCGATGGTCGGGAACGTAAAGACCGGCTTATCATCAGTGATACACAGACATTTTACGGTGTCTAGTGCTTTTCCACCGCCCACACCAAAGACCATATCGGCTTTGTGATAGACGGGAAGCTGCCGCAGTTTTTCCACGGTTTCGTAGGTACAGTCACTGCCGTACAGTTCGACACCGATGATTTCTAAGTTTGTTTTTGCTACATAAGTGCGGATTTTTTCTTCCGCTGCTTTAAGTGCGCGTCTGCCACCGATCAGAAGCACGGTTTTTCCGTAGGATTCACAGACCGGTCCGATTTTATCGTAGATGTGATCACCGATGGAATAGCTTGGCAGATGCACTTCGTAATTTTCTAATTTCATAGGTTCTCCTTTATTTTCGATATATACACAGTTTATACCAATTGCCTGTTACTGTTCAATAGACACTTTCAAAGTTTTACTTCGTTCTGAAATGAAAATGTAAAATACACTTGACATACAATGTAAAGTGCGCTATACTTCGCGGTGTAAAGCAAACTTGACAAAAATTTCCGTGAGGAGGGGAAGCATGAAAACAAGAATTCAGGATCTGCGCAAGGAGCTGGGAGTGACCCAGAGCGAGCTTGCAGATGCTGTGGATGTGACCAGACAGACGATTATATCCCTGGAGGGAGGCAGATACAAAGCTTCTTTAGTGCTGGCACATAAACTTGCACAGTTTTTTCACGTAACCATTGAGGAATTATTTATATTTGATCAGGAGGATGAAAACATATGAAGGGATTTTGTTTATTTTCAGGAAGTAAAGCGACAAACAATGAGGAATTCCGCAAGCAGCTGCAGGCGAAAAATAAAGCTTTGTTGGGACTGATTCTGCTTGGCATAATCAGTGCGGCAGCCGCTTATTATATGGAATTTTGGGGAAAGATGAAAGTAGACGATTATATGCAGGGTGTATATTGTGGGATCGGTGTGGGGCTTATATGTTCTGGAATTGTTTTTTTGATCCGCAATAAGCGTCTGATGAAAGACGAAGAGAAATTAAAGGAAGCAAGACTGCAGGTAACGGACGAGAGAAATATTGAGATTGGGTCGCGTGCGTTAAGGATGGCAGCGTTTGTGCTTCTGATTGTAATGTATTTTGCCTTTCTTTTTGGAGGACTGTATGATCCGATGATCAGTAAGCTGATGTCGTGTATGATCTGTCTGTTTCTTATTGTCTATGCAATTGCATGGAGAGTACTGAACAAGCATATGTAGAAATGAGGATATATGAAAACAGAACGAAAGAAAATCCGTCCGGATTATTATGATGAATTCAGCTGCATTGCCGGCCAGTGTCCGATTACCTGCTGTCAGGAGTGGAAGATTGCGGTGGATGCGGATACGAACCGCAGATGGAAGAAAGTCCTTCCGCCGGATACGATGCCGGGATGCGCTAAAAGCCAGTCGTTGGATCAGGTATCTGGAGATTCAAAAAATTGTGGGAAAAATCTCAGCACTTATACTTGTATGAAAGATGGAATCCGGGTTATCCGGCTGGACGAGGAGCATCGATGCCCATTTCTTGCCAAAGACAAACTGTGTCGTCTGGTTTTGTCGTATGGGGATTCGATTCTCTCGGAAACCTGCACGACATTTCCACGGGAAGTGCACCGGTTTGCAGATCATGAAGAAGATACATTGATGCCGGGGTGTCCGGCGGTGATTGATCTGTGGCGGCATAAAGAGATTACGTTTCCATCGGTCGTGCACAGCAATGCAGGCATTTCAAGTGAAAACACGTGGACAAATGTGTCGGAACATACCATGTGTGTGGAAAAAGACGAAAATAAAATGGCGTTTCTGATCCGGGAACATATTCTGGCGTTACTGGGGGATCATACGGTTTCTATCGAGGAGGCTCTGCTGGAAAGTTTTTATATTCTGCTGGAGTTGTATAAAAATCAGTCCGTCACACCGGAACTGGTGGAAGAATATTTTTCTCCGGAAACACTGCTGCAACTGCGCACCGCAATCACACAGGCAAAGAGCACAATCTCTTCGCTGGAAACCTGGGAAGAATGCAATGAACTTCTGCAGGATCTGGCGGTCAATTACCGGAAAGAGGGACTGTATGAGAAGTTTTTGACACCTGTGATTACACAGGCAGAATATTATTCCCAAATTTTCGGAAGGCAGGGAATCCATGTGGGAGAAGATATGGATGCCACTAAGGGGGAAAATGAGGCAGGACAGCTTTGGGATCGGTGGAGACAGTTCCGGAATGCATTTGCATCGTATGAACCGTTGCTTCGTAATTTCCTCAGAAACGAAGTGTTTTCGGATCTGATTTTGCCGGAGAATTTTGAGACGAAACCGGAAGAGGCAGATAATCTGGAGCACATGGTGCTGCAGATGCAGTGGATTGCGATTGCGTATGCGGCAATCCGGCAGAGTCTGTTTTTGAAATGGAGTCTGGATGCAGATGGGGTACCAGCAGAGGAGGCACTCGATTATGAGACGGTGCGGGAGTATATGGTGGTGATTTCTCGTATGACCGGGTATGAGGATGAGGATATCCGCGAGTATCTGGAGAATAGTTTTGCGGAACTTATATGGGATTGGGGATATTTTGCATTGATCATTTAAATTGCTGTTTAACAGCGGGGTCTGGAGCCTTTTGTTTTTCAGAGGGACGGATTTGTGGGGGAGTTGGTTTGGGTATAAGGTTTCTCGATATGACGGAAGAAGGGGGACATTCTCTTTCTCCAGAAAAATTTACAAGTTAGCTCTGGCGTTGGTTTCAGGTACGTGGAGTAAAGTTTTTCAGTTTACGCAATTCACTATGGGTTGTGAGTGCCAGAGCAAGTTGCAAATTTGTTCTTCCGAAAGAAATGTCCCCCTTCTTCCTGTGGATTGGAAAACTATAAGAAAAAGAATGATGCCCGCAAATCCTGTCTGTGGAACAAACATAAAGGCACCAGAACCTGCAGTTAAGGGGACGCCTCAAAAGGAGCTACGAATCCCATGAACTGGAATAAACATAAAAATACCCTGTTAAATCACTTGATGATAAGGCCGGGTATCTATAGATGAAAAATTAAAGTTTTAGGTGACGGTTTTCCGAAATTTTAAGGTTTAAAATCAGGAAATGTCACCTATATAGTAAAAATTGTTTCTCCAGATACCGGTTTTTTAGAAAAAGCGGTACCTAAAGAAGCAATTTTTGATCTATAGAGACTTTCCGGTATCTGAATGTTAAATTTTCAGCGTGTAGGTACCATAATGGTATCTTTTACATGAAATTTATTGGGATAGATACCACGGTGGAATTTTTTATTGAATTTTATTGGTATAGGTACCGCAATGGTATCTTTTACATGAAATTTATCGGGATAGATACCACAGTGGAATTTTTTACTGAATTTTATTGGTATAGGTACCGCAATGGTATCTTTTACGTGAATGTTATTGGCATAGATACCACGATGGCATTTTTCCTATGAATTTTAATTATATAGAACCCATCCTTTATTTATAAGTTTATAATGCCCGATCATATAAAGGCTTCAATAGAACGATTGTTTCACAAAATACCGGCAATGAAATTTCCACTTATTAGCAAGTCAAGCTTCCCAAACATTTATCACTTTGCCGTAAACGCTCATTGCACGCATTTCCTTCCGGGAGCGCCTTTAACTGCAAGTTCTGATGCCCTTATATTTGTTCCACAGACAGGATTTGCGGAAATATGTTTCTCAATTATATTATCTCCAGCCAACAGGAAGAAGGGGGACATTTCTTTCGGAAGAACAAATTTGCAACTGCGCCGTAGTTCCATCACATAACGCTAATGG
>PPYE01234861.1_pt1 | contig 17033 bp, 18 predicted proteins | sample 1559881 | NCBI WGS metagenome assembly PPYE01 (sample SAMN08240022, study PRJNA423297) | Human gut metagenome, whole genome shotgun sequencing project. | reverse complement strand
AGTGACGGGTGATAAGGAGATCATCACAATGGCATTTAAGATCTGGCAAATTGGTTTGCATTTACAACAGCAAGAAGCGTTAGCGGTTGCGATCGTGCGGGACGCAAAAGAATGCTTTTTGCAACGCTGGTGGCGGTTGCCGTTGGCGCACGACATTATCAAAGATGGGCGGATTGTTGATGCGCAGCGGCTGGCTAAAACGTTGTTGCCGTGGAGTCGCGAACTGCCGCAGCGCCATCACATCATGTTGGCGTTTCCCGCCAGTCGCACATTACAGCGGTCATTTCCGCGCCCGTCGATGTCCCTCGGTGAGCGGGAGCAAATGGCCTGGCTGTCTGGGACGATGGCCCGCGAGCTGGATATGGATCCGGACTCCCTGCGCTTCGATTACAGCGAAGACTCACTCAGCCCCGCTTATAACGTGACTGCCGCGCAAAGCAAAGAGCTGGCAACGCTACTTACTCTGGCAGAAAGGTTGCGTGTTCATGTGAGCGCGATCACCCCGGATGCCAGTGCATTACAGCAATTCCTGCCTTTTTTACCTTCTCATCAGCAATGTCTGGCCTGGCGTGATAACGAACAGTGGCTGTGGGCGACGCGCTATAGCTGGGGGCGCAAACTGGCGGTAGGGATGACTAGCGCGAAGGAGCTGGCGGCAGCGTTATCCGTTGATCCCGACAGCGTCGCGATATGTGGCGAAGGCGGATTTGATCCCTGGGAGGCCGTTTCTGTTCGTCAGCCGCCGCTACCGCCGCCTGGTGGAGACTTTGCCATCGCGCTGGGGCTGGCGCTTGGGAAGGCGTACTGATGAACCCGCCAATTAATTTTTTGCCCTGGCGACAGCAACGCCGGACCGCTTTTCTGCGTTTCTGGTTGCTGATGTTCGTTGCGCCTCTGCTGCTGGCCGTCGGGATAACGCTAATACTGCGTCTGACAGGCAGCGCCGAAGCGCGCATAGACGCCGTTTTGCTTCAGGGGGAACAACAACTCGCCCACAGCTTACAGATAACGAAACCACGTTTGCTGGAGCAACAGCAGTTACGCGAACAGCGTTTGCAACGGCAGCGCCAGCGACAATTTACCCGCGACTGGCAATCTGCGCTGGAAGCTCTGGCGGCGCTTTTACCCGAGCACGCCTGGCTGACAACGATAAGCTGGCAGCAGGGAACGCTGGAGATCAAGGGGCTTACAACAAGCATTACCGCGTTAAACGCACTGGAAACGTCACTCCGCCAGGATGCTTCTTTTCATCTCAATCAGCGGGGGGCCACGCAGCAGGATGCGCAGGGACGCTGGCAATTTGAGTATCAGTTAACAAGGAAGGTTAGCGATGAACATGTTCTTTGACTGGTGGTTCGCCACATCACCCCGTCTCCGCCAGCTTTGCTGGGCAGTCTGGTTGCTGATGTTAGTTACGCTCATTTTTCTGTCATCGACACACCAGGAAGAGAGCGACGCATTAATTCGACTACGGGCAAGTCATCACCAGCAGTGGGCCGCACTGTATCGCCTGGTAGACACCACTCCCTTCAGCGAGGAAAAAACGCTGCCCTTTTCGCCACTGGATTTTCAGTTATCCGGCGCGCAACTGGTTTCCTGGCATCCATCCGCGCAGGGAGGCGAGTTGGCGTTGAAAACGCTGTGGGAAGCAGTGCCGTCGGCATTTACACGGCTGGCAGAGCGCAACGTCAGCGTGAGCCGTTTTTCGTTAAGCGTGGAAGGTGATGATCTTTTGTTCACGCTACAACTGGAGACGCCGCATGAGGGTTAAACGCTGGTTGTTGGCAGGTGTTGCATTGTGCCTTTTAACCGGTATGCGTGACCCTTTTAAACCGCCGGAAGATCTATGCCGGATTAGCGAACTTAGCCAGTGGCGCTATCAGGGGATGGTAGGGCGAGGCGAGCACATCATCGGTGTAATAAAAGACGGGCAAAAGAAATGGCGACGGGTGCAGCAAAACGATGTGCTGGAAAACGGCTGGACAATTTTACAGCTGACGCCAGACGCACTAACGCTGGGAACCGGGACAAACTGCGAACCGCCACAATGGTTGTGGCAACGGCAAGGAGATACAAATGAAGCAATGGATAGCCGCACTACTGTTGATGCTGATACCCGGCGTACAAGCGGCAAAGCCGCAAAAAGTGACGCTGATGGTGGATGACGTTCCGGTAGCTCAGGTGTTGCAGGCGCTGGCTGAACAGGAGAAGTTGAACCTGGTCGTGTCGCCAGACGTCAGCGGTACGGTGTCGTTACATCTAACAGATGTTCCCTGGAAGCAGGCACTACAAACTGTAGTGAAAAGCGCCGGACTGATAACGCGCCAGGAGGGCAACATTCTCTCAGTGCATTCCATTGCCTGGCAGAATAACAATATCGCCCGCCAGGAGGCGGAGCAGGCGCGGGCGCAGGCAAATCTGCCGCTGGAAAATCGCAGTATAACCCTGCAATACGCCGACGCGGGAGAACTGGCGAAAGCGGGGGAGAAGCTACTGAGTGCCAAAGGGAGTATGACCGTCGATAAACGCACCAATCGCCTTTTGCTACGAGATAACAAAACGGCGTTAAGCGCACTGGAACAGTGGGTAGCGCAAATGGATCTGCCGGTCGGGCAGGTTGAGCTGTCGGCGCATATTGTCACCATTAATGAAAAAAGTTTGCGTGAGTTAGGCGTGAAATGGACGCTGGCCGATGCGCAACACGCTGGTGGCGTTGGGCAAGTCACCACGCTTGGTAGCGACCTCTCCGTAGCGACGGCGACAACGCATGTCGGTTTTAACATTGGGCGCATCAACGGACGTTTGCTGGATCTTGAGCTTTCTGCGCTCGAACAAAAACAGCAGCTGGATATTATCGCTAGTCCGCGTCTGCTGGCCTCACATCTTCAGCCTGCCAGCATTAAACAGGGGAGCGAAATTCCATATCAGGTTTCCAGCGGGGAAAGTGGCGCGACGTCGGTGGAATTTAAAGAGGCCGTCCTGGGGATGGAGGTCACGCCCACGGTGTTACAAAAAGGTCGCATCCGGCTGAAATTACACATCAGCCAGAACGTTCCGGGGCAGGTGCTACAGCAGGCTGATGGCGAAGTGCTGGCGATTGATAAGCAGGAGATCGAAACGCAGGTCGAGGTCAAAAGCGGAGAAACGTTGGCGCTGGGCGGCATTTTTACCCGTAAAAATAAATCGGGTCAGGATAGCGTACCGTTGCTTGGCGACATTCCCTTGTTCGGGCAATTATTTCGTCATGACGGAAAAGAAGATGAACGACGCGAGTTAGTGGTGTTTATCACGCCACGACTGGTTTCCAGTGAGTAAACAGCCGTAAAAGCGGTAATGTTTTTACGCTGAACGTGTTTCATCTATTTGACGCGCGCAGGTATTTAGCATACAAGGAGTACCGCATTAACGAATAGTCTTAGTAGTACCGAAAAAATGGCAGAGAAACGCAATATCTTTCTGGTTGGGCCTATGGGTGCCGGAAAAAGCACTATTGGGCGCCAGTTAGCTCAACAACTCAATATGGAATTTTACGATTCCGATCAAGAGATTGAGAAACGAACCGGAGCTGATGTGGGCTGGGTTTTCGATTTAGAAGGCGAAGAAGGCTTCCGCGATCGCGAAGAAAAGGTCATCAATGAGTTGACCGAGAAACAGGGTATTGTGCTGGCTACTGGCGGCGGCTCTGTGAAATCCCGTGAAACGCGTAACCGTCTTTCCGCTCGTGGCGTTGTCGTTTATCTTGAAACGACCATCGAAAAGCAACTTGCACGCACGCAGCGTGATAAAAAACGCCCGTTGCTGCACGTTGAAACACCGCCACGTGAAGTTCTGGAAGCGTTGGCCAATGAACGCAATCCGCTGTATGAAGAGATTGCCGACGTGACCATTCGTACTGATGATCAAAGCGCTAAAGTGGTCGCTAACCAGATTATTCACATGCTGGAAAGCAACTAATTCTGGCTTTATATACACTCGTCTGCGGGTACAGTAATTAAGGTGGATGTCGCGTTATGGAGAGGATTGTCGTTACTCTCGGGGAACGTAGTTACCCAATTACCATCGCATCTGGTTTGTTTAATGAACCAGCTTCATTCTTACCGCTGAAATCGGGCGAGCAGGTCATGTTGGTCACCAACGAAACCCTGGCTCCTCTGTATCTCGATAAGGTCCGCGGCGTACTTGAACAGGCGGGTGTTAACGTCGATAGCGTTATCCTCCCTGACGGCGAGCAGTATAAAAGCCTGGCTGTACTCGATACCGTCTTTACGGCGTTGTTACAAAAGCCGCATGGTCGCGATACTACGCTGGTGGCGCTTGGCGGCGGCGTAGTGGGCGATCTGACCGGCTTCGCGGCGGCGAGTTATCAGCGCGGTGTTCGTTTCATTCAAGTCCCGACGACGTTACTGTCGCAGGTCGATTCCTCCGTTGGCGGCAAAACTGCGGTCAACCATCCCCTCGGTAAAAACATGATTGGCGCGTTCTACCAGCCTGCTTCAGTGGTGGTGGATCTCGACTGTCTGAAAACGCTTCCCCCGCGTGAGTTAGCGTCGGGGCTGGCAGAAGTCATCAAATACGGCATTATTCTTGACGGTGCGTTTTTTAACTGGCTGGAAGAGAATCTGGATGCGTTGTTGCGTCTGGACGGTCCGGCAATGGCGTACTGTATTCGCCGTTGTTGTGAACTGAAGGCAGAAGTTGTCGCCGCCGACGAGCGCGAAACCGGGTTACGTGCTTTACTGAATCTGGGACACACCTTTGGTCATGCCATTGAAGCTGAAATGGGGTATGGCAATTGGTTACATGGTGAAGCGGTCGCTGCGGGTATGGTGATGGCGGCGCGGACGTCGGAACGTCTCGGGCAGTTTAGTTCTGCCGAAACGCAGCGTATTATAACCCTGCTCACGCGGGCTGGGTTACCGGTCAATGGGCCGCGCGAAATGTCCGCGCAGGCGTATTTACCGCATATGCTGCGTGACAAAAATGGATGAATTCAAACCAGAAGACGAGCTGAAACCCGATCCCAGCGATCGTCGTACTGGTCGTTCTCGTCAATCTTCTGAACGTTCTGAGCGTACTGAACGTGGCGAACCGCAGATCAATTTTGATGATATTGAACTTGATGACACTGACGATCGCCGTCCGACTCGTGCGCAAAAAGAGCGCAATGAGGAACCGGAAATCGAAGAAGAAATTGACGAATCCGAAGATGAAACCGTGGATGAAGAGCGCGTAGAGCGTCGTCCGCGTAAGCGCAAAAAAGCAGCCAGTAAACCCGCTTCTCGTCAGTATATGATGATGGGCGTCGGCATTCTGGTTCTACTGCTGTTGATCATCGGTATCGGTTCTGCGCTAAAAGCCCCCTCGACCTCTTCCAGCGATCAAACCGCGTCTGGCGAGAAGAGTATTGATCTTGCAGGCAATGCGACCGATCAGGCGAATGGGGTGCAGCCAGCGCCGGGAACCACGTCTGCGGAAAATACTCAGCAGGATGTTTCTCTGCCACCGATCTCTTCTACGCCGACTCAAGGGCAAACCCCGGCGGCAACGGATGGTCAACAACGTGTTGAAGTGCAGGGTGACCTGAACAATGCGCTGACCCAGCCACAAAATCAGCAACAGTTGAACAATGTGGCGGTCAATTCCACATTGCCGACCGAACCCGCGACTGTCGCGCCTGTTCGCAATGGCAATGCATCGCGTGACACGGCGAAAACGCAAACCGCTGAACGTCCGGCCACTACGCGCCCAGCTCGTCAGCAGGCGGTGATTGAACCGAAAAAACCGCAAGCAACCGTGAAAACGGAGCCGAAGCCGGTAGCACAGACGCCGAAGCGTACTGAACCAGCTGCCCCTGTGGCGAGCACGAAGGCACCGGCTGCGACTTCTACGCCAGCACCAAAAGAGACGGCGACTACGGCTCCAGTACAGACGGCATCCCCGGCGCAAACCACGGCAACACCAGCCGCTGGAGGGAAGACCGCAGGTAATGTTGGTTCGTTGAAATCGGCACCGTCCAGCCATTACACTCTGCAGCTGAGCAGTTCCTCTAACTACGACAACCTGAACGGTTGGGCGAAGAAAGAGAATCTGAAAAACTACGTTGTCTATGAAACGACGCGTAATGGTCAGCCGTGGTATGTCCTGGTTTCTGGCGTGTACGCTTCGAAAGAAGAGGCGAAAAAAGCGGTATCTACATTGCCAGCAGATGTCCAGGCCAAAAACCCGTGGGCGAAACCGCTGCGTCAGGTACAGGCCGATCTGAAGTAATCAAGGTTATCTCCCGCAATGGTTTATCGTTGCGGGAGTTGCCTGAAGCGCTGGATGCTGTCGGAGCTTTCTCCACAGCCGGAGAAGGTGTAATTAGTTAGTCAGCATGAAGAAAAATCGCGCTTTTTTGAAGTGGGCAGGGGGCAAGTATCCCCTGCTTGATGATATTAAACGGCATTTGCCCAAGGGCGAATGTCTGGTTGAGCCTTTTGTAGGTGCCGGGTCGGTGTTTCTCAACACCGACTTTTCTCGTTATATCCTTGCCGATATCAATAGCGACCTGATCAGTCTCTATAACATTGTGAAGATGCGTACTGATGAGTACGTACAGGCCGCACGCGAGCTGTTTGTTCCCGAAACAAATTGCGCCGAGGTTTACTATCAGTTCCGCGAAGAGTTCAACAAAAGCCAGGATCCGTTCCGTCGGGCGGTACTGTTTTTATATTTGAACCGCTACGGTTACAACGGCCTGTGTCGTTACAATCTGCGCGGTGAGTTTAACGTGCCGTTCGGCCGCTACAAAAAACCCTATTTCCCGGAAGCAGAGTTGTATCACTTCGCTGAAAAAGCGCAGAATGCCTTTTTCTATTGTGAGTCTTACGCCGATAGCATGGCGCGCGCAGATGATGCATCCGTCGTCTATTGCGATCCGCCTTATGCACCGCTGTCTGCGACCGCCAACTTTACGGCGTATCACACAAACAGTTTTACGCTTGAACAACAAGCGCATCTGGCGGAGATCGCCGAAGGTCTGGTTGATCGCCATATTCCAGTGCTGATCTCCAATCACGATACGATGTTAACGCGTGAGTGGTATCAGCGCGCAAAATTGCATGTCGTCAAAGTTCGACGCAGTATAAGCAGCAACGGCGGCACACGTAAAAAGGTGGACGAACTGCTGGCTTTGTACAAACCAGGAGTCGTTTCACCCGCGAAAAAATAATTCTCAAGGAGAAGCGGATGAAACAGTATTTGATTGCCCCCTCAATTCTGTCGGCTGATTTTGCCCGCCTGGGTGAAGATACCGCAAAAGCCCTGGCAGCTGGCGCTGATGTCGTGCATTTTGACGTCATGGATAACCACTATGTTCCCAATCTGACGATTGGGCCAATGGTGCTGAAATCCTTGCGTAACTATGGCATTACCGCCCCTATCGACGTACACCTGATGGTGAAACCTGTCGATCGCATTGTGCCTGATTTCGCTGCCGCTGGTGCCAGCATCATTACCTTTCATCCAGAAGCCTCCGAGCATGTTGACCGCACGCTGCAACTGATTAAAGAAAATGGCTGTAAAGCGGGTCTGGTATTTAACCCGGCGACACCTCTGAGCTATCTGGATTACGTGATGGATAAGCTGGATGTGATCCTGCTGATGTCCGTCAACCCTGGTTTCGGCGGTCAGTCTTTCATTCCTCAAACACTGGATAAACTGCGCGAAGTACGTCGTCGTATCGACGAGTCTGGCTTCGACATTCGACTGGAAGTGGACGGTGGCGTGAAGGTGAACAACATTGGCGAAATCGCTGCGGCGGGCGCGGATATGTTCGTCGCCGGTTCGGCAATCTTCGACCAGCCAGACTATAAAAAAGTCATTGATGAAATGCGCAGTGAACTGGCAAAGGTAAGTCATGAGTAAGTTTGAAGATATTCGCGGCGTCGCTTTTGATCTCGACGGTACGCTGGTGGACAGTGCTCCCGGTCTTGCTGCTGCGGTAGATATGGCGCTGTATGCGTTGGAGTTACCCGTCGCAGGTGAAGAACGCGTTATTACCTGGATTGGTAACGGCGCAGATGTTCTGATGGAGCGCGCATTGACCTGGGCGCGTCAGGAACGTGCGACTCTGCGTAAAACAATGGGTAAACCGCCCGTTGATGACGACATTCCGGCAGAAGAACAGGTACGTATTCTGCGTAAACTGTTCGATCGCTATTATGGCGAGGTTGCCGAAGAGGGGACGTTTTTGTTCCCGCACGTTGCCGATACGTTGGGCGCGTTGCAGGCTAAAGGCCTGCCGCTAGGCCTGGTCACCAACAAACCGACGCCGTTCGTCGCGCCGCTGCTCGAAGCCTTAGATATTGCCAAATACTTTAGCGTGGTTATCGGCGGCGATGATGTGCAAAACAAAAAACCTCATCCGGACCCGCTGTTACTGGTGGCTGAGCGGATGGGAATTGCCCCACAACAGATGCTGTTTGTCGGCGACTCACGCAATGATATTCAGGCGGCAAAAGCGGCAGGTTGCCCATCCGTTGGCTTAACCTACGGATATAACTACGGCGAGGCTATCGATCTCAGCCAGCCTGATGTAATTTATCAGTCTATAAATGACCTTCTGCCCGCATTAGGGCTTCCGCATAGCGAAAATCAGGAATCGAAAAATGACTAAGCCCATCGTTTTTAGTGGCGCACAGCCCTCAGGTGAATTGACCATTGGTAACTACATGGGTGCGCTGCGTCAGTGGGTAAACATGCAGGATGACTACCATTGCATTTACTGTATCGTTGACCAACACGCGATCACCGTGCGCCAGGATGCACAGAAGCTGCGTAAAGCGACGCTGGATACGCTGGCCTTGTATCTGGCATGTGGTATCGATCCTGAGAAAAGCACCATTTTTGTTCAGTCCCACGTACCGGAACATGCGCAGTTAGGCTGGGCACTGAACTGCTATACCTACTTCGGCGAGCTGAGCCGCATGACGCAGTTTAAAGATAAATCTGCGCGTTATGCCGAGAACATCAACGCTGGTCTGTTTGACTATCCGGTGCTGATGGCGGCGGACATCCTGTTGTATCAAACTAATCTGGTACCGGTGGGTGAAGACCAGAAACAGCACCTCGAACTGAGCCGCGATATCGCCCAGCGTTTCAACGCGCTGTATGGCGATATCTTTAAGGTGCCGGAGCCGTTTATTCCGAAATCTGGCGCGCGCGTAATGTCGCTGCTGGAGCCGACCAAGAAGATGTCCAAGTCTGACGATAACCGCAATAACGTTATCGGCCTGCTGGAAGATCCGAAATCGGTAGTGAAGAAAATCAAACGTGCGGTCACTGACTCCGACGAGCCGCCGGTAGTTCGCTACGATGTGCAGAACAAAGCGGGCGTTTCCAACCTGCTGGATATCCTTTCTGCGGTAACGGGCCAGAGCATCCCAGAACTGGAAAAACAGTTCGAAGGCAAGATGTATGGTCATCTGAAAGGTGAAGTGGCTGATGCCGTTTCCGGTATGCTGACTGAATTGCAGGAACGCTATCACCGTTTCCGCAACGATGAAGCCTTCCTGCAACAGGTGATGAAAGATGGCGCGGAAAAAGCCAGCGCGCACGCTTCCCGTACGCTAAAAGCGGTGTATGAAGCGATTGGTTTTGTGGCGAAGCCGTAATTCACTATTGCTGGCAAATTGCGCTTTGTTCATGCCGGATGCGGCGTGAACGCCTTATCCGGCCTACAAAGTAATGCACATATTGCAAGGAAATGTAGGCCTGATAAGCGTAGCGCATCAGGCAATTTTGCTTTTATCATCACTCTGAAACCGGGGAAACCCGGTTTTTTTATCCTCATTTGCAATAATCCGAAAAAATGTGAAGTGCCTCGCCGTTTCCACATCTCGCTGTTGCGCCTTATCTTCAAATTCCTGAAGATATAAATATTCAATTTACTGAAAATTTATTATGCGTCGAACGTTTATCAAAAAAGAAGGCGTCGTCATAACGACGCTGGCCCGTTATTTGTTGGGTGAAAAGTGCGGTAACCGATTGAAAACCATAGATGAGCTGGCAAATGAATGCCGTTCATCCGTTGGCCTGACGCAGGCCGCGTTGAAAACGCTGGAATCAAGCGGAGCGATACGGATTGAACGCCGTGGGCGCAATGGCAGTTATCTGGTCGAGATGGATAACAAAGCGCTGCTGAGTCATGTGGATATCAACAACGTGGTGTGCGCGATGCCCTTGCCCTATACCCGTTTGTACGAAGGCCTGGCGAGCGGATTGAAAGCCCAGTTTGATGGCATTCCTTTTTACTATGCGCATATGCGCGGCGCGGATATTCGCGTGGAGTGTCTGCTTAATGGCGTGTATGACATGGCGGTGGTTTCGCGACTAGCGGCGGAAAGTTATCTCACGCAAAAAGGCTTATGCCTCGCGCTGGAGTTGGGGCCGCACACCTACGTTGGCGAGCACCAGTTGATTTACCGTAAAGGCGAGTCCGCAAACGTGAAGCGCGTGGGGCTGGATAACCGTTCGGCGGATCAGAAAATCATGACCGATGTTTTTTTTGGCGGTAGTGATGTGGAACGAGTCGATCTCTCTTATCACGAGAGTTTACAACGCATTGTTAAAGGCGATGTCGATGCGGTGATCTGGAACGTGGTGGCGGAAAACGAACTGACCATGCTGGGATTAGAGGCGACGCCGCTCACAGACGATCCGCGATTTTTACAGGCCACCGAAGCCGTGGTCCTGACGCGAGTCGATGATTCGGTGCGCAGTGAGCAAGGAACGATGGCGATGACACATATGGCGAGTGCACTGATGCGCAGTCGCCGTGGTGAAGAAATTGAGCCACTGGATAACGAGTTGCTGGCAGAGCTGGCGCAATCCAGCCACTGGCAAGCCGTTGTGCAATTGCATCAGGTGTTGTTGAAGGAATTCGCACTGGAAGTTAACCCGTGTGAAGAAGGCTATTTGTTGGCCAACCTTTATGGATTATGGATGGCTGCTAACGAAGAGGTTTGAAGCTCCCGACAAATCCACGTCGCACAACCTAAATATTCAAAAAAATGAATATTTAATTCAAGGAACAGAAACGAGGCAACAAGATGTTTGTAGAAGCATTGAAACGCCAGAACCCGGTGCTGATTTCCGCCGCACTAAGCCTGTGGCAGCAGGGAAAGATCGCTCCGGACAGCTGGGTGATCGACGTGGATCAGGTACTGGAAAACGGTAAGCGACTGATTGAGACGGCGCGGCTTTACGGCATTGAACTGTATCTGATGACCAAGCAGTTTGGTCGTAATCCGTGGCTGGCGGAAAAATTGCTGGCATTAGGCTATAGCGGCATTGTGGCGGTGGATTACAAAGAGGCGCGAGTCATGCGCCGCGCTGGTTTGCCGGTGGCGCATCAGGGGCATCTGGTACAAATCCCTTGTCATCAGGTTGCTGACGCCGTTGAACAGGGCACCGACGTCATCACCGTGTTTACTCTCGACAAAGCGCGGGAAGTTTCTGCGGCAGCGGTGAAGGCCGGACGTGTGCAGTTTGTGCTGCTCAAAGTTTATAGCGACGATGATTTTCTTTATCCGGGGCAGGAGAGCGGTTTTGTACAGCATTCGCTGCACGAGGTGGTTGCTGAAATTAAGAAACTGCCGGGGCTGCATTTAGCCGGACTTACCCATTTCCCTTGCCTGCTTTGGGATGAGGCTGCCGGAAAAGTTTTGCCGACACCGAATCTTCACACGCTGATACAGGCACGGGATCAACTGGCGAAATCTGGTATTGTGATTGAGCAACTGAACGCACCTTCTGCGACCAGCTGCACTTCGCTGCCATTGCTGGCGCAATACGGTGTGACTCATGCCGAACCCGGTCATGCGCTGACGGGCACTATTCCGGCAAACCAGCAGGGCGATCAGCCTGAACGTATCGCGATGCTCTGGTTAAGTGAAATCTCCCATCATTTCCGTGGCGACAGCTACTGCTACGGCGGCGGTTACTATCGTCGTGGTCATGCGCAACATGCGTTGGTGTTTACGCCAGAAAATCAAAAGATTACTGAAACCAATCTCAAAACTGTGGATGACAGCAGTATCGACTACACCCTGCCGCTGGCAGGCGAGTTTCCGGTAAGCAGTGCAGTGGTGCTCTGTTTCCGCACGCAGATTTTTGTCACCCGTAGCGATGTGGTGCTGGTGTCCGGTATTCACCGTGGCGAACCGAAAATCGTTGGTCGTTATGACAGTCTCGGCAACCCTCTGGAGGCGTAAATGGCGCGATTTGTGGTGTTAGTGATCGATAGCTTTGGCGTAGGGGCAATGAAAGATGTCACGTTGGTGCGTCCGCAGGATGCCGGGGCGAATACCTGTGGTCACATCCTGAGCCAGTTGCCGCATTTGCAGCTACCAACGCTGGAGAAGCTGGGGCTAATCAACGCATTGGGTTATGCGCCAGGCGATATGCAACCGTCAGATTCCGCAACCTGGGGCGTGGCAGAGCTGCAACATGAAGGTGGCGATACCTTTATGGGGCATCAGGAAATTTTAGGCACGCGCCCGTTACCGCCGCTGCGGATGCCTTTTCGCGATGTGATTGACCGTGTTGAGCAGGCATTAGTTTCCGCTGGCTGGCAGGTGGAGCGCCGTGGCGATGATCTGCAATTTCTGTGGGTCAATCAGGCGGTTGCGATTGGCGATAATCTCGAGGCGGATTTAGGCCAGGTCTATAACATTACCGTCAATCTCTCTGTGATCTCTTTTGACGACGCAATCAAAATTGGTCGTATTGTGCGTGAGCAGGTACAGGTCGGTCGGGTCATTACATTTGGCGGCCTGTTAACCGACAGTCAACGCATTCTCGATGCCGCAGAAAGCAAAGAAGGGCGCTTTATTGGGATTAATGCGCCGCGTTCTGGCGCTTATGACAACGGTTTCCAGGTCGTGCATATGGGCTATGGCGTCGATGAAAAAGTGCAGGTGCCACAAAAACTGTATGAAGCAGGCGTGCCAACCGTGCTGGTGGGTAAGGTGGCAGATATCGTCAACAATCCTTATGGCGTGAGCTGGCAAAATCTGGTGGATAGCCAGCGGATTATGGATATCACCCTCAACGAATTTAACACCCATCCGACGGCGTTTATTTGCACCAACATTCAGGAAACCGACCTCGCTGGTCATGCAGAAGACGTCGCACGTTATGCCGAACGTTTGCAGGTCGTTGACCGTAACCTTGCCCGGCTTGTTGAGGCGATGCAGCCAGATGATTGCCTGGTCGTGATGGCGGATCACGGCAACGATCCGACCATTGGTCACAGCCACCATACCCGCGAAGTGGTGCCAGTGCTGGTTTATCAGCAAGGGATGATCGCTACGCAGCTCGGTGTGCGCACCACGCTTTCTGATGTGGGGGCTACCGTGTGTGAATTTTTCCGCGCGCCACCGCCACAAAATGGTCGCTCTTTTCTTTCCTCCCTCCGGTTTGCAGGAGACACCCTATGAGTTTTGATCCGACGGGTTACACCCTCGCCCATGAACATCTGCATATTGATCTTTCCGGCTTTAAAAACAACGTGGACTGCCGCCTTGATCAGTATGCGTTCATTTGCCAGGAGATGAACGACCTGATGACCCGGGGCGTGCGTAATGTGATTGAGATGACCAACCGTTACATGGGGCGCAATGCGCAATTTATGCTCGATGTAATGCGCGAGACGGGGATCAACGTGGTGGCCTGTACCGGTTATTACCAGGACGCGTTTTTCCCGGAACATGTGGCGACCCGCAGCGTGCAGGAACTGGCGCAGGAGATGGTCGATGAAATTGAGCAGGGTATCGATGGCACGGAGCTGAAAGCCGGGATCATCGCGGAGATCGGCTCCAGCGAAGGAAAGATTACGCCGCTGGAAGAGAAGGTATTTATTGCCGCCGCGCTGGCACATAACCAGACCGGACGCCCGATCTCCACGCATACGTCGTTCAGCACCATGGGGCTGGAACAACTGGCTTTGTTGCAAGCCCACGGAGTTGATCTTTCGCGCGTCACCGTTGGTCACTGCGATCTGAAAGACAACCTCGACAACATTTTGAAGATGATCGATCTCGGCGCGTACGTGCAGTTCGACACCATTGGTAAGAACAGTTACTACCCGGACGAAAAGCGCATTGCGATGCTCCACGCGTTACGTGACCGTGGGTTGCTGAACCGCGTCATGCTGTCGATGGATATTACGCGCCGCTCCCATTTAAAAGCCAACGGTGGTTATGGCTATGACTATTTATTGACCACCTTTATTCCGCAATTGCGCCAGTCAGGATTCAGTCAGGCCGATGTGGATGTGATGTTACGTGAAAATCCCTCTCAATTTTTCCAATAAGGACAGACTCATGAAAAAGATTGGCGTTGCAGGCTTACAGCGTGAGCAGATTAAAAATACCATTGAAGCGACGGCTCCTGGCTGTTTCGAAGTTTTCATTCACAACGACATGGAAGCGGCAATGAAAGTGAAATCCGGGCAACTGGATTACTACATCGGTGCGTGTAATACCGGTGCGGGCGCGGCATTGTCGATTGCCATCGCGGTGATTGGCTATAACAAAAGTTGCACCATTGCCAAACCAGGCATTAAAGCGAAAGACGAGCATATCGCCAAAATGATCGCTGAAGGAAAAGTGGCGTTTGGCCTTTCCGTTGAGCACGTCGAACACGCGATTCCGATGCTGATTAACCATCTGAAATAAAAGGCACGACTATGGATCTGTATATTCAGATTATCGTGGTGGCGTGCCTGACGGGTATGACATCGCTTCTGGCGCATCGCTCGGCGGCTGTTTTTCATGACGGCATCCGCCCGATCCTGCCGCAACTGATTGAAGGCTAAATGAACCGTCGCGAGGCGGGGAGTATCGCTTTTGGTCTGAGCATTGGTTTTGTGGCCTCGGTGGGGATCTCTTTTACCCTGAAAACCGGGCTGCTAAACGCATGGTTACTCTTTCTTCCTACCGATATCCTCGGCGTACTGGCGATAAACAGCCTGATGGCGTTTGGTCTTGGCGCTATCTGGGGCGTGTTGATCCTTACTTGCCTGTTGCCAGTAAACCAGCTGCTGACCGCGCTGCCGGTGGATGTATTAGGTAGCCTCGGGGAATTAAGCTCGCCGGTGGTTTCTGCTTTTGCACTCTTCCCGTTGGTGGCGATTTTCTACCAGTTTGGCTGGAAGCAAAGTCTGGTCGCCGCCGTGGTTGTTCTGATGACCCGTGTGGTAGTCGTGCGCTATTTCCCACATCTTAACCCTGAATCCATCGAAATCTTTATTGGCATGGTGATGCTGCTGGGAATCGCGATAACTCACGACCTGCGTCATCGTGATGAAAATGACATCGATGCCAGCGGGCTTTCGGTGTTTGAAGAGCGCACGTCGCGGATTATCAAAAACTTACCCTATATCGCCATCGTGGGAGCATTGATTGCCGCCGTTGCCAGTATGAAGATTTTCGCCGGCAGTGAAGTGTCGATCTTCACTCTGGAGAAAGCGTACTCCGCAGGCGTAACGCCGGAACAATCGCAAACGCTGATCAACCAGGCTGCTCTGGCGGAGTTTATGCGCGGACTGGGTTTTGTGCCGTTGATTGCCACCACCGCGTTAGCCACCGGCGTATATGCAGTTGCGGGCTTTACCTTTGTTTATGCGGTGGGCTATCTCTCGCCGAATCCGATGGTTGCAGCGGTATTAGGCGCAGTGGTTATTTCGGCGGAAGTCTTGCTGCTTCGTTCGATCGGCAAATGGCTGGGACGCTACCCGTCGGTGCGTAATGCGTCGGATAACATCCGTAACGCCATGAATATGCTGATGGAAGTGGCGCTGCTGGTCGGTTCGATTTTCGCAGCAATTAAGATGGCGGGTTATACCGGATTCTCTATCGCGGTTGCCATTTACTTCCTCAACGAATCCCTGGGCCGTCCGGTACAGAAAATGGCGGCACCGGTCGTGGCAGTAATGATCACCGGTATTCTGCTGAATGTTCTTTACTGGCTTGGCCTGTTCGTTCCGGCTTAAGGAAGGCACCTATGAAGACGTTTCCTCTGCAAAGCCTGACGATTATTGAGGCGCAGCAAAAGCAGTTTGCGCTGGTGGATAGCATTTGTCGCCATTTCCCCGGCAGCGAGTTTCTTACTGGCGGTGATTTAGGCTTAACGCCAGGACTGAATCAACCGCGCGTTACCCAGCGTGTGGAACAGGTGCTGGCTGATGCATTTCACGCACAGGCTGCGGCGCTGGTGCAGGGCGCGGGGACTGGCGCGATTCGCGCCGGGCTGGCGGCTTTGCTCAAACCGGGGCAGCGTCTTCTGGTGCATGACGCGCCTGTTTACCCGACGACACGGGTTATTATTGAGCAGATGGGGCTGACGCTTATTACTGTTGATTTCAATGACCTGTCGGCACTGAAGCAGGTCGTCGACGAGCAACAACCGGATGCGGCGCTGGTGCAGCATACGCGCCAGCAGCCGCAGGACAGCTACGTGCTGGCAGATGTGCTGGCAACGTTGCGCGCGGCAGGTGTTCCAGCGTTAACCGATGACAACTATGCGGTGATGAAGGTGGCGCGAATCGGCTGTGAATGCGGCGCGAATGTCTCGACATTTTCCTGCTTCAAGCTATTTGGGCCAGAGGGTGTTGGTGCAGTGGTCGGCGATGCTGATGTTATCAACCGTATTCGCGCCACGCTTTACTCCGGCGGTAGCCAGATCCAGGGCGCACAGGCGCTGGAAGTATTGCGTGGTCTGGTGTTTGCGCCAGTGATGCACGCGGTGCAGGCAGGGGTATCTGAACGGTTGCTGGCTTTGCTTAACGGTGGTGCGGTGCCGGAAGTGAAAAGCGCGGTGATTGCTAATGCGCAGTCGAAGGTGTTGATTATCGAGTTTCATCAGCCGATTGCCGCCAGAGTGCTGGAAGAGGCGCAAAAGCGCGGTGCCTTGCCCAGGGAAAGATCATCAGAAGTACACTTTTTGTACTAAATAATTCGCATTTTATGTTTAAAAATTGAGATATTCCT
>PPYE01107269.1_pt1 | contig 17040 bp, 14 predicted proteins | sample 1559881 | NCBI WGS metagenome assembly PPYE01 (sample SAMN08240022, study PRJNA423297) | Human gut metagenome, whole genome shotgun sequencing project. | reverse complement strand
GTGCAGCCGAGGATGAGCAGGTTTTGATGCGCGGCGACGATTTTTCTTCCGAGCAGAAGACGAAATTGGCGTGCGATTTTTGGATCTCGGTCGCAAAGGGCCTCGAGTTCACGATAGCGCAAAGAACAGATTTCACTGTCCTCCAGGGCTGTGACGGTGCAGATATGGTACCCGGTAGGGATCGCTTCTGCGCCGAGCACTTCTCCGGTCATGTGGAAATCAGTGACTTGTTCGGTGCCGTTTTCGTTGAGCACGGAACTCTTAAATGAACCGAGCCGGGTGATGAAAAGCGTATCAAGGGGGTCGCCGGCTCTGAACAGTATTTCGCCTTTAGGAACTCTTCTTTGGGAGAAGATATGAGAGGAAAAAATTTCTGTTTCTGCGTCATTCAGATCGGCAGACAGGCAGAAGTGCCTGAGATAGCAGCCGGCACAGCCGGCGCGGTTTGCCGATAAAGATTGCGTGAAATTAGAAGCCATTTTCTCTAGATACTGTTTTAAGAGGCAAAAAAGCTGTGCGGCCTTCGATGATTTGAGATAATTTCGCCTGTTGCAAAAATAATAACAGAACCTAGAAAAATCAAAAATCTTTTAAAAGGAACCCTGATGGAAACACAAGGAAAACTGAACGTTGAATTCCCGGATCTGGAACTGCTCCAAAGATTCGATGTTCCGGGCCCAAGATATACTTCTTATCCCACCGCGGATAGATTTACCAAAGAATTCGGAGCCGAAGACTATAAGAAAGTGCTCAATGCCCGCGGCACCGGTGAAAATACGGCAGACTTATCTTTGTACGTTCACATTCCTTTCTGCGCGAATGTCTGCTTCTTCTGCGGCTGCAATAAGGAAGTTACGAAAGACCATTGCCGCTCCAAAGAATACCTGGAAGTCTTGAGCAAAGAATGCGAGCTGGTTTCGGCTCAGATCGGCGGCAATAAAGAAGTCGTCCAGCTTCATTTCGGCGGCGGCTCTCCGACTTTCCTGAACAATGAAGAAATTTTCCAGGTGATGGACATCATTCGTTCTCACTTTACGCTGGCGCCGGACGCGGAAATTTCCATTGAAGTCGACCCTCGTTCGACTCCTGTCGACAAGGTTGAAGTTTTGGCCAAAGCCGGTTTTAACCGCATGAGCATCGGCGTTCAGGATTTTGATAACCGCGTGCAGATTGCTGTCAACCGCATTCAGCCTTTCGAAATGACCAAAGCTGTCCTTGACGCGGCTCGTGCCAACGGCTTTAAGTCCATCAACATGGACTTAATCTACGGTCTTCCGTTCCAGTCCCGTAAGACTTTTGAAATGACTCTGGATAAAGTGATCGAACTTTCTCCGGATCGTATCGCGCTCTATCACTTCGCTCATCTGCCCGAACACTTCAAACCGCAGAGACGTATCAATGCCGAAGACCTTCCGAGCACGCCGGAAAAAGTCGGCATCATGATGGACGCCATTAAGCGTTTGAGCGCCAACGGCTACCACTTCATCGGCATGGATCACTTTGCCAAGGTCACGGACGAACTTGCCAAAGCACAGGAAAACGGTACGCTGCAGAGAAACTTCCAGGGCTATTCCACTAAGCCGGAATGCGACATGGTTGCGCTCGGCGTCTCTTCTATCAGTAAGGTCAACGGCTGCTATGCCGCCAACCCGCGTGACTTGGAAAGCTACTACGCAGCCATCCGCAGCGGTAACTTAGCTACCAACCGCGGCTACCTCTTAAATGATGACGACCGCTTGCGTGCCAAAGTCATTATGGAATTGATGTGCCAGTTCAAAGTTGTTAAGGCCGACATCGAGAAGAAATTCGGCATTAACTTCAATGAATACTTTGACTTTGAACTGAACAATCTCAAGCACTTCGAGGCCGAAGGTCTGGTTCGTCTGGAACCTGACTTTATTGAAGTAACACCGAAGGGCAAGCTGCTGGTGAGAGCTGTCGCGATGAACTTCGACCGTTACCTGCGTGAAGACGAAAGAGTTCGCCGTTACTCCCGTATTGTTTAAAGTCGCATTACGAAGCAGTTTCTTTTAGAAATTGAAGACAAAAAGCGAGCCTGGACACTGATCAAAAGGTGCTCAGGCTTTCTTGTTTTACTGTGGAAATCCGCGGCCTAAAAAGGCGGATGCAGAGAGCCATCTGCTAAAATACCGCGGTTACACATTGCTGTTTCGACAGCTTACTTTGAGAAAATATAAATGTTCACTGCATCAGAAATACGATCTACGTTTCTGAAGTTCATGGAGTCCAAGGGACACACTATCGTCGCTTCCAGCCCGGTAGTCCCCGGTGACGACCCCACATTGCTGTTTACCAACGCAGGTATGAACCAGTTCAAGGATGTTTACCTTGGCTTTGACAAGCGTCCCTACACACGTGCGACGACCAGTCAGAAATGTGTTCGTGCCGGCGGCAAGCACAATGACTTGGAAAACGTAGGCTATACCGCTCGCCATCACACATTCTTTGAAATGCTTGGCAACTTCAGCTTCGGAGATTACTTCAAGCGTGATGCCATCAAGAATGCCTGGGAGCTTCTTACAGAACACTTCAAACTCCCGCCTGAAAAACTTTGGGTGACCGTGTACGCCGAGGACGACGAGGCTTACAACATCTGGAATAAGGAAGTCGGTATTCCTGCCGATAGAATCGTTCGTATCGGCGACAACAAAGGCGCTCGTTTCGCCTCCGACAACTTCTGGATGATGGGCGACACCGGCCCCTGCGGTCCTTGCTCTGAAATTTTCTATGACCACGGTCCTTCCGTAGCCGGAGGCCCTCCCGGAAGCCCCGACGAAGACGGCGACCGCTACATGGAAATTTGGAACCTCGTGTTCATGCAGTTCAACCGTGATGAAAAAGGCGTGATGCACAAGCTGCCCCGTCCCAGTGTAGATACCGGCATGGGCTTGGAGCGTATTTCCGCCGTTCTTCAGGGTGTTCATTCGAATTACGAAATCGACTTGTTCCAGAACCTCATGAAGGCCGTCATTGACGAAGTCAAGGCTGCCGGCGCTGAGGATGTTGATCCGAACAGTCCTTCCGTTAAGGTGATTGCTGACCACATCCGTGCCTGCACGTTCATCATTGCCGACGGCGTTGTTCCAGGCAACGAAGGCCGCAGCTACGTTCTGCGTCGTATCGCTCGCCGCGGTATGCGTCACGGCTTCAAGCTCGGCGCCCGCAAGCTCTTCTTCAGCAACTTGGTTAAGGCCGTTGCAAAAGAAATGGGCGACCAGTACCATGAAATCCGCAATCCGCATATTCAGGAAGTTCTGCGTCAGGAAGAAGTTCGCTTTTCTCAGACTCTTTCCAAGGGCTTGGATATCCTTAACGAAGCTCTGGCTTCCGGTACCAAGATTCTGGGCGGTGACGTTGCGTTCAAACTGCACGACACCTACGGCTTCCCGGTTGACCTGACTGCTGACGTCTGCCGTGAAAAGAATGTTTCCGTTGACTTTGAAGGCTTTGACGCCTTGATGGAAAAGCAGCGTGAACAGGCTCGTGCCAAGGGCAAATTCAAGATGGCTCAAGGCCTTGAATACGAAGGTAAGCCGACGGAATTCTTAGGTTACGAGACTCTCACTGTCCAGGCTTGCCGTGTCGAAGCCATCTACAAAGACGGCGAACTCGTGAAAGATGCCGAAGCCGGTGACGAAGTCGTTGTTGTGTTCGACCGCACTCCTTTCTATGCAGAAAGCGGCGGCCAGATGGGCGACAAGGGTACGTTCAAGAACAAGACAACGATTCTCAAGGTTGACGACACATTTAAGATCAAGGTTGACGTCTTTGGTCATATGTGCTACGTCGCCGAAGGCGAAGTTAAGGTCGGCGATCTTTTCAGCGCTCAGGTCGATGAAGAAAACCGTGAAGCAACTGCCCGTAACCACTCCGTCACGCACTTGATGCACAAAGCACTGAGAGAGGTGCTCGGTGCTCATGTTCAGCAGCGCGGCTCTATGGTTAACGGTGACAGAACCCGCTTCGACTTTGTCCACACCTCTCCGATGACTCGTGAACAAATCAACGAAGTCGAAGACATCGTGAACAAAGAAATTCTCCGCAATGCACCGACTCAGACCAGAGTCATGCCGATCGACGAAGCGAAGAAGACCAATGCTGTCATGCTCTTCGGAGAAAAATACGGTGAAAACGTTCGTGTTCTTAATATTGGTTCCAGCTGCGAACTCTGCGGCGGTACCCATGTTCAGAGAACCGGCGACATCGGTATGTTCAAGATCATTTCCGAATCCGGTATTTCAGCCGGCGTGCGTCGTGTCGAAGCTGTGACCGGTATGGCCGCTCTGCACTACGCTCAGAACCAGGAAGAGATCATCCGCGAAGTAGCTGAAGAGCTCAAAGCTCCGGCTCTCGAAGTTGTCTCTAAGGTCGTTGATACTGTTGAACACTTGAAGCGCACCGAAAAAGACTTGAACGCATTGAAGATCAAGTTTGCTCAGGCCGGTGCCGCAAATGTTGCATCTCAGGCTCAGGATGTCAACGGCGTCAAAGTTCTTGTGACCGAGATGAAAGGCATCGAAACCAAGGAACTTCGCAATTCCGTTGACGGTCTTAAAGATCAGCTCAAGAGCGGCGTGATCGTTCTGATTAAGTCTGAAGACGGAAAAGCCAGTGCTGCGGTCGGTGTCACGAAAGATCTCGTCGGCAAGATCAAAGCCGGTGACGTAATGAAGTATGTTGCTGAACAGCTCGGCGGTAAGGGCGGCGGACGTCCTGACTTTGCTCAGGGCGGCGGTGCAGCTCCTGCCGACATGAACGCTCTGCTCGGTAAGACTAGAACGTTCATTACTGAAAAGCTTGCCTAATCAGCTTTTCTGAACGGAACTAAACTGTTGCGAAACCTCCGGATGAAAATTCGGAGGTTTCTTTTTGGGTGCCGAGAAAAAAGAAAAGGCCCGCAAATGCGAGCCTCTGTCAAAGATACAGTTCGATTAGTCCGGATAGCCTTCCGGGTTCATCTGCTGCCAGCGCCAAGTGTCTTCACACATCTTCTCGATACCGCGCTTAGCCGTCCAGCCGAGGAGCTTTTTAGCAAGCTCTGGGTTGGTCCAGTAGGCTGCTTTGTCGCCGGCACGACGCGGGCAGATTTCATAAGGAATATGTTTTCCGCTGGCTTTTTCAAAAGCTTTGACCAGCTCAAGAACCGTAGTGTTGCCGCCGGTGCCGAGATTCACGGTCAGCAGCTGAGGTTTGCCGTCTAAAACTCTCAATGCGTCCAGATGACCTTCGACCAGATCCTGCACATGGATATAGTCGCGGGCGCCGGTACCGTCTCTGGTCGGATAATCGTTTCCGAAAACTTTCAGAGAAGCGCGTCTGCCGACAGCGACTTGAGAAATGAAGGGCATCAGGTTGTTGGGAATGCCGTTCGGATCTTCGCCGATTAAACCGGATTCATGTGCACCAACCGGGTTGAAATAACGCAGGATGGCAATCGACCAATCAGGTTCGGCTTTAAAGGTTTTACGTAGAACTTCTTCAATCATCCATTTGCTCAGGCCGTAGTTATTGATCGGAGCAAGCGGAGTGTTTTCATCGAATTCATCGTAACCGGGATCGCCGTAAACAGTTGCAGACGAGGAGAAGACAAATTCTTTGACGCCGAACTTCTTCATAACGCGAAGCAGAACAATAGTTCCTTCGACGTTATAGGAGAAATAGAGCAGGGGATCGGTTTCGGATTCCCCGACAGCTTTGCGGCCGGCAAAGTTGATGACGGCATCAATTGGGAAATCAGTGAACAGCTTCTCTAAAGCTTGTTCGTCGCGAATGTCGCCGCGAACAAGTGTCGGACGTTTTCCGGTAATCATCTCAATGCGGTCTACGACGGCAGGTTTAGAGTTGCTGAAATTATCGAAAATAATCGGTTCCATTCCGGCTTCAATCAGACGCACCACCATGTGGGATCCGATGTAGCCGGTACCGCCGGTAACAAGAATGTGTTTTTTCATAGGCCGCAAAAAAACAAAATTGGCGCTCCGCCCGAAGGCGGATGCCAAACAATCATCGAATAGAGCTAAAAATTACTTATCAAGCGCGTCGAAAATACGGCGGCTGACTTCGTTGACGTCGCCGACACCGTCGATCTTGATGTATCTTGTCTTGCTGTCGCCCTTAGCAGCCAGGTTCTGATAGAAACCGACAAGTGCTTCTGTCTGAGCGTGGTAAACCTCAAGACGTTTTTTAACAGTCTCTTCCTTGTCGTCGGGACGCTGAACCAGAGGTTCGCCGGTAACGTCGTCAACGCCTTCAACCTTGGGAGGATTGAACTTAACGTGATAAGTACGGCCGGAAGCAACGTGCACTCTGCGGCCGCTCATACGTTCAAGAATGACTTCATCAGGAACGGCGATTTCAACAACGTCATCGATGGGAATATCAGCTTTAACCAAAGCTTCGGCCTGAGGAATTGTGCGAGGGAAGCCGTCAAAGAGGAAACCGTTCTTGCAGTCCGGTTTTTCCAGTCTTTCTTTGACCAGACCGATGATGATGTCATCGCTGACCAGTTCTCCAGCATCCATAATCTTCTTGGCAGCTAAACCGAGAGGAGTTCCGGCCTTCACTGCAGCTCTAAGCATGTCACCCGTGGAAATCTGAGGAATTCCGTAATGTTCACAAATACGGGCTGCTTGTGTACCTTTACCGGCACCGGGAGCTCCGAGAAGAATTAAGCGCATGAAATGGCTCCTTTAATAATTGAGAATGTAAATTTAAATTTTGGGCTTTATTGCCTGTAATTTCAAGCTGTCCGAATGGATGAAAACCCAGCAACCGCTTGATCTTCGACAAGAAAACTCGGGTTATTTTTTCTGTAAATAAGCGCGTACGGCTTCAAGATCTGCGAGCGTGTCTACACCGGGAGGAATTTCTTCCTCGAAGATGTCTACCGCAATCTTATAACCGTTATAAAGCGCCCGCAGCTGCTCAAGACTTTCCCAGCCTTCCAGTTCGGACTTAGGAAGCTGCGGATAGGCTTTTAAGAACGCGCAGCGATAGCTGTAAATGCCGACATGACGCAGGCCGAGATGTTTCGGCAGCGTAGTCTTGTCTTTGGCAAATCCGTCGCGATCCCAAGGGATCGGTGCTCGGCTGAAATACAAGGCCGAACCGTTTTTGTCGGTGACGACTTTCACAACGTTGGAATTAAAGAATTCTTCTGCCGAATGAATGCGGATGGCGGCGGTGCCCATGCTGCAGTCGGGACGAGACATCAGCAGCTCAGCGACGTTCCTGATGACCTTCGGAGGAATCAAAGGCTCATCGCCTTGGACGTTTACGATGATTTCGTTGTCCGGGATCCTGCACAGTTCGGCAGCCTCGCAGAGGCGATCCGTTCCGCAGGAATGATCCTTGCGCGTCAAACAGGCTTCAATGCCGTTTGCTTCACAGGCTTTGAGAATCAATTCATCGTCAACGGCACAGATGACTCGGGAGGCACCGCTCTTTTGAGCTTGTTCAGCGACCCGGACAATCATCGGTTTACCGCAGATGTCGGCAATGGGTTTGTTCGGCAGGCGAGTACTGGCTAAACGAGCCGGAATAATTACGGTAAAGCTCATTTTTTGTCGAGCTCCTCGATTTCTTCTTCCTTCATTTCGCGGGCTTCGGAAGGAACCATGCAGGGAATACCGTCAATGACAGGGAAGGCCTTCATGTCGGGGCGGCAGTAGAACTCTTTTTTCTTTTCGTTCCAAAGGAGCGGACCCTTGCAGAGAGGGCAAACTAAAATTTCGGTAATTTTTGCGTCCATAAGCATTCCGTTTAGATTTGCAGAGCAGCTTCTTTGCTCTTCTTAGCTGCGGCAACGATTTTCTTCTCGACAAAATCGACCAGGAATTTATCGAGCTTGGTTTCCAGCGGCACGACGTAAATGCGCTCGTCGTTTTTCAGATCAGCGTGTTTTCGGCATTTGACGGCATCTTTTTCCGTGATAAAGATGAGGTCGGCCTCGCAGTCCTTAAAAGGATTCTTGGAGTAATCGTAATGGTCCGGAAGAGCAATCGGGCGAACCTCCAGTCCGTGGGCCTTCAGCATGGAGAAGAATCTTTCCGGGACGGCGATGCCCGCCATAGCGACGGCCTTCAGACCCTTTTTAAACTGCATTCGCGAAAGCGTATCCAAAGAGACGATTTCGCCGGTAGCGTAATTGATTGCATTGGTGAAACCGCTTGTCGCTACATACCGCGGAGTAGAAGACGTAACGACATCTTCTGTGGCATTCAAAACAATGGCGTCCACCTCATCAAGGCGAGAGGGCGGTTCACGAAGCGGTCCGGCAGGAAGAACCCATCCGTTTCCTAAACCGCGGGCACCGACAACGGCTAATTCCACATCGCGATGGAGCGTGTAATGCTGCAGCCCGTCGTCACTGATAATAACGTTGACCGTCGGATATGCCTTTAGTAAAGCTTCGGCGGCTTCAACGCGTTTCGGACAGACAAAAGTCGGCGCATCAGTAGCTTTTTTAATCAGCAAAGGCTCATCGCCGACGATATCCGGGTTGCTGTCCAAGCGGACTTCAACAGGAGATTCTGCTTTGCCGCGATAGCCGCGGGAGATAACGCCCGGATTCCAGCCGCGTTCTTTCAAATCCTTGACTAAAGCGATGGTGACCGGTGTCTTTCCGGTTCCTCCGACATAAATATTGCCGACGACTACGACAGGCACTCCGACTTTAACGGGTACGGCTTTACGACGCCGCGAGGCTGCCATGGAGAGAAAAACCGCCGATGCGGGCAGGAGCAGCCAGGAAATCAGACCTTTGCGATCCCACTGTTTATGCAGAAACGTTTCTAGTTGTACTTGCATTGCCGTGAAGCAAAAAATAAAAGATTATTTTAACGTGATAGCGGCAAAAACTGCCGATAACTCATTATTTCAACAGCAGTCTTATTTCGGCGATGCAATTTGTTGGGCGGCATCTGTAAGATACAAACCTTAGGTAAAACCTTTACTTCAAATGTCAATAGTTTTTTGAGCAAATCACAAAATAATTATTTGCCGAGTACTCAAGAAGTTATGAAATTTAGAGGTCTTTTCATTGTTAATAACTTTGTGAATAACTCGGTGAGAAGTGGCTTAATTCCATGAGGGAAAAACAAAAAAGAATTGTTAGGGAGGTGATTTTAGAAAATAAAGTATTTTAAAATCAAATAGTTAACAAATTCTCTCTTTGAAAGAAAAATTTTTTATTCTTCAAATTCGGATTGTTGAAAATGTGAATAAAATTGTGAGTAACTTGTGAAGCAAAAGGAAATTTTGCAATCTCACTCGCTCGTTGTATTTAGCACGTAAAACATAAAATGTCCGATAAAGCCTTCTCTGTCACGCAGTTTGTTGACATCGTTAATTTGTCATTTGAACAGTTCGAATCAGTGGCTGTTGAAGGGGAGATCTCAACCTCGACAAAAGCTTCGAGCGGACACTGGTATTTCTCAATTAAAGACGAAGAAGCGGTTCTTTCCTGTGCGATGTTTCGGGGGAAACTTTACTCCGTGCGCGGTGTCTTCAAGGTTGGCGACAAAGTTAGGGTCACAGGAAAACCGAATCTTTATCCGGGAAGCGGGAAATTAACATTTATTTGTTCGAAGATTGAAGCTGCCGGGGAGGGAAAACTCTATGAACTTTTCCTTCGTTTAAAAAACGAATTGGCCGCTTTGGGCTGGTTTGATCAGAATCGGAAAAAACCGATTCCTCGTGTGCCTCGAACAATCGGCATTATCACGAGCAGAACCGGTGCGGCGCTGCAGGACGTAATGAATCGCCTCCGGGTCCGGGCACCTTATGTTCGCGTTCTTCTTTACCACACCGCTGTCCAAGGAAAGGGAGCAGAAGTCGAGATCGCTCAGAGAATCAATAAAGCGAACCGGGACAACAAGGCAGATGTCCTCTTGCTGGTGCGCGGCGGAGGATCGCTCGAAGACCTATGGTGTTTTAATGAGAAGATCGTCGCTGAGGCGATCGTCAACAGTCATATTCCGATTATTTCCGGCGTCGGTCATGAGACGGATACCACTATTGCGGATTTTGCGGCAGATTTACGGGCACCTACACCGACCGGAGCGGCTGAAGCGGCCGCGGAAAAACAATCCGTCCTCTTCTATGAAATCGATTCGGCTTGGAATCAGCTTCATCGCTCCTTCGAGAATCAATTCAACCGAGCCCTTCAAGATGTGGAAAATGAATCGAGGCCCTTTGAAAATCCTCAGGCATTTTTGGAGACGTTCCGTCACCGTCTCTCCGCCGTCTCCTATTTGCAGCGTCCGATATTGAGCTATTACCATCAAAACCTAACTTCTTTGAAAGCCAGACTGCAGCTGGATATGCAGAACTTTCTCTCTTCCTCGCTTGAAAGAGAAAAGTTTGCCGCAAGATACTTTATTTCTCCGAGTCGTTTCATCGAGCCGTACGAAAAAAGACTTCAGGCGGCCTCTCCGGTGCTAAGGCTGGATACAGCAGCAATGAGAAGCCGAATCAATTTAATTTTCGGCGCAATAAACACAGCACAAAGCGCATGTTTGAGAATGAACAGGGCGGAAGTGGGCGTTGCCGGAGAAAATCTCCAAGCCGAGATGAACACAAAGATTCGTTCGGCCGGCGACACTCTGCGCTTGGTATCTCCGCAAATGACGTACGCCTTCTCTGCACAAGGCTCGAGATGCAGTGAACTTTTTGCAATGATTTCCGGAGTTGTACAGTCGACGATCGCTGCAAACCGAAAGGTACTTTTAAAAGAATCTTCTTGGTTAAGAAGATCTCGGCCGAAGTTGGACCGAGCACCTTTAAACGCAGCTTGCACTTCAGTGCGCAATAACCTGATCCAAAAATTTGAAAGGGATACGATTCGTCTTCGCAGCTTGGAGCAAGTCTGGGCACTCCTTGATCCGACTAAGCAAATTCACGCCAATAGCGCTTTCATCTACCGCGGCGGCAAGCCGGTCATGTCCGTTAGCGAATTAAAGGAAGGCACGGATATTGAGGTCATGATGAAGGACGGAGCTTTTGTTGCTCGAGTTGGGGAAATAAAGAAGGACTAAGGTTGTCTGCATACCATAATGGTCTGCACAAGAATTAAGGAGATTAAAGTTATGGCATTTACAGTACCCCCGCTTCCTTTTGCAATGGACGCTCTTGAACCGTACATGAGTTCCAAGACGCTTTCCTATCACTACGGCAAGCACAACAAAGCCTACAACGACACATTGAATAACCTCATCAAAGGTACGGATTATGAAACCATGCCTTTGGAAGAAATTATTCGTACCACTCAGAGCGGCCCGATTTTCAATAACGCTGCTCAGTGCTACAACCACACTTTCTTTTGGAACAGCTTGAAGCCCAACGGCGGCGGCCAGCCTACAGATGTTCTTGCAGCTCAGATTAACGCTCAATGGGGAAGTTACGATGCATTTGCAGATGCTTTCGCAAAGAGCGCTGTCGGCAACTTTGGTTCCGGCTGGACTTGGCTGGTTGAAAAAGAAGACGGCACGCTCGATATCGTTAACACGAGCAATGCCGGTACACCGATCACGGGAACAGATTCACCGCTGATCACCTGCGACGTGTGGGAACATGCATATTATCTGGATTACTACAATATGCGCGTCACGTTTGTTCAGACGTTCCTGCAGCATCTCGTGAACTGGGATTTTGCGGCAAAGAACTACAAGTAATCTTCTGAAGCATTCATTCCGTGAACACACGGGATGAGGACAAAAAAAGAAAGCGGGGCCGGACTAAACGTCCGGCCTTCGCTTCTACAAACCAAGGAGAAATAAAAAAAGTTTGTTAGTTAGGTTTGAACTTGAACTGCGGATGGCATTCGGCACAGTAGTTAACGGGTACTTCATGCTGCAGATGGCATAAGGTGCATTCGCCGTTGTGAGGCGCTTTGTGCGGATTCACCGGTCCGATGGCTTTGGTCTTTTCGACGAGTGCGTCTTTTTGATGGCACTTCAGACAAGTTTCCTGATCAGGATATTCGGGACTTTTTCCGTCAGGACCATGACAGGAGGCGCAGGCCATACCGCGGGCAACGTGCCGATCGGCGCCGAACTTCGGATTCTCGGCAGAAAAGGCCGAAGACATCGTGAAGAGGGCAGCAAGAACAACAAATAGAGATGCTGTTTTTTTCATAATCTTCTCCGATAGGGATTTTTAAATTTCCGGATTTTTGCGATTTCGTTTTTTCTATTATTGAAGGGTGCTTGCCGCTTTTCAATCTGTACCAAGGTACATGTACCAAAGTACATATTCGACTTTTTCGAACTTTTCTAGACTGCGCTCATCGGATCAAACGATCCACGGTTTCAAAACAAAATTCCTTTAATTCCTTTCGGAGAAAATAAGATGAGCACCAATCGCCGTGACTTCCTTAAACTTGCCGGTGCAGCCGCTGCAGCTATTACTTCTGCCGCTGCCGCACACGCCGGAGTCCCTGCTTCTTCCGTTGCTAAATTCGACGACGAGTATGACGTTGTCATTATCGGTTCCGGTTTCGCCGGCATGGCCTGCGCATTGAAAGCCGGCCAGGCAGGTAAGAAAGTTCTGATCCTCGAAAAAATGCCGACCGTCGGCGGAAACTCCGCTATCTGCGGCGGCAACGTTGCTTGCCCCGTCAACCCCGTTCAGGCTGCTCAAGGCATCAAAGACAGCAAGGAACTCTTCATTGCCGACTGCTTGAAGGATGGCCTTGGCATTAACTACCCGAACCTGCTTGGCACGATCGCCGACCGCTGCAATGACACCATCAAAATGGTCGTAGACTGCGGATGCGAATTCGTCCCCAACAAGATGCTCTTCGAAGCCGGTCACTCCGTTCCTCGTTCTTATGAAATCAAGGCCGGTACAGGATCCGGTTACATCATCCCGATGCATAACGAGCTCAAGAAGCTCCCCAACGTCAAGATCATGACTCGCGCCAAGTTCGATGATTTCATTCTTGACGAAAACGGCCGTGTAGTCGGTGTGACATACCGTAAGGGCTACCGCTTCGACTCTAAGCTGCAGAGCGACGATATTGAAAACAAGAGCGGCCGTCCTGCTACCGTTAAAGCAAAGAACGGCGTGATGCTGGCTGCCGGCGGTTTCTCCCGCGACATTTTCTTCCGTCAGGCTCAGGATCCTCGCGTTGTTCCGACAACAGACTCCACCAACCAGCCGGGTGCTACCGCCGGTGTGCTGATCAAAGCATTAGGTATCGGTGCTCAGCCTGTTCAGCTCTGCTGGCTGCAGTTCCTTCCGTACTGCAACCCGCGTGAAAAAGGTTTCGGTGTTTCCGTTAACTTCACGAACCACGCCTGCATGGACTTAGGTCTTGTCGTTGACAGAAAGACCGGCAAACGCTTCATGGACGAACACGCCGGCCGTAAGATCAAATCCGACGCGCTCTTCAAAGTCATCGGCACCGACGAAAACTATCCGATTGCTATCTGCGACGACGCCATTGTTAAAGCCATCAATCCGTCCTTCGTCAAACTTCCTTTGGAAATGGGCACGGTTAAGAAGTTCGACACCTTGGAACAGCTGGCCGACGCTTTCGGTATTCCCAAGCAGGCTCTGTTGGACGAAGTCGCAAAATTCAACGGCTACGTTAAAGCCAATGATGACAAGGATTTCCATCGCATCCTGACCTTCAACAAGGGTCTCGATGTTTCCAAGGCTCCGTTCTACGGAATTGAAGTCAGCCCGAAGATTCACCACACCATGGGCGGCGTGATGATCAACGAAAAAGCAGAAGTCATTTCTGCCAACACCCACAAACCGATCCCCGGCCTCTATGCCGGCGGTGAAGTAGCAGGCGGCGTGCACGGTGCCTCCCGTCTGGGAACCGTTGCTGTGATCGATGCTTTGACTTTCGGTATGATTGCCGGCGAAAATTTCGCCAAGATGCAATAATTCTTTAGGAGGGCGGTTCGGTTTTTAAACCGAACCACGGCCGGAGCAGACAAATAGTTTGTTCCGGCTTTTAGTTTGTTTGGCGCAGCTGAGGGAGGCGCGAGATCTTGTCTCCCGGTTTGACATGGTTTTTCTCAAACCAGGATTCATTCATTTCCAGCGCGTAAAACGCTTTTGCTTTGCTGCAGTGAATATCAAGCGTTTGGGGCTTCATCTTCTCAATATTAATGATGAAGCCGTCTTTATCAATAAAAGCAACAGAGAGAGGGATGAGGGTGTTCTTCATCCACATGCAGACAGCATCGCTGCGGTCCATGACAAACAGCATTCCGGAGTTTTCCGGCAGGTGCTCACGGAACATCAGACCCTTCTCTCGACTTGCGTTGTCTGCGGCCACTTCTACCGGAACCGTGATGCCTTTCACCATGAGCTTGAGTGTGTCGGCTGCGTAGGTGCTTTGAACGTTCGGGAGGAGAATAAGAGCAGCGGAAAAAAGAGTAGTTCTGAGATTCAGTTTCATGGCGCAACCGGAAAAGAAAAGGAGCTCTCAAGAGCTCCCTTCGTTTAATTAAAAACGAATTTTATTAGGCGGGTTTGATGTTGTCAGCCTGCTTGCCTTTTTCGCCTTCTTTCAGGTCGAATGTGACACGCTGGCCCTGTCTCAACGTCTTGAAACCATCCATTTTAATTGCAGAGAAATGGGCGAAAAGATCTTCGCCGCCGTCATCGGGAGTGATGAATCCGTATCCCTTAGCGTCGTTAAACCATTTCACGGTTCCTGTTGCCATATTTAAACTTCTCCAAAAAACTGACGGCGATGTCCATTACTCTCACGCGCCTAATACTAAAAACGATTGTCGAACTCTGTGAGCAAGACGAGTGACTGTTACATTCTTATGGGATTGTAAATAAATGTCAATTAGTAAATTTCGCATATAAAAGAAAGACAATTCTGCCGATAGGAGGGTAATTTCTTGTATTTTGCGTAAATAAGGCTGTTTTCTTAGGAAACGCTGTTTATTCCTTCAAGTTTGGAGCTTTTTGTCTTTAGTAAAAAACGTTGTAGTTAAACCACAAGAAATTGCTTATTGTGTAAGAGTTGTAAAAATTTTACCCGTGCAGAACTATTGCTGATACGTCAATTATGCTCGGTGAAGAAACAAAAAAGCCGGCATTCCGGCCGGCTAAATAAATGCGATGCTGATCCTAGTGGCGTCCCGATGAGCCGAAGCCCCCGGTACCGCGCTCCGTCGCTTCAAATTCATCCACAACCTCAAAAGTCGGCTGAAGCACCGGTACGATAACCAACTGGGCAATTCGTTCCATCGGTTCAACAGTGAAAGGCTGCTGAGAACGATTCCAGCAGGAGACCATCAGTTCTCCTTGGTAGTCGGAATCAATCAGACCCACTAAGTTGCCGAGCACGATGCCGTGTTTATGGCCGAGACCGGAACGGGGAAGGATTAAGGCCGCATAACCGGGATCCCCGATGTAGATCGCAAGTCCAGTTTTGATGAGTTTGGTCTCGCCGGGCAGAAGGACGAGCGGTTCGTCTATAACGGCTCGAAGATCTAATCCGGCAGATCCGGTCGAAGCGTAGCTCGGCATTTTTTCGCGGATCTTCGGATCCAAAATCTTAATTTGAAGTTTCATAACTTAAATCTCTTTCTTTTTAATAATGCCGGCAAGCGCTTCGATAATCTCTTCGGCAAGTTCTGCCTTAGAACAGAGCCCTTTGGCCTCGATTCCGTCTTTGGTGACAAAAGAAGCCTGATTCTGAGCGCTGCCGATTGAAGAGGCCGGATTGACGACAATCATGTCTGCTGCTTTTGACTCGAGTTTCTTGAGGCCGTTTTCTGCAAGGTTGTCCGTCTCCGCGGCAAAGCCTATGACGGCTGAGCAGAAGCCCGAATGGCCGACATAGGAAAGAATATCGGGATTTTTAACGAGCTTGATCGTTAACGTATCCTGAGCTTTTTCTTTCTTAAGCTTGCTTTCCGAGTATTCGGCAGGACGCCAGTCGCCGACAGCTGCTACACCGATGAAGGCATCGGGCTTGTTCTCATATAGTTCCTTTTTAACCGTGTCAAACATTTCCTGAGCCTGTCGGACGGGGATAACGTTGGCCTTGTTCGGATAGGATATGGCGACAGGACCGCTGACGATCGTGACCTCGGCGCCGGCGCGAACCGCAGCCGCAGCAATTGCAGCCGCCTGCCGTCCGGAAGATCCGTTGGTGATCCCCCGAACCGGATCAAAGGGTTCAAAGGTCGGGCCGGCTGTCAGGAGAATCTTCTTGCCTGAAAGGATCGAAGGCGTAAAAAAAGCTTCAATATCTTCCAGAATTTGAGCCGGTTCCCGCAGACGCCCCTCACCGACATCACCGCAGGCTTGAGAGCCTGCTTCCGGACCGGAAAACAGAACGCCGTCGGCTTTTAAAGTTTGAACGTTTCTGACGGTTGCCGGGTTTCTCCACATCTCCACGTTCATCGCAGGGCAAAGTAACAGATGACATTCCCGAGCAAGCAGCGTGCTGGAAACTAAATCGTCGGCAATGCCGTTGGCGACTTTTGCCATGATATTGGCTGTCGCCGGAGCAACGACGATAAGGTCTTTATTCTTGCGAAGAGAAATATGCGGAAGCCGCATTTTCGGGTCCCAGAGATCTTCAGCGACCGGTTTCCCGCTGAGTGTCTCAAACGTCAGCGGCCCAACAAACTGCGCGGCCGCTTTGGTCATCATGACTTCGACGTCGGCGCCGGCCTTAACCAGCAATCGAAGAAGTTCGCAGGCTTTGTATGCAGCAATACCGCCGGTGACGCCTAAAAGAATACGTTTTCCCTGAAGAGACATTATCAATCTCCGATTAGTTCTTCTTTCTGAAGAACTCAGCCAGGACGACAATACCTGCGCCACAGCAAATGCAGATATCGGCGACATTGAAAGCCGGCCAGTGGTAGGAACCTAAATGAAAGTCTAAAAAGTCTACGACGACGCCGATGGTGAAACGATCCCAGGCGTTCCCGAGCGCGCCGGAAAGAACCAGAGCAAGTCCGAGACACAAAAATTTGCGGGCGCTGTTGCGGGCAATGATCACGCAGATCACCAGGCTCACGATGATGG
>PPYE01433175.1_pt1 | contig 17042 bp, 15 predicted proteins | sample 1559881 | NCBI WGS metagenome assembly PPYE01 (sample SAMN08240022, study PRJNA423297) | Human gut metagenome, whole genome shotgun sequencing project. | reverse complement strand
CTTCGATTTCATCGAGCCGTCTGCAAGACCGCAATTTCACCGGAACGGTGTATAATTGCGCCCTTTATTCTAAAGGGTTTTGGACGTTGCTGCGTTCGTGAACATCATGCACCATCTTTGCAAGAGCCAGTACGACTTCCGGTTGACGGAACGAGATTTTCAGCAGTTCCATCACCTGATCATCGGTCAGCTCTCCCGGACAGACCAGAAAGCTTTCCAGCATTCCGGCACGGGTGCAAAGACGATGCACACGCTCTCTCCGATTCAGCTCTGACATCTGGCGTTCAAGGATTTTCTCCCGGTGCTGACAAGCGCGCAGCTTTTGCTCTGCTTTGGCTTTTTCGCTGCGGAGATAGGCAAGGTCGGTTTTGGGTTGGGTCATGGCATCACGCTCCTTTGCAAAATAAAAAGCAGCGAAGCTTACAGAAGCTACACTGCTTTGGGGTATGTAGTACTAAATCGGATAGTCCTCATCAATAATACTGAACTCATCCATCAATGAATCAACAGGTCGAGGACTATCTTCTTTGAACACAGACATGAGATCGCAAATTTTCTGATGCAGTTCATCAAATGTTATAATAGTCAAGTTATTGAAACTGCTCCGATAAAGCTCAAATGCTTTCTGCTGTTTAGCATTTAATGTACTGATTTTTCCGATAACAACAACACATTTCGGTGAGAAAGCCCGAACTGTGTCAGCCTCTTCCAAATCTCTGGTTAACGTACTGAAATTCTTTTGTAGTTCATCGCGATAGTTAAGGACTTGATTGACTGCGCCACTCATATCAAGACTCATGCTGTATGTTTCACGATACGGTTTTCCAACAATCTCGGTACATGGTGTTTTTATCTCAATCAATGCAACATTTTGTGTCATTTTATTTCTGTATATAAAATCGCACACATTACCGCCTTTGTTGTCAAGTGACTTTCCACCGACAAAAGCCTTTTGTGCATATATTGTACATGGACAAGAAAAAATCTGCGCTAACACCCACTGATTTTCGTTGAAAACCTTTTGCTGCCAAAATTCTTCCTTTCCGTTATCAAGATTTTCTCGCATAAGGGCTTCCACACGCTTCAGCCCCTCTAAACTGGCGGATGTTGTTAAAGCCTGCAAATTTTCATTTGCAAGACTCGATAAACTATTTTTCAATGATTCATGGGAACTAGTTTGGGTTATCAGCTGGAGAAGGATTTTAATCAGTTCAAAATTTTGAGGTTCTCCAATCATTCTTGCTGCAGAAGGATCGTTTTGAATAACTTCAAGAAAGCTGGAAAATGAACTGTCTATTTGTGCGAATCTTGCAGAACCAAAAGGAATACCATTCATGCAGCCGGACAAATCATATAACTTTTTTAATCCCATAAAAAGATTATATGTTTCCTCTGAATGCAGTTCTATTTCTACCCAATCTCCATTTTTTGCCGATCCTCGCGTGACTTTTTCACAAGGAGCAACACTATCGGTAGGAAAGTACTTCTCATTTTTTGACTTTCGTTCAAGGAGCAGCTTTCCTCGAACAGATTGTTCTGGATTGTTTTGATTATCCACAAGCATTGGCATAAATCGAAAACGAAATCGTTCTGTACTGCTTAGAACAACCGGGGTAGCATCAGCTGTCATTGCAGATCTTGATACAACATCAATACACGATTCTTTCATTAAAAACGTCTCCACTATTATAGCCAGATGAGATTTCCGCAATCCGATTTCTTCTAGCAATTTCTCTAAAAAAAGTTGCTCTTTGTCGATCTCAGAGAATCCACTTGTAGTACCTTATGTCAAATTCTAGGAACTAAAGTCCTGAAATCAATCGAATTTGATGTAATATCCCACTTGGCAACTTGCATCTTTTTGATTTTTCTGCCATCGCCAAAATCAAGAAGGTCTGTTCGTGACAGGTTATTCAAAATTTTATTTAGACTACCGATACCGGCAGACGAAAGCAAAAATGCTTCAGCAGGATCACATAGCTTACAATATGCCCAAAGCTGTCCTAAATCGTGCAAGTTCAACTGCGTCTTTTTGGCCTCAATAAAAGCAATTGCAGATTTGCCGCCTTTTACTATGATGCCAAGAACATCAATTTGGATATCCAATCCAACCGTTTGAGGATAGTGGTCAATCATACCATAGTCTTCAAGAATAACATCAAGCGTTCTGGCGTGAGAATCAACGGTAACTATATGTGCACCCTTATACTTGTCTTCAAGATATTTCTGAAGCCAAATTCTCATAGGTTCATACAGTTCAATTTCCTTTTTTACATTACTCGCCATAGCCAAGTACCTTTGCCAAGTCTGTCCACGAATCAAAGTGCTGTCCACGAATTTCTTCCGGTAAATATGGATCATTTTCACCGGGATGATGAGGTTTAACACTTCTCCTGATAGGCTTCTCCCAATAGAATTTATGCGTTTTGGCTGGATCGATAAACTCTAACAGCTCCTCACTGTACTTCTCCAGTGCTTCTTGCTTGTGCTGGATATTAAATCCTACCGCTAAAAATTCGTTAGCAAAAATCTTGACTTGATGCTCTTTTTTCCAGAAGTTTGGTTTTCCTTCATTATACTTAACAAGTTTTCCGTCTCGGAAGTTCGGATGGCCAAAATCAATTGTTTGAACCGGGACATCGATTGCCTTCAGCATGTTGGCAATATCAATCACCATGTACCAGTTTCCGGGAATTTCAATATAAACACGGTGTGCTCCTTCTTGGCCAAATGCAATATTGCTCTTGCGAATATATCCCGTAACGTCCGCAATTCCTTTCAAAAGAGCTTTCTTTTCATCTGCCGTAATACCAAATAATTCCGGATTCATTCGCATAGTAGAATGATGCGTTCCATTTCCAATTAAGCGCATAAGCTCGCGCATCACATATTCATCATTCGACTTTGTAAAGGACATTTTGGTAGAATGTTTCGACTGCGTAACGGTCAAATCGTGTCCAATTAACGGTTCAATAATCGAGCGAATATCAACCGTACTTGCTTTTACATAAACGGAAACGTCTTTCAAGTCATCTGTATACAGATTTTTGTAAGGGATATCTATGGTGATGGTTGTTTCTCTAGTACCTCGTTGAATTTCACCATTTCCGAGAATCATACCAGTCAAATAGGCCATTTCAACATTCATGGTTATGTACACGCTCCCTTTTATTATAAGGCATATCCTTTTTCAAACTCTTCCAAATATCCATTGTCTTCCGCAATTTTTCGGATTGTTGCAACATCTTGATGCCTGCCAAAATGGAATCCATAGAACTGGACGAGATCGACAACAAAACGAGATTTATTGATTCGTCCAACACAACCACCGTTTCCTGCTCTTATACTGTCATTCAAAACAGCAGGGCAGTTGTCTAAACTAGCAAAATTGATTCTAAACTGTGCTCCAAGTTTATTGGGTAAGCCACTAGGGGTATCGCCAAGTTCAATTGGTCTATACACTTGTCCCGGAAATAAATTTTCAAATACCTTATCGCGCCCGTCTTTTGGAATCTCCGCCTCAAACGAACTAACTCTTCCAGGACGAGCCATATAACCAACAACTTCAAACCATTGTTCACAGGACATTGAAATACTTTCGGCTCGCGGACCAACCAAGCAACTAGATGTGGTTGGCATATACGGTTTACGATCAAATGCGTAATTACTCATAAAAGTCACTTCCCTAATACTTCATAAATTCTGTCTGCAAGAGCTTTTGCTAACAGAGGGGGAACAGCATTTCCAATCTGCTGTCGGATATATAGCTTTTGACCAAGAAAGACAAATTTATCATCAAAGGATTGAAGTCGGGCAGCCTCTCTAGGTGTTATTGCACGATTTAAGAATGGATGATTATTCGTTCCGTTTGAAGACGCATCGAAACGAGTATCGATTGTTGGTGATACATCATCCCATTTCAATCGGCCCCATGTCCCAGAAAATTGCTGCTTACCCACCATATCCTGCGGTAAAAATTCCTTTCCACATTCAGGTGGAATCATTGACAGCTTTTTTATAGCAATCTCGGCATGGTTAGACGCCTTATGATTATAAAGCATTTTACTGCCGCTTCTCATTTGACGCTGGTAAAGGCTTGTGGTCTCCGTGATATAGGGTTGTTCAAATTCTCCCTCACCAGAATTCAAATAAGCCAGATCATAAATCGCATCTCTGACTGTAACCTTTACACTGTCTGTCGGGATTGGCAAGGTAATTTTTTTATGCTTCGAGCAAATAAAAATTGCACGCTGCCTAGCTTGTGGAACGCCAAAATCGGATGCATTCAAAACACCATAGTCCACCTGATAGCCCATATTAGTGACTTTTTCCACAATCTGATCTTTGAACCATCCTGCAGAAGTCGAAAGTAACGCTTTTACGTTTTCTATTACAAAAACTTCAGGAGAGACAGCCGCCACAATATTCAAGTATTCGTTGAATAAAAAATTTCGAGGATCATTAAGGCCAAGCTTCTTACCTTTAAGAGAAAAACCCTGACAAGGCGGACCGCCAATAATCATGTTGATTTTTTTCTCTCGGCTCATTTTGATTATCTTCTTTTTAATTGCGCTATCCGTAATGTCTCCATGGACAATTTCTGTATCCGGCATATTGTGCTTGAAAGTTGCAAGTGCGTGTTCATTAAAATCCAGCGCAATCACTGTTTTAAAATGCGTGTTTTTTTCCATTCCATATGAAAAGCCACCTGCACCGCTAAACAAATCCAAAACCCTAAACTCTTGAATGTTATCTTTCTGAATCATTCTATTTCGAATCAAAATCCTTTTGAATAGTTCCTTTCCATTGATTGTAGGCTTAAACAGATCATATTCATTATCTGAACCGTGATTTGCTTCACCTAAAATCTCAAACTGGTCGCTATTATATTTATCAATAATTGTAATCGGAACACCCATAATTCCTGCATAGTCGTAGGGAATATCTGTTACCTTACGGACATTTATTGCATCGTATGTATCATAGTGAGGGTACTCTTTGGGATCGTACTTTTTGGTAAGGACAAGCTGTTCATGGCGTCTTTCAATATCGAGATTGGTTAGCCACATTGCATTTCCGAGACTTCTCCATTTTTGTCCACTCTCATCCACCCAGTATCTCGTGCTTCGTGGCTCAGAAGACTGAGGTACTCGGAATTTCATATCGCCAAACTGGTAGCCCGTCCATGCTTGGTTGTTTTGAATCAATGGAAAAATCTCTTTATAAGTTAACGCATTTTGATTTCCAATTAGCAAATAGCTTTTTTGGTACTTAACTAGCAAGGCGACTAGTTCTTTAAACAGAGAAAAAGGCGGGTTTGTAACCACAATGTCTGCTTGCTTTAAATATTCAACGCACTCAGAGCTTCTAAAATCTCCATCACCGCATAACATCCGAACGCTTTTTGTCTTTCGCAAAAAATTCTCAATATCATCATCGGTAAAAACGATAGCTTTACTAGGAATTTTTTTCAAATCCAAAACACGGCCATGCGTTTCTGCTGTAAAAATTTGGTTGCAATCAAACAGGCTTGTTTGTGTCAAGCTGCCCTCGGAAGCTACATAAGAAGTGCAAATCAAACGTTTCAGCCCAAGCTTGTTAAAGTTGCGTACAAAATAACGGCAAAAATTCGACTTGAATGGATCATCGCAATTGCAGAGAACGACCTTTCCTCGAAAATGTTTCAAGTAATGTTGAAGTTCCTTTTCAATAGCTTCATACGTGGTGTAGAATTCATCATCTTTTATATTTTTTGCTGTCTGAAGGTTACTATTATTATTTCCCATAACACACTCTCCTGCATATGTTGGCTGAGTAAATCAACAATAATCTACAATGTCATCAATCTTACAGTCGAGTACGCAGCATATTTTCACCAAGGTATCCAATCGAACATCCTCGTTTTTTCCCATACGAGCCATTGCGTTCGTACTAATCTTCGAACGCTTGACAAGTTCGGATTTGCTCATGTTTTTGTCTATCAGCATTTTCCAAAGCTTATTATAATTGAGTGCCATGTGCATTCTCCCGTTATCTGGACAACTTGATTTCTGGAATCAACTATATCACACTATTGTCGGAAGTTCAATTGAATATTGAATTTTTCAAGCAAAATCTTTTATGTACCATGCCGGATATGTCTTTTCTTTCCGGCATGAATCAGTTATTAAATATCAAGCGTAACACGAACCGCTTTATTGAGACGATATATGTTCTCTCGTTTTTCGCCCTTTGCCTTTTGGCAGCACATCTCCGGATGCTGCGCAGCAAGAGCGGCAAGCTGTTTCTGCAAGTCAGGATTCAGCGTAAACACGCTGCTTGTTCCGTCCTCGCTGGCGTAAATCATGGTTTCCAGCTTAAACATTGTCATCGGGGTCGACAAAATCTTCCTTCCTCCATTCCTTATTCTCCTCGATGTCCTGCATCAGGAGCCGCATATTGGTGTAGCACTCCATCTCGGCACGGACGAAATAGAACATCTGGTCATACCAGTCTGCCAGCGTTTCGTCCTCCAGCTTCCGGCAGAAGTCATACACCAGCTTGTTCTGATTGGGGTCAACCGTCAGCCCGGCAATCTCGTACAGCCGCTTGCGTGTCAGTTCCAGATCGGCGCAGCCATAGGTGTAGAGCAGCTTCTTTTCTTCAAACGTCAATTTCATAGGCTTGTACCTCCGTATTAAAAAAGGGTCTGCCATGTGCAGACCCGATGTAACAAAAAGACCGCCGTGCATTGTGCAGGACGGTCTTGAACTCAGGATTGGAGAAAATCCCGGAGTTCCTCAGCGAAAAAGGAGATTTTTGCGATAGCAGCTATCGCTATGTAAGGCAGGACGAAAACCACAAATGCGGTAATCAGCATCTTCAGGACTTCGCCGCCGTCTGTCAGCTTCATGATCCAGCTTGCCAGAGCCACGAAGAAGAACAGCCCCGCCAGCAGATTCGTCAGGATCGTGGAGAAGGTCGTGAGGAAGATGCCCACCCATTGCGCCAGAATCAGTAGCAGAAGCAGCGGGAGAAGGGCAAGTTTCAGCATCCATTTCAGCACAGCCATCGTGGGCACCTCCTATACAAAAATCAGCTCGGTCTTGATGATCTCCTCGGCACGGTTGCGGATGCTGTTCATCCTGCGCACCCATTCCAGTTGATCGGCAGCTTTCAGGGCTTCGGTCACGCCCTCGGCTTCCCGCATCTGCCGGACGGTCAATGCAAGCTGCTCCTCGACTTGCTTGTCCAGCTTGGCAAGGTAGCTACCCAGCTCCCCGGACAGGAGCAGTTGATTGTACCGGATGGGATGATGTTCTTTCAGATACCTTTTATGTAAGCGGCCCCACCGCCCGGTGGGGTGCTGCTCTGTCGGGGCTGCTGCGGTCAGGTTCGGCAGATAGTGGTCATTGACAAGGGTGTAGTCCAGACCATTGTTGCTGTCGTGGAGCGTGTTCTTTAAGGTAGTCATGCTGCGTTATCCTCCTTTGGTTTCGGCGTTGGGACTGCTTCTGGGTCTGGTTTTAGATTTCCTTTTTTCTTGTGATAGAATTCCAAGGTTTTCTTGTTGTGGTTGATTCTTCTGCACTCATCGGAACAAAATTCCTGCTGGCTGTGTGTAGGCCAGTAGGAGTGACCGCACACGGCACAGGTGCGCTGCCGGTAGTAGTGAGTTCCTCTCTCGGCTTCTCTATCCGCTTTCTTTTGCTCCAGTCTTGCCTGATTCCAGCATTCCCTTGAGCAGAAAAGCTGTCGGTTGCTCGTAGGTGTAAACACCTTCCCGCAGTGCGGACACGTTTTGGTTTTAATGATCTCGCCACCGTTTTCAGCGATTTTCTTTGCCTTTCGCTTTTCTCGGTAGGCTTTTTCACGTTTGCGCTGCTTTTCCATGCGCTGCCGTTCTTCCTGCTCCTTCTGCGCTTTCAGTTCGGCAAGTTCTTCCTCGGTATAAGCAATATCGACTTGGCCGACATAGTTGAAATAAATGTCAACCTTTTGTGTGCGGGCATTGCCTGCACCCTCGGCTTCATAAACAACGATTTTATCGACAAGTTCGTTAAACATTGAATCGGAGATTTCTGTTGGATTTTTGCACTTGCGAATCAGCGAAATGAAATGTTGAATATCAACAGAACTTGACCTATCTTCGGCAATTTCGGATTTCATCGTTTCCATCTTCGATTCCAATTCTGCCTGCTCGCTATCATACTGTGCCATCAGCTGCTTGTACTGTCGTTCGGGCAACAGTCCAGCCATAAGATTTTCGTACAGGCTACGAATAAGGGCAGAAAGCTCATCATAGCGTTTTTGACAACGTTTCAATTCCGATTGGTTCTGCTTCGGCTTTTCTTCACGTTTCTCTCTCCAAAGTGATTGCAGTTCCAAAGCGAAGGTTTCTTCATCTTTTAGAACAAATCTCGAAAAGCGTTTGACCGACGCCAATATCAAGGCTTCAACATTATCGGCACTGATTGAATGGGCAGTACAGCCATTCACCCGACTTGCATATCCACCACAACGATAAGAATATTGAGTAGACCCATCCTTTTTACTGTAGTGTGTTTGCAAGGTCAATCTTCTGCCGCAGTCGGCACAATACAGATACCCGCTTAAACGGTTGGTGTGCGTTCCCCAAGCAGAAGCACGATTCACTCGGCATCTGCGTTTCTGAACACTATCCCAAAGTTCTTGCGATATAATCGGTTCATGCGTGTTCTGGAAAACGTACTGTTCATCTTCATCTGTTTCTTTTCTCTTGTGAAGTTTGAAATTTGTGCTTACAGATTTTCGTAAAACAGTGTGTCCCAGATATTCCTGCCGACCTAAAATTGTTCTTACGGAGGAGGTGCCCCACAGGTACGGATTGGAGAACTTTGTCCCATTGTACTGCTCCGGGTGATATTTCTTTGCGTATGCAGCAGGAATCAGGACTTTTTCCTCTGTCAACAGTTCTGCGATTGTCCGTGGGCTTTTTCCTTCGTTCGCAAGAAGAAAAATGCGCTTTACGACTTCGGATGCCAACGGATCAACAACAAGTGTCTGCTTGTCGTTCGGCAAACGGTTATATCCATACGGAATAGAGCCGCTGCAACGTTTTCCATCTTTCATCCGGGCATCGAACACAGCCTTGATTTTATTGCTCGTGTCTTTGGCATACCATTCGTTCATAATATTCAAAAACGGAGCAAAGTCATTGTCTGAAGCATTGTTGCTGTCGATGCTGTTGTTGATTGCAAGGAATCGGACGTTTTTCTGTGGGAACAGAATTTCCGTATAAAAACCGACTTGCAGATAATTTCGTCCTAAGCGGCTCATATCCTTAACAATCAGCGTTTCGACATTTCCTGCTTCTACTTCTTTTATCAGCGATTGAAAGCCGGGACGATTGAAATTCACACCTGAAAAGCCATCATCTGTAAAATGGCGGATGTTCTTGAAGCCGTTCTTTTGGGCGTAATCTTCCAGATATTTCTTTTGGTTGGTGATGGAATTCGATTCACCAGCAAGATCATCATCTCTTGACAAACGCTCATAGAGTGCGGTAATTCTTGGTGTTTTCGGCATTTGTTCTACCTCCTTTCTTATGGAATCTTTCAATTTAGGAGAATCAAGTTTATCGTCCTATTAAAGTATAGCCCTCCGGGACAAGCTCAATGGCCGTGGTCGTCTCACCAAAGGTGGATGCCCAGCAGTCGAAGTGGGTCAGCTTTTTCTGCTGTAAGGTGCTGTACTGCAAATACCGCATGACCGTGTACAGTTCGGTCATGGAGTTGCTCACGGGCGTGCCCGTGGCGAACACCACGCCCCGCCCGCCGGTGATCTCGTCCAGATAGCGGCACTTGCCGAACATATCGCTAGATTTCTGGGCTTCGCTGGTGGATAATCCAGCGACATTCCGCATTTTTGTGGTCAAAAAGAGGTTCTTGTAGAAATGGCTCTCGTCCACAAAGAGCCTGTCAACGCCCAGTTGCTCAAAGGTAATTACATCGTCCTTGCGCTCATCGGAGCGCAGTTTTTCCAGCTTGGTTTCCAGCGTTTTCCGGGTCTTTTCCATCTGCTTGATAGAGAAATTCTCGCCTGCATGGGCTTTCAGTTCGTTGATGGCGGCAAGGGTCTCGTAAATCTGCTCCTGAATAATGCGCTCCTGCCGCTCAAAGGACAGTGGAATGCGCTCAAACTGACTGTGCCCAATGATGACAGCATCATAATCGCCGGTGGCGATGCGGGCGCAGAATTTTTTGCGGTTGACGGTTTCAAAGTCCTTGCGCCGTGCCACCAAAAGTTTGGCGTTAGGGTAGAGGTTCAGAAACTCGCTTGCCCACTGCTCCGTCAAATGGTTGGGCACGACAAAAAGGCTTTTCTGGCACAGTCCCAGCCGTTTTGCTTCCATAGCGGATGCCGCCATTTCGTAGGTCTTGCCCGCACCAACTTCGTGTGCAAGCAGCGTATTACCGCCATAAAGCACATGAGCGATGGCGTTACGCTGGTGCTCCCGGAGGGTGATTTCCGGGTTCATGCCAACAAAATGGATGTGGGAGCCATCGTATTCACGAGGGCGGGTAGAGTTGAACAGTTCGTTATACTGTTTCACCAGCGCAATTCGCCGCTGGGGGTCCTGCCAGACCCAGTTGGCGAAAGCATCCTTGATGACCTGTTGTTTTTGCTGTGCCAGCATGGTTTCCCGCTTGTTCAGCACCCGTTTGGGCTTGCCCTCGGCATCCTCGATCGTGTCATAGATGCGGACATCTTTCAGGTTCAGGGTCTCCTCCAGAATCTTGTAGGCATTGGCACGGGATGTGCCGTAGGTCTCGGAGGAGATAATATCGCCCCGTCCCGTAGCGGTCTTGCCCTCCACGCGCCACTCTGCGGTATAGGGAGAATAACGCACTTTGACAGCATGGCGCAGATAGTAGGGGATCTGGAATGTCTCGGTCATAAACTTCTGGATAATGTTCGGGTCCAGCCATGTTGCACCCAGCCGCACATCAATTTCAGATGCTTCCAGTTCTCTGGGCTGTGCTTTGGTCAGTGCATCCACGTTGACCACAAATTCCGGGTTTGTCTCAGCGGCAAACTGCGCCATCCGCAGCTTTGCCCGGACATCGCCGGACAGGTACTCGTCTGCCATCTGCCAGCCTGCTTCCGGGTCGGTGGGGTCGGCGGCAGGGTCTTTGAAGATCACACCGGAAAGTTCGGTGGTAATGCGCCCGTACTCACCGGGGGTTCCCAGCAGTTCTGCCATATAGGGCAAATCTACCTTGCCATGCTCCCCGATGGACACCGCCAACGCTTCGCTGGGGGTATCCACGCTGGTGACGGTGCGCTCCGGGCGAATGGTGCGCTTGGTGAACATTGCAGCCTTGCTCTTGAGCTGCCCCTGCTCGTCCAGATTTTCCAGCGAGCACAACAGATAATACGAGGAATCCTGCTCAAACAGCCGCCCGTTTTTGCGGTCGTTCAGCAAGCCGTACTTTGCGGTAAAGGCATCGTAGGCGGCGTTCAAACGCTCCTGTGTTGCCTTGATATCCTCGTCCGGGTAGTCGTTCAACTGCTGGTCGATCAGGTCGTTGACGATCTGGCGCAGTTCCACCATGCCGGTGACGCGCCCCTTGGCGGTGTCGGAAAGTTCCACCTGCGTCATGACCGAATTTTCCCGGTAGAACACCTCGCCGTCCACTACGGTGTAGGAGAAGTTCTTCACCTCTGGGTCGGCAGGTAGAGTGCGCCGGGTGGCTTCTTCTTCAGCAATGTCGGGAGCATCCACCTCGGCGGCGGTGTACTGCCCCTCGATGTGCTGTACCGCCTCGGCAAGCTGGTCTGCAAGGTTTGCACCCCCGATGGGCGCAACGGTCAATTCCTCTCGTCCGTACTGGGTGCTTTCGGTGGTCAGTTCGCCCAGCACCATCTCCGAGTGGTCTACGAAATACTGGTTGATGGCAAAGCCGTCCCCGGTCTTGCCAAGCTGCACCCATGCAGGCTCAATGTCCGCAGGACGGTCACGCTTCTGCAAAAAGATAATGTCACTCACAACATCCGTGCCTGCGTTTGCCTTGAACGCATTATTCGGCAGACGGATAGCACCCAACAAATCGGCACGCTCTGCCATGTGTTTGCGGGCGGTGCTGTCCTTGCTGTCCATGGTGTATCGGCTGGTGACAAACGCCACTACGCCGCCCGGACGCACTTGGTCGATGGCCTTCGCAAAGAAATAATTGTGGATAGAAAACCCCAGCTTGTTGTACGCCTTATCGTTGACTTTATACTGACCGAAAGGCACATTGCCCACCGCCAAATCGTAGAAATCACGGCGGTCGGTGGTCTCAAAGCCAGCCACGGTAATGTCTGCCTGCGGATACAGCTTTTTGGCGATGCGCCCGGTAATGGAATCCAGCTCTACGCCGTACAGCCGGCTATCTGCCATGCTGGTGGGCAGCATTCCAAAGAAGTTGCCCACACCCATGGACGGTTCCAGAATGTTGCCACTGCGGAAACCCATGCGCTCCACGGCATCGTAGATACTACGGATGACGGTAGGGCTGGTATAGTGGGCGTTCAGGGTGCTGGAACGGGCGGCGGCGTACTCGTCCTCGGAGAGCAGCCCTTTCAGTTCAGCGTATTCCTTTGCCCAACTATCCTTGCTGGGGTCAAAAGTGTCTGCCAGACCGCCCCAGCCCACATACTGCGAAAGCACCTGCTGTTCCTCGGCGGTCGCACCACGGTGTTCCTCTTCCAGCTTGAACAGGGTGCGGATGGCTTCAATGTTCCGCGCGTACTTCTGCTTTGCGCCGCCCTCGCCCAGATGATCGTCCGTGATGTGGAAGTTCGCGGCAAGTTCAAGTGTGGGGCGTTCCGCTTCAACTGTGGGCGATTCTGTGCTTATCGTCTGAATTACAATGTCAAACGGCAGATTGTTTTCCTTGGCGGGGTATACGGCAACCGTTTTTTCAGTGCGAACTGGCCGGGTAGAATTTGGTTCGTTCTGCCGCAGACCGTCCTCAAATTGTTGCTTGTTGATAACCTCGTTATCCCACGACTGCCCCTGTGCGCTGGTGTCGATGCGCACATCGGTTTCGCCTACATAGCCGATTTTGCCCTCGATGGTTCGTGTGAGAAGGTCCACCACAACATCGTCCCCGACCTTATAATCAACGGCCTTTTCGGGAGCAGCGTCAAGGGCCTCGTCCTGCTGTTCGTACAATTCCCGGACAACAGATAGCGGTTCTTCCCGAAAAATTGGCATCCGCAGGTCGGCCAGTGCCATATCCTGCAAGGAAACCTTGCCCTTATCAAAATCCACTCCGTCAATCCGAAATTTCCGGCCATCCATATTGATGATGGAGCCGATGGGCAGATAGTCCTCTTTGTGCAGATGTTTAGTCTGGTGATGAGTCCCATCTTCGTTCAATCCGGCAAGGTAAACATCGTTGCCCGCAGACCACAATTCTTTTGACTTTCTTGCCCATAAGCTAGGTGGAAAGCCTGTGACCTGAACTTCGCCCAGTACTGTTTCTCTCGTAAACAAAGCACTGTTGAGAACTTTTGCGACCTTGGCAGCATCTTCTCCATAGAACATAAAATTGCCGCCAGCTTCAAATCCAACCAGAGTATCCGGGTGCTGCGCCTTTAATGCAGTGTATTCGGCTGCACTGGCGGCGTTCAGTTCAAGGGGAAAGTCGATGGCTCTTCTTTCTTTGTCCGACAGGTAGCGGTTAGACTGAATCATCAGGTCAATATATTTTTCGACCCGATCCCAGCGGAGAAGCACTTTCTGATGGTCGGGATAATGCTCAAACGTCAGACCCTTGCTGTCATGGTCAAGCCAACCACTGCTTCCGTCCAGATAAGTGTGTGAAGAACCGCCGGGGCCATACGGTGCATATTCGTTGGCAAGAGCTTTTGCCCGGAGTTTTCGGTCAGGCTGCAACTGATAAATTTTCCATATCCGAAGTTTGCTGCCTTCAACATTGGAACCTCTCCGCAGCGCATTTTCAATCTCCGCCTGCGACAAAACAGAAGCGGAGGGCGATTTTTCGCTCTCCGCTTGGTCGATGGATTCAATTTGTTTGGCTTCGGTGGGAATGTGGGTATCGAAGAAACTTAACTGTAAATCAGTTCGTTCAGCACCAGTTCCTCGGCCTGTGCTTTCAGACTGTTCATGTGCTGCACCCACGCCATCTGCCGGCTCTCCTTGTCCGGGGGCGGGTTCTGTTTCAGAAGCTGCGCCATGGTCTGCTGCATCCGGCTCTCTGCCGTCTGCTCCACCTCCATCAGGTGCGGGTACAGGCTCCCATTCAGGAGCATCGTGTTGTACAGCACCGGGCGATGCTCCTTCAGGTATGTCCGGCGCAGCCTGCCGTACCTGCCCAGCGGCTTCCGGGGCTGGTTCAGAATCAGGTTCGGGAGCTGGTAGTCCCCGACGGTCGAGTAGGTCACGTTCCTGCTGTTCGTATTCATATTGGCTCCTTTCTGCATTGCGGCGGCGAATGGTTGTTTTTACGGTGCGCTCGATGTTCCGCAGCACCTCCCGGCTCATGTCGCTGACGGCTGCGCCGAGGGCAAAGACGGCATCCGGGGTGGAAAAATTGTAGATTGCCTGAAAATCGTCCTTGTCGAACCACCCGGCAGGCTCAAACCCGCAGCGTTCCAGCAGCGTGTAGGTGACGCTGATAGCGGCAGCGGACTTGAACTGCATCTCCACCCCGGCTTCATCATAATCCATCAGCAGCGTGCCGTCAACGATGGCACGGATGTCCCCGCCGTTGTTGTCCCAGTAATCCGCCACCAGCTTCCCTGCAACGTCCGCAAGCTGCTGGCTGATACGCTCTCCGCAGATGCCATAGGTGGCGGCGAGCATTTCCGAAGCCGGCTGTTTCAGGTCATCGTTGTACTGCCACACCTCCGGGTCACGGGAATTGCGGCGCACCCCGGTGTCGCTTACGTCAAAGACGTAATGCAACCGAGGGAATCCGCCGGATTCGTCCAGCAGGGCGATGCCCTTTGCACCCCGGCGCACATAACGGTTCATCCGGTTGTTCCAGATGTCAAAGTCGGCGCAGGCGGTGGCATCCGGGCGCTGGGCATAGATCATCAACTGGTCCGCAAAGGGGTACTTGTACAGCCGGGACGCAGTGGTCAGGTAGTCCGTCCAGCTTTCCCAGTACCGGGTCAAGCCGTTGGCTGTGCGCTGGGCAAGGGCGAGATATTCTTCGGTTTTGCTTGGCATAGTGTTCCTCCTTCCGATTTTATACTGTTAGAAATTGACTTTTGCCACAAGTCGATATATAATTTTATAAAAAGTCTGGTCTGTGATTCTGCCGATGATGGGAGCGAATGCATATGTATGTTTTCTGGGACAATTCTAATATTCATTATGCCGGACTGAACCATGTTTTTCCTTGGAAGGAGCCCGGCATAGATAAAAAGCGTTATCGCACATATTTTAGTGGTCTTCTAGAATTAGTTTTACAAGGAAGGACACTCGAAGATATTTATTTTGCTGGAAGTGTTCCTCCTCGTGGAGATGCACTTTGGAATGTGGTTGAAGAAAAACTAGGCAAAGCACCTTCGTTACTCCCACGCAGTGAAAAAGAGGGTGAAGCTAACACAACTGACCATGTTCTTCAACTAGCGTTGTTACGGTTGTGTATGGATCGTGCGGAGCCGGGCACAATCGCTTTGTTGACTGGTGATGGTGCCGGAATCAATGAGGGTCAGGGCTTTCTGGCCGATGCACTACGCCTTGCCGAACATGGGTGGAAATTTGAAGTCTATTCATGGGACGCTGCGTGTCATAGTAAATTAAAAGCGTTTGCTATGCAGAACGGCAAATATATAAAATTGGAGGATTACTACGAAAACATCACCTTTATTGAAGGTGGAAGATCGGCAAAACCATTGTGATATTTCAGTTGCCGCCCTTATGGGGCGGCTTTTTTGTTAGCAAGTTCTTTCTTGCAAGTCCATTGCCCCGGAACTATATGCGATTATCTTGGTATGTGAACATGGAAATCATACTGCAGGGGATTAAATTTTGACGATTTTAATACAAACAAAAAAACGAGCAACCGTTCGGTCGCTCGTCACTGGGTTAACTACATTTTGTTAATATTTTGCTTTTGTAACCGATTTTTCTGCTATCTCTACCAGACGGTCAAAGGTCTGCTTTTCTTCCGGTTGCTCGATTAGTTTTGCAAGGAGCACACGGAACACATCAGTGCTGTCCTGTCCCAATGCAACTGCAACTTTGTCGATGCAGTCGTGCAGCTTCTTGACCGCTTCATCGGAGGGTTTGGATTTGGCAAGCAGGTCAGTCATATAACTGAGATAAGGATAGGTGGAATCATCATTGATGATCTCGTTGGTTTCCTCGATGATCTTCTGGTTATCTTCGGGGGTCATATCGCCCTTTTCTTCCCATACATCACGGGAAGAGGTGCGACCTTTCAGAAAGGTTGCAAAAAGCAGGCGGTCAATTTCTGTTTAACGATTTCTTTTCCCAGTATTCTCTGTCCCACGGATTTCCTCATGATAGAAATAATCCACGATTACCGGATGTCCCTGCGGGACTCTTCCATAAGGCATTTCATTATCCACAAAGGGACAATCATACTTCTTAGCCATTTCCGCAGCTTTTACTTCAAGTGCTTCAAAGTAACTGCGGTTATGCTTGTTATAGATCTCGTCGTAAAGTGGTACAAGATCAGGATGTTTTTCGGCGATATAATCCATAATTGTCTTTTTGAAGCCGCCCCGAAGATTAAGGTTTTCGAGCCAGAACAGATCGCACTGATCCTTTACCCGCTCAAAGATGGCTTCAAAGTCCGTGATACCGGGAAATACCGGGGATACGAAACAGACTGTACGGATACCTGCTTCATATACCTGCTTCATAGCAGAGATACGGTGCTCAATGCTCGAAGCAGAGTCCATATCGTTCTTGAAATTTTCATCCAGTGTGTTGATCGACCATGAAACGGTTACACGTCCAAGCTTCTTCAGCAGATCAATATCCCGTACCACAAGATCCGACTTTGTGCAGATCAGAATATCTGCGTCACTGC
>PPYE01207906.1_pt1 | contig 17043 bp, 6 predicted proteins | sample 1559881 | NCBI WGS metagenome assembly PPYE01 (sample SAMN08240022, study PRJNA423297) | Human gut metagenome, whole genome shotgun sequencing project. | reverse complement strand
GGAGGGATTGTTCGGCGGGAGCAAGCCCCCGCCCTACGGTTATCTCTATTCTTTGTAGGGTGCGGTACCCTCACCGCACTGCGGGCGGCAGATTGCCGCCCCTACGGTCGATCAAACATCTAAATACATTTTATTTCTTCGTGGTCACGCTCTTGGCCACACTCCACCCGGAATAGAGCTTTACGCTCTTGCCACCGATTTTTACGGTCTTATAGGTGCGTACCCGCACATAATACTTCTTCTTGGCGGACAGCTTGCTCACGGACTTAGAAGTGGTCTTATTTTTGCTTACTGTCACGGTCTTATTGCCCTTTTTGAAGTTAGAGGCTGTGCTGTACTGTACCTCATACCCGGTGGTTTGGGTCGTCTGCTTTTTCCAGGTCACCTTAAAACCTTTCTTGGCAGCGGTGACTTTAGATACGCCGGTGCCCTTGGGGTTAATATTATAAGTCATGGACTTACTGCCGCTGTAATTGCCATTGAGGTTCACTTTTACGGTGTATTTGCCCACATTCTTCATGCCCTTGGGGTAGCTGACGGTATAATCCGTACCGTTCTTCAGGGCTTTGCCCTTGCTGTCTTTCACGGTCACAGACGGTTTTTGCACTTTGCCGTTATAGGTGTAAGCGGTTTTGCTCAGCTTGATATTGCTGGCTTTATAGTATGTCTGTAAGGTTTTGGTGTATGTGGCCTTGCAGCCGGTATGGGTACAAGCATAAGTTGCCGTCCGCTTGCCGTCCTTAGAAGTCGTGGCCTTGGTAAAGGCACGGCTTTTTTCTTTGTAATGATGACCCAGCGCCGGGACAATATCCCGGTGCACCTCATCTGCGCAAATGGTGCAGAAGTAGGGCGTGTAGCCCGCAGTGGTACAGGTGGGCAGTACCGGATCCCCCGCCTCGTAATTATGCTCGTGACTGCGGATTTCAAATTTTGCCTCGGCTCGATAGCCTTGGTAGTACACCGCCATGGTATTCATACCCTCGGCGCCGCAGCCGGACATATCCACAATCACATCGGCGCCGTTAATGCTCAGCACACCGCCGGCATTTTTATAACACCATTCCAAGGGCTGGGTGGCGTTCTTAAAGCCTACCAGCAGTTTCAATTCATTGAGCACCGCCTGGGGATCGTAGCCGTTAAATACTGTCTTGCCCTGCAAGTAAGCACGCAGCCCCAGTTCCTCCGTCAGCGCGCCGCTTGCACCACTGATAAATGTAATATCTACATCGGAAGCCTCACTGGTAGGCAACCAGCCCCAAACAGAATAGGTATAGGTTTTGCCCTTTTCCAAGGTGGCGGTTATATAAGGTCTGCTATAATCCTTGGCGTTGGGACGGTATGGATACTCCCCTTCCTGCACCTTTCCGCCCGGGCAAGTCAAACTTGCGTGCGCATTGCGTCCGCTTTCGCCCTTCGGATTGTGTACAAAAAAGCTCAGAGTATACTCCGCCGTGTACTGAGGGGTAAAGGTCAGCGTGGCCTTTTCGCCTTTTGCATAGGAAACTACATGTTTTTGGGTCTCAGCAGAACGAAACAAGGCACGGCTTAAATCATATGATGTTGACGCTGCCCACGCCGTCACCGGCAGGGTGCACACCAGCAGTAGAAACGCCAGCAGAAAACTGCCCAAGCGTATAGTTTTTTTCATAATCGCACTCCTTTGCTGCCCTTATTGTAGCACAGGCTGGGCGGATTGTAAATAGGAAAGGTCTGTCAATAGGTATAGCGCAGCACGGCGGAATACACCGTGTGCAGGGTGCCGTCTGCGTCTGCATAAGTCAGGTACGCCCGTGCGGCGGCAGTGCCCACATGGGCGGAAATGCCGTAGTACAGTACAAACTGGCCTTCCGGCTCCATAGAGCGGTTTTGCGCGCAGCGCACCGTGCCGGCGTCCGTACCGGTGCCCGGCTTACCGGCCATCGCCAGCACCAAATCATCGTCTGCCAAATTTTTGCCGTACAGGAAGCCGGAGGTCACCAGCCGGTTCCCCTCCCCGGCCATGGACCGGGTGGCAGCAAACATCACCCGCCCGGTATCCGACTGCAACTGGGCGGAGAGCAGTGACACAGAGGGCACCGGAGTCAGATCATCGGTGCGCTTCTCCAGCGCCAAATCGGCAACGGCGTAGAAGCTGTACCGGCTGCCATAACCCAGCACACGCCCATCGGCTGAAAAGCCCTTGGCATCTGCCGCAGACACAGTAACCCGCGCCCCATAGGCAACAGTCAGACTGTTCCGGGCAGTTTGGCTGCCGCACTGCAAGGTGCAGCCGGGGGCGGTGATGGTCAGCTGCTTGGCTCCACCGGCGCGGTACAGCGCCTGCACAGTCAGGGAACCGGTGGCGCTGTGGATCTGCGTCGGCGTGTAGGACCAGCCGACAAAAGTATAGCCGGTGTAGGTAGGCGGCGTGGGGATCTTTACCTCCGCGGCACTGTCCACCTGTTGATAAGACAGCACATTGGAAAACGGGTCAATAAACAAAAAGGTCAGCCGGTCGCTGTTATCCAAAAACAGCGGCGTGTAGGTGGCGCTGGCCACCGGGGTAAAGGTATAGCTGGCATCGACGGACAGAATCTTATTCCCCTGCTGCCAACCGGCAAAACGGCAGCCGCTATTGGGCAGAGCCAGCAGCGTGCAGTCCTTGCCCCGATCTACATAAATCCGGCCGCCGGCGGTCACGTCCGTATCGTTAAACAGCAGCGCGCCCATATCCGCGCCGGGGGTAGCAATGCAAAAGCCGTCGTAATCTACAAAATTCGCCCGGGTGGTCGCGCTGCACCGGCTGCACCCCAGTAGGTCATAACCGCGGGCAGTGGGCGTAGCCGCCACCCGTTCCAGCAGCACAGAATAGTCGTGGGCCAAATTAAAATTCGCCGTGGCGGTGTAGCCCATATAGTGCACCTGCACCGTGTTCTTGCCGCAGGCACCGCAAGCGGACAGATCCACGATCACATCGGCGCCGCCCACCAACAGGCTGCCCATCGCATCCTTATACTTCCATTCCAAGTGGGCACCGGTGCGATCCACAATCAGCAGCTTCATCGCATTCAGTACCGCCTGCTGGCTGTAAGCGGTAAATTCCGTTTGGTCCAGATACAGCCGCAGCCCCACCTCCTGGGACAGGGTGCCGCTTTCGCCGCTGGTAAAGTCCACATCTACCGTTGCGCCGGTGCTGGTCGCCGTCCACCCCCGAACCGAGTAGGTATAGGTTTTGCCTTGCTCCAGGGTAGCGGTCAGGTACGGATGGCTGTAATCCTTAACGGTAGAGCCGGTACGGTTAGGGTATTCAAAGTCCGTGACCGTGCCGTCCGGATTCGTCAGGCTGGCACGGATATTCCGCCCGCCTGTCACATGGCCGTACAGCTTTAAGGTGTATTCCGCTGTGTACTGGGGCGTAAAGGTCAGGTTCGCCGTCTCACCGGTGCCAAAGGAAAAGGCATTAGTCCGGGCACGGAACAGGTAATTTTGGTTCAGATCTACCGAGGTGGTGGCACCGTAAGTGACCCCCGGCAGGGCACAGCAGGCCAGTACCAACGCCAGCACCAAGCACGCCAGGCGCTTTGTCATTTTTTTCATACCGCCGCCTCCAATTCGCTTCGTCTGCTTTCATTGTACCATAAGCGCCACTCCATTGCCATAAAAAAGCAAAAAAAGCCGACGGTCTCCCCGTCGGTCCACACAATACAGCCCGGCGCAACCAACCGGCCGCACCGGTAAAGCAAAAAAATCGAGCCGAGGGATTACTCCCTCGGCTCTTTTCGCTCGAGCAATTATTTTACTAATTGCAATTAGTCGTCTTCGCCACCAACAATTTCAGGACCGCTTGCGGTCATCACATTGATCTGCTGAAATTCCTTGACGTCGACAACAGGCTTAGAATAAGCTTCTTTCATGAAGACATTCCTCCTATTCCTAAATTGCCTTATATCGCTGCCGGCAGTTGCCCGCCGGCAGGAGCGATAAATAGGGGTCTACGCGATTAAGCGTAAGTGTGGTTCATCACGTCAGAGTACACGGTCTTCACTTTGCCATTCTGATCCTTGTAGGTCAAGAATGCCTTAGCGGAGGCAGTGCCGGTCTGAGCGGAGATACCATAGCTCAGGATGAACTGAGTGCTGCCCTCGGTGCTGTTGGCATAAGCAGCCTTCACAACGCCGGAGTTATCAGCGGAACCCTTCTTGCCAACGCTGGCCAGAGTCAGGTCAGCATCGGTCAGGTTCTTACCATACACGAAACCGGACTTCAGGTAAGTGCAGCCATCCACCATAGCGCGGGTAGCAACGAACTCAACCTTGTAAGAACCGGCAACCTGGTTGGCAGAAACAGCAGCCACAACGGGAGCCTGGGTGGTAGCGGAAGCAGCCTTCACAGTTACATCAGAAGCAACATAGAAGGTGTAGCTGTCGCCGTAAGCAACGATCTTGCCGTCGATAGCCCAAGCGGTAGCGCCAGCCTTAGACACGGTTACCTGGGTGCCGTAAGGAACGTCAGCCAGAGTACCCTGTGCGGAGTTGCTGCCGTAAGCAACGGTAGCATCAGCGTCAGTGGTTACAGTGTAGGTAGCGGCAGCGTCCTTCTCATACTGTGCATAAACAGTCATGGAGGAGGTAGCGGCCTTAATGGTAGCCTCATCTGCGGACCAACCGGTGAAGGTGTAGCCGGTGTAGGTGGGCGCCTGCGGGATCTTCACATCTGCGCCGGAAGCAACAGATTGAGAAGAGATCACGTTGTTGAACATATCAACAAAGGTGAACTGAACGGGCTTAGCGGACTCAGCGAACACGGGCGTGTAGGTGACGTCAGCGACAGCCACGGTGGTGTAGGTAGCATCGGTGGAAACGATCTTGTTACCGGTCTGCCAGCCTACGAAGGTGCAGTCCTCATTGGGAGTCGCAACCAGGGTGTAAGTGCCGTTCTCAGCGAACTTCTTAGAACCACCGGCGGTCACATCCTGACCGGCCAGGGTTACAGAGCCGTTCTCCACAGCATTTACAGTTACGGTCACACCAGCCAGAGCCGGAGCGGTCTCCTTGGTGTAGGAGTAGCCACAGTCCTTACAGGTGTAAGTGGTGATCTCGGCCTGATCCAGAGTAGCCTCCTGGGTCACCTTAGCGGTGAAGTCGCAGGCCTTGGTCTCCTTGTGAGAAGCGTCATTGGCGCAAACGCGGGTATGGGTGGCATCAGCCTCTGCAGTTGCAGCGTCATGGCTCCACTGGCCCCAAGCGTGGCCGGTAGCCGGGATAGCTACAGTGTAGGTGCCGCCGCACTCGGTGCAGGTGAAGGTCTTCACGCCGTCCTCGGTGCAGGTAGCAGCCTTGGTCTCCACACCATTATCGAAGGTGCACTTGTCAGTCTTAGTAGGCTGGCTGCAGGTACCCTCGCCGGTGCAGGTAGCAGTGTGGGTGTAATCCTTACCCTCAACGAAGGCCTCACCGCTGGTGTAATCAGCAACGGGGGCACCGTAGTTGTGGGTATGACCCAGAGCGGGCTTGGTCTCCTCAGTGTAGGAGTAGCCGCAATCCTTACAGGTGTAAGTGGTGATCTCAGGCTGATCAGCAGTCTGCTGCTGAGTTACCTTAGAAATAAAGTTACAAGCTTCGCTCTCGGTATGAGACGCATCGTTCAGGCAGATGTGGGTGTGCTTGGAATCAGCCTTAGCGGTAGCATCGTCATGCTTCCACTCGCCCCAGTTGTGTTTCGTAGCCGGGATAACCACATTCTCAACGCTGATCACATAGCCGCACACGGAGCAGCTGGTGGTCACGGTCTTAGAACCGTCCTTATCGCAGGTGGCATCCACAAAGTTGCTTTCCAGCTTCGTCTCGGTATGAGGCGTGGTGGTCAGCTTAGCAGTGAAGGTGGTGTCTGCGGAAATGGTCGCTGTGGTGGGATCGGTATCCCAAGCATAGCTGTAGTGGCCGGCAGCATCGGGAGCCTTCGTGGGCAGAGCCGGTACAGAAGCGGGGCTCTTGCCCTCTTCCACAGTCTCGGTGCCCAGAGAAGCGCCGTCCTCGGTCACATAGTTAACGGTGTAAGACTTGGTCTCCGGAGCAGATGCCTTCATGGGGCACTCGATGGTACCAACGGGGGTACCCTCACTCCAAGACTTACCGGTCAGGGTGTACATATACGGAACATCCGTACCGAAAGCATTGTAAGGAATACCACAATACTCAGCACGCTCAAAGTGCAGCAGGTCATCGCTGATGGTGGTACCGGCCTTTACTTTGAAACCGATGGTGCAGATGTACAGACCATCGATCACGGTACCGGCATCCGGATCACCAATGCTGGAAGTCTCGCCAACCCAACGAGTCACAGCCGCGTCGTTGTTGTTGGCATCCAGCGGGTTACCAAAGGAAATATATGCATCGGTGGTGCTCAAAGCAGAAGCATCATCAGTCATATAGGGTTCCCAATTTGAATTATACAGGGTTTCGGCGCCGGTACCCTCGAATGCGGGTGTCGTCTTAAAGCTGCCGGTGTTGCCCATACGGTTACCAATGGTCAAAGCGCTGTCCCAAGTAAACTTAAACTGGGTTGCGCCGAACTGACCAGCGGTATCTCTCAAAATGAAGGTACAAGCAACAAAACCAAAATTACCGTACTTACTGTTAGAAGGCAATTCCTCAACAGTCTTACCTTCAACGGAGTGCTTGCTCAGGTCATTTACGGTGGTACCGTCTGCTACCCAGCTCTCATCGCCATCATTAACGAATGCACCGCCCTTACCGGTGTAAGGGGTCCACACTACATCAATCTTCGGCTGCAAAGTCTGGGGGGCGCAAACATCAGAGTCAGCAATTACATCGCCCAACTGATAATCTGCGGCCATAGCAGAAATCGGAGCAGCGGTCAGGATCATCATACCTGCCAGCACACCGGAAATCACTTTCTTTACGCTTTTGCGCATGCTATGAAATCCTCCTTATTTTATGCATTTGCATAAATGTCATTGTTTAGATTTTTACCGGTAAACGCCTTATAGATGCTGTAATCAGTCGCATCTATGTTGCCATCGTGGTTAAAGTCGCACGCAGCATTGTAAGCATCGTCGGAACTACTCTTACCGGTTGCTCGCTTATAAGCACTATAATCAGATGCATCAACAGTTGCATCTTTCTTAAAGTTACAAACAACCATGCCGTAGGTGCCCAGATCCACATCACCGTCAGCAACCGTAATCTCAATGTCACGGTCGTAGCCGTAGGCGTAGCTCAGCGTAGCGGTATAAGTACCGGCTGCCAAAGACGGAATGGTAAATACGCCATCTGCGCCGGTAGTTGCCACAACCTCTCCATTGATCAGCACATCACAACCGATGACGGTAAATGCACTGCCGGCGACCTTGCCGCTGGTATTGGCCAGCGCCAGCACCTTGCCGGTAACGGCATGGCCGGTGGCCGGGGACAGATCCGCTGTCATGGGATACAGCGTTGCGGTATAGCCGTCAAAGGCGGTGACCAGCGCATAGCAGTCTTGGTCAGCCGTGCCATAATCGGCATAATCCGCATAATCTGCCTCAATGAAGGTTTGGTTCGGGTCCGTATCCAAGGTCACAATCTTTGCAAAGTCCACAGGCGCAACCGTAGCAACGGTAACCTGCAACTTCAAAAGGAGCTGACCCGCCGCATCAATGGCGGTGGTGGTGGCGGTCTGGTCCACTCTGGTGATAAAACCAAAGTTGATGGTCCCATTCTGCACCAGCACACCGGCGGCGCCAAGGCCCCGCAGCTGATCCGGCTTGCTGTCCGACAGCAGATCACTGTGACCGTTGACCGTCAGCACAGCCGCGTCATAAGACATGGTGTACTGCATCACGGCAAAGGACTGCATACCGGAAAGCGTAAAGGATACGGTATAATCCCCGGCAGACAGTGCATTGCCGTCTACCGCCCGGCCCTCGCTGTCCGTAAAGGTACAGGAGAGGTGGGGCTGCTCGGTGCCCAAGGTACCCTGGGCAGCCAGCGGGGTTATAGAGGTTAAGGTCAAAATCAATACAAACGATAAGAAAGCAGCAAGTGTTCTCTTGAGTTTGTTCAATTTCATAATCAAAATCAGTGTGACCCAAGCGGTGCCGAAGCACCGCCCGGGTACTTTAAGTTAGGATTTAGCCGTAAATAGCGTCGCTCAGGTTTTTACCGGAGAATGCCTTATAAATGCTGTAGTCCGTAGCATCAATGCTACCGTCATGGTTGAAGTCGCAAGCCGCATTATAAGCAGAGTCAGTACTCTTCTTACCGGTTGCACGCTTATAAGCACTAAAGTCGGAAGCATCGATCGATGCATCCTTCTTAAAGTTACAAGCAACCATGCCAAAGCTGCCCAGATCCACATTACCGTCCTTCACCTCAATGGTGATGTTACGGTCAAAGCCATACTGGTAGCTGAGCGTTGCTGTGTACTTACCGGCAGCCAAAGACGGAATGGTAAAGGTACCATCCTGACCAGTGGTAGCCACAGTCTCGCCATTGATGACCACATCACAGCCAACAACGGTAAATGCATTACCAGCAACCTTACCGGTTGTGTTCGCCAGAGCAAGCACCTTACCGGTTACAGCGAAGCCGGAGGGAGCAGTGCCCTCTTCAAGAGAGTTCTCTGCATCTACCAGGTTCTTGTAAGCGGTGAAGCAAGCAGACAGGTTGGCGGTGTAGTTGTCCTTATCAGCCGGAACATAGGTGGCAGCGTCCTTATGGGCGTAGTCGCCGTTACCGGTGGTCGCAACATCTACAGCAGCAGCCAGTGCGTTCACATAGTTGGTCCAGGACTCGTCGGTGTAAACCTTCTCGCCCTTGTTAACCAGCTTGCCGCCCTCAACAGCACCGTACTTCGCGGAAGTCGCGGTGGTGGCGATTGCAGCATTCTTGATGGCGTTGCCATCTGCATCGACCTTACCGGAATCTGTCCAGGTGGTGGTCATTGCGCTGTAAGCGCTGCCGCTGGCGTGAGAAACCTCAGCCTCCACCTTGTCGCCGATATAGCCGCGCTCGGTCACAGTGCCCATGTACAGGCTAAACATACGAACTGCCTCTTCAATCAGCAGAGAAGAAGTGCTGGTGGAGAATGCATAGGTATAATCCGCAGCGTCATTACCGTTGGTGTTCGCCAGGTCAGCAATGGTCTGGTCGATCTGGTTCCAAGCGCAGGTGGCAAGCACCGTCTTGGACTCGTCACTCTTCAGGTAAATATCTGCAGCGTACATCTTTTCAGCATCCTTCGCCACGGATACCATCTTCTGGTACTCGGGCAGATCGAAGTTGGCGTCCGTCATACCGTCACGAATGGAAGAAACATCCGTGAAGATCTGACCGGCAACGGTAACGCTCAGCATCTGCGCACACTGATCCACAGCATAGCGCATCTTGTCTCTTGCCTGCATGGCAAGTGCACGGGTTTCCGCATCACCATTGTTGACAATGGACTTCTCAGTCACCATGTGCTTCACAGTGAAGTCCTTGCTCACGGCAACGCCATTGGCATTGTAGTAAACGAACTTCGCCTGATTGTAGGTGCCTTCCTTTTCAGCACCGTTGATCGCATAGGGAGCAGCCTCATAAGAGGTGGTATCCCATGCGGTGGCATAAGCCTGGGCGTTCAGGAAGTACCAGGAAGAACCGCTCTTCACAACAGTCTGGCCGGTGGGATCGGTAGCCGTGGTGTAAGCCTGACCACCAACATTGGTGGAAGTCTTACCGGTTACATCAGCATCGGTCAGAGCCTCCGTGGTGTAATAAGGCTGGCTCATAGCGCTGTCAGCATAGTAATAATTGCCGTCAGTCGTTGCATAAGCAGCCAGAGCTGCAGGCAGCTGATCCAAGGAAGTTACGGGCTTGGTTGCAGGCTCGCCGATCACGGTCTTCACCTCAGAGGTAACAGGCGTCTTCGTGAACGCACTGGACAGCGTGCCGGCAGTGGACAGATTCAGCGGAGACTGGCGGGCCTCAAAACCGGCAGCCAAAGCAGCGGTTGCTGCATCATAGGTTGCAGAAGAGCCGCTGGCCTTATCGTAATCCTTAAAGTCAGAAGGTCTGTAGTTCTTAATGTAGTTGTTCAAAGAATCGTACGCACTATTGAACTGGCCACGGTTACCATCGTCAGCAACGGTCACTTTCAAGCTACCGGTTGCCGGGTGGTTGCCGCAGTAGAAACTCAACTTCACTTCTTTCTTGGATACCTGAGAAATATCCGTAGAACCATCATACTTGAACAGATCCAGGGAAGAGGAGCTGTCCTTAGACAGAGTCACGGAACCGGTCTGGATGTACAGACCGTCAATGCCGGTTGCGCCGGAAACCTTGCCCAGCAAGTTGCTGTAAGCGAAGTCGCCAGAGCCGCTCTTCAGATAAACAGCGGTGTAATAACCGTTGCTATCCTTAACAGCAGCAGCCAGTGCGCCGCCGCCGTTCAGCTCGCTCAGCGTGTAAGCGTGGTTCACACGAGATACGCCGTTGGAGGGAACCTGATTTGCGGCAACACCCTTGACCCAAGTCTGACCGCCATCGGTGGTGTAGTCTACCTTTTCGTAGTTCAGCACATCACCGGTGACCTTATCAAACGCGGCCATCATGTTGGAATTGTTTACAGTTACGGTCTTGTTGTTAAAGGAATCCTTAACAGAACCGGTGCTGTAAGCAAAAACGCCGTCCAAAGTCTTGTCGGGAGAACCGGCAAGGGTACGGTCATAGCCAAGACGAATCTTGTAGTTCTTCACTGCATCCAGGTTAGAGCTTGCCAGAACAATATCGGTAGGATAGCTTACACGGAACGGCTTCTGGTTCGCGTAAGGGTTACCAAAGTAACCGGTGTTGTTCACGGTAGCCTGGCCATCGTAGGTCTTACCGGAAGAACCATTGGAGAATCTGCCGTCCTGAGAACCGCCCGGATACACAGAATCGGACCAGTTCTTCCCCGGAGTCACAAACTGATAAGTCTTGCAGGTCAGGCCGGTGTAGAGGGCCTGGTTGGTGTTGGTGTCGATAATGTTGTAAGTAACGGTGTAAGTTACTACAGTATCTGCATCAAAACCGCCGTTGGTAACAGTGAAGGAAGCGGACTTCTCAGGAACAACTGTCTTGCTGGAGAAGTCTACGGTGCAAGCACTGTTATCGGAGGCCACATTCGTGATCTCAATGTTGTAACGGCCACGAGCAACGAAGTTACCATCGGCGTTCTTTACCGCACGGTTCAGACCGTAGCAGTTATTGGTAACCGTCAGCGTTGTGGTGGTGGTGTTACCGCCATAGCTGAGGGTCAAGTTGCTGTCTGCCACACGAGCGGAAGCCAGCTTCATGTTATGATCCGCCAAAGTGGTGATCAGGCCGCCGATCAGGCTGTTCACAGCCTGTACGGTGTACATAGCGCCGGGCAGGATCGTATCGGTCTTGCCGCTGTCGCCGCCTACACCGCCGCTGGCTTCATACACATTGTATACCAGGGTACCTAGTACGCCGTAACTGCTGTTGCTGGAAGTACCGGCAAAGGTATCCTTCTGCAGCAGATCGTCGAAGGGATGATCGTTGGTCGCAGCAGCGGGAACCACATTACGGGCTGTGCCGTAGCGGCCGCCGAATACAACGTTCACCAGATCAGCCAATACATTGTAAACGGTGCGGATAATGCCTTCGCTCTTGATGGGCGGTGCGGAAACCATGGTCAGCAGACGGGTTACAAACCCGGTTACGCCATACTGGCCGTTCGCATCTGCCACACCAATATTCAGCATACCCTGGATCACATCGGTGTAGATCAGCTCTTCGGAATTCAAAGCGCCTTTCTTTGCAGAATCGCCATACTGCAGCACGCCTGCAACAGGCAGCAGCTTGTTGGCGATCACATTGATGTTCTCCCACAGGGAGTTGGACAGCTTCACCAGGCAATTGCCTTTGGTGTCGCAAACGCCCAGAAGATTGGCAATACCCTTGCCATGCTCGCCGTCCTTAAAGGTGTCGGTGCCGGCATAGTAAACAACAACGGAATTCAGCAGATCAAACAGAGAAACGCCGTCATTCAGAGTAGCGGTCTCCGGATTCCACAGGTTGCCGTCCTTGTCGTGCATGATGATATAGGGGCTCATTACATAACCCACAGCATCACGAGCCATCAGCAGCAGATTGTCAATGGTTACATCGTACTTACCGTCTGCGCCCTTCTGCACCAGAGAAGAGTAGTCGTGATCCGGCAGCACATAGCCCAGATACAGCTGCAACGCCAGAGCAGCTACGCCCTCTGCATCGTCGCAAGCGTCCAGGTCCTCATTGTGGATGCCCTTCTTGAAGTCGGGGATATTCCGCAGTGCAGAAATTGCAAACGGAATCATCGCGCTCTCCAGATTGGCCTCGGTCAGAGCAGTGCCCTCGCCGTTCTCATGATAGAAAGCGCCGAGAATGTTCGCATCCGTTTTATCACAGATGAACTGCAGCACCTTCAGCATATTGCCAACCAGGGTCTGCGCTACATTGCCGGGATCCTCGGAATTTACCTTCGTCAGACCGCTGGCGTCATAGCTCGGCAGGAAGTCCTTTACTGCGGCAACCAGGAAATCATTCAGCGCTGCCAGCATGGAGCTGTAGCTGCTGTAATCATTTGCCATGAATGCCTCAATGTTCTTCATACCGGTCTCAGCAAAGCTGCAGTTCAGGGGGCCGGTGGCCTGCTTAAAGTAGTAAACAGACATGGGGCTGAAACGCAGTTTGTTGAACAGGGTGGTGGAGTCAATATCTCTCCAGGTGTAGGTAGGAGACTTCACCAGGTCACGGCTGTTGTACTTCTCCAGATCTGCCTTGATGTAAGCCAGATAGGAAGCCGCATCCTTGTACTCATCGCCAAGGGTCTGGCCGGGCTTCAGGTTCTTTGCAGCCTTTTGGCACTCATAAGCGGCCCAAGCCTGCACATCGGCAGCGGCGTAGTTGTTGGCTACATTGCTGTAGTCCCAAGCCGTGTTGTGGGTCGTGGCACCGGTGTACCACATATAGTAATTGTAGTCGTAACCGCCCACACCGGAATTCAACTGGCCCAGCGTATCCTTCAAGGCGGTGTTCCACACCATCTCAAAGGCTTGGAAGCCAAAGTCAAACAGCGTGTCTGTGGGCTTCAGCACCAGCTTCTGATCCTTGTAGCGGAACAGATATACATTACCGATGGCCTCGCCGTTCTTGTCATGATCCTCCTGCGTTACATAATGCAGGTTGGTCGTGTCAATATACGGTGCGGAACCCTTCTCCAGATACTCTGCGTATCTGTCTCGAGAATTGGTACCGTCGGCGTATGTAATCTGTGCGGTAATGTTGCTGAGCAACTGGGTGGAGAGCTTATCAAGCAGGATGGAATCCAGCTTGCTGGTCTCCAGACTGGGATTGTTCCGGATCTGAGCCTTCTCCTCTGCAGTAAACCAACCGGTATTCTCCAGAACCAGCTGCTGAACAATATTATATACCATATTTTTCTGATAGCCGCTGGGCATACCAATCAGGTCACCAATGGTCTTGTAAACATCCAAGAAGCTGCTTACGATACCAAGGCCAAGATCGCCGCGCAGCAATTTCTTTACGATATTGCCGTTGGCGCCTTCAGGACCCCCGTCGGAAGAAATGTTCCGAACCAGCTTCACAATACCGCGTACAATATCGGTAGAGGAAGTTTTGCTGCGGGACATTCCGTCAACCGCGCTCAAATCTACATAGCGGGCATCGCCGGCCAGCAGAAGCAGTGCGGACTTGCTGTTCAGGAAAGAATCCAGATCTTGAACAGTTTTAAGCACCTCATCCACGCTGCCCAGTTTGATGGTGATGCTACCAAGAACGCTCAGGTCGATATTCATCGGTGCGATGTTTGCCTGAGCAAGAGTCAGATCCACAAAGTCCAAAAGGGCTGTGCAGGCCTGCTCATCATTAAGGATGGGCCAACCCAGTGAGTTGAAGTCCAAGTCCTGGTCATGGTACTTCGTGTTTGCCGAAGCATTAGCCGCGGAAGCGACCATAGCACCGGAGAAACAGCTCATCGCCATCAAGACCGCCAAAAAGAGCGCAAGCAACTTGCGGGAAAACTATTTAGCTTTCACTAATTTTTACCTCCATAGTAATTTGTAATTCTTACGAATAAATGGTTGCGTGTACGCGCCGTCCCATCCTCTGACCATCGGGCAATCCGATATTCAGGATGAAGGCATTGCAGCCGGACGCCATACATTATGAAAATGCGCATAGAAACACATTTATCGCATTCTTATTAAAACACGATGGTCATCAAAAATCAATAAAGAGCCGTGATTTTTCTGATTTTCGGAATGTTGCACAATTTGAGCGGCTGTTTTTTGTGCGAACGGACAAATTTAATTTACACGAAATTAACAATTTGTTCATATTTTATCGCTTAGTTAAAAGACAATGCCCATTATTTTGCAAGTTTCGACATGTAAAGGTCATGTGCTTTACGCGCGATTTTCACACGCAAAGGCGTGCCCCTTTACACCATCGATTTTTTGGCGTAACGGCGGGAAACTTTCACAAGTTTCACAGGATTTTCCACAATTTTTCCTCCAAAACCGGTGGAATTTCTGTCAGCAGATGTCGAATGCAGCAATAACGATAAACGCGCCCTGATCCTCCACGCAAATCCAAGATAAGAATGCAGCGCAGATCCATCGGCCGGGCCAAACATGGCTTGATATATAAGTACGCAAAAAATTATTGCGCCGGAATTTCGCTATAAATCGGGAAATTTTGCCCACCCGTTCACATTTTGTTAAAAAGTTTTCGGAAATCTATTGACTTGCCGTTCTATATTTGGTATAAATATACTGTATTTGTTGTACGCGTGGGTATCCTGCGCCCTTTTAGCAGAGGAATTGTGAACAAATTGTTAACGCAACTTGCAAGCACATCCTCCGCTAAAAGGGTGCGCTGCCCAGGCGAATCCAAAACGACAAGTTCGTCAACATATCAGAAGGAGAGATGAATTATGAAGACGGGCAAAAAGTTACTCAGCCTATTTTTGGCTGTAGTAATGATGGTCACCACCTGCTCTGTCGGGTTCACTGCATTTGCAGCGGACAAAGACAAGGGCATCTGGAAGAACTCCACAAGTGCCGATTCCACCTTTGACGCACTGACGGAACTGGTAGACACCTATGTTCCGGCATTGCTCAATCAGCCGAATATCAAAAAGGCGCTTGAGGAGAAGTTGGGGATGACCGTCACCGACACCACCTCGATCAGTGATCTGATCATGGGTGTGTCTCCCACGCTGCTTAATCTTTTGAGCAGCCCCATGAATAAGGCAGACATCATTGACGGTTACCAGAAAGGGTATTCCGATGTGGCGTATGCCTACCTGGACGAGAAAGATGCGAAGATGAGCTTTTATCAGCTGTTTTCTTTTTGCGTCAACAACATGTCGTCCAGCGACGCAGAACTGGCCAAATGGTGCGAGGACACGCTGAGCGATCTGTCCGCCCTGCTGGAGCAGTTCCCAGAGAAACAGGCTAAGCAGCAGGAAGACCTGAGCGCTGCCTATGACGCACTGAATAAAGTGCTCGAGGTGCTGGGTACTGCTGAAGGCAGCCTGGACACCCTGGAAGACATCCAGAAAGCTACCGTTACCTACAAAGACAAATCGTACAAAGTAGACGACTTGATTGCTCTGGACGATTTCAAGGATGTAGCTAAGTGCTTTGGCACCTTCACCGCCTACTTCGAAGAAGCCGGCAGCAAGAAGAAAGTCAGCACCATGAGCGAAGCGATTTGGTATGTGTTGCTCCAGTATCAGTCCGACAAGGCAAGCAGTGAACTGGCAGAGGCCGCCAAGGCTTATCTGTGCAAGCTGGCCAAAAAGGACTACAACACCATCAAGGATGACGATGCTGCACTGGCAGCCGCTTGCAAGATCGGTGCTGCCGTACTGGCCAACAACGGCGATGACGCCTTTGTTAGCGAGTACTATGCTGCGCAGCTGGATGACGCTACCGTAGCTGCCCTGCGTGCGGACATGAACAAGAATGTGCCCGACGGCAACGCAAAAATCGGTTCCAGCCGTGACACCTTCCAGGCTTACCTGAACGGCGACTATGCAGACAAGGGCATCGCTCCTGTAACCAAGCCGGCAATGGCCACTTACTGGAGCAGTGAGGATCTGGATACGCGTACCGAGGGTATTTACCGCAGAGCGTTGATGGAGAACAGAACTGTCGGCGGCATGTCCCCCGAAGAAGTGATCGCCACCATCAACCAAGATCTGTTAAAGACCTTCTACAGTGGTGAACTGAAAGAGAGCGTTGACGAGGCCGTTGATTTCTACTTTGAGATTACCGACGCCAAGGTTATCTCTAATTCTTGCAGAAAGTATTCTTTCGCGAAATACGGCTTTAAGGATTCCTTTGCTGTTGCTGCTGTAAACAACGCCATCAATCAGTACATGGTACTGCTGGATCCTGAGGATCAGGAAGGCGTAACCATCGCAGGCTTGCACCTCACCGGTAATGCGGTTATGAACGAAGTGGTCTACAAACTGGTAGAGTCCAAGGTTGACCTGAAGGGTGCGCTCACCGATATATGGATGAACCTGTACGAGCACCCGGTTGAAACCATTATGCAGTTGCTGCCTGTTTTGACCGTTGTGATTGACGAAGTGCTGATCCCCATGGTATTCAACCAGGAGGGTGATCCCTTTAATGGTTTCCTGGGCGGTTTGCTGAGCGGTCTGATGGATCAATACGGCCAGAGCGTTGGCAGCCCCGTCGGTTTGGGCGGCGGCCTGAGCTGGGATTTGAACGAGGTTCTGCCCACCCTGATGCACTGGCTGATCGGCGACACCAACTATGACTTTACATACTACAACATCAGCGGTGTTGAGTATGGCAAGGATGCCGACGGCAAAGATGTGATCGTCAGCCAGGTGTATGGTGACCCCACCACCGGCAAGTACGATGACACCAAGACCCCGGTGATCCTGAACATCTATGCAGCCGATAAGGCGCTGCAGGGTGCCAAGGCATCCGGCATTGCCGATGCACTGAAGCTCACCGGCGACGCTGCCACTGCCGTGAAT
>PPYE01721185.1_pt1 | contig 17044 bp, 19 predicted proteins | sample 1559881 | NCBI WGS metagenome assembly PPYE01 (sample SAMN08240022, study PRJNA423297) | Human gut metagenome, whole genome shotgun sequencing project. | reverse complement strand
AGTTCAAAATATCTTGTATCGTCAAAAAGTCGACATTAAAATTCTGACAGACATGCTGTATGACCTCCGTATTCTGAAAGCCATGAATTTGTATCCAGTTTATAGCATTCTTATTCAAATAAGGGATTAAACTATCTATATCTTTCCCATCCTTCATACAAATACTTTCAGCATTATAACTGCACAAATGCAGATGCGTAGGGGTACAACTGACACCAATATAAGCAAGTTGCTCACTTAGTAAATTATTCTTCGCCATAGTTTCAGTAATGAATAGTACAAATATAATTCTTTTTTAAAAGTTCAACTGTGTTCTCTACAAAAAAGAAAAGATTCCCCCAAGTTTTTTCAAACTGATCCCCGTTTAACTCTCGGTTTAACTGAACCATGTAAACCAGCACAATTTGGGCATAAAAAAAGAGAGCTACTTTAGTGTAACTCTCTGATTTTCAAGTGATCCGCCTGGGGCTCGAATTATAAGTTTTATCCAGCTAATAATCAAGTGTTTATCAAACAGTACTAATCTTAGTCCACCTATTTCGTCTGAAATTGGCTTCTATGTTTTACACAAATAGAACTCTTGTTTTTATATGCCAAAGATACGATTTTTCTTTGGAACTTCAACCATGATGAACCGGAAAAATCGTATCCTTGAATCTTTCTTTCACTTCGTATTGCAACGGATTTTCTATTTAAAAGCTTCTTGTCTGTTTCTTTCCAGAAGCTCCTCTATATCGGATTCCCGGTACAGAATCTTGCCTCCTATCTGATAGTAAGGCACAAGTCCATTGTTCCTGTACTCCTGTAAGGTTCTTCTTGACAGTTTCAGATATTGGCTTAATTCTGCATCAGTCATATACCGTTGTCCGTTCAACAGGGGGCGTTTCTCTTTAAGGGCTGATTCCAGTGCAATTAAAGTTTCCTTTAGCCTTTGGTAGAACTGAACGATGCGTTCATTGTCTCCGGTAATTAACTTGCTCATCTTTTTACGCTGTGTTTATTTATATACTTTTGGATATCTTCTCGCTTGTAATAGACTTTCCGTTCCAGCTGGGTATATGCGATTTGTCCGGTGTCTCTCAGATTTTGCAGTGTCCGGAGAGATACGTTCAATATCAGACATGCCTCTTGGTTGTCAATCCATTCGCCGATGGTTTTTGGGGACGTACTTTCCAGCAGACGGTCAATCCTGTCCAGAAATTGATTCAATTCCCGGATACTCTTCTCGTAAGCATTTGCTTCCATACCTATGATTTCCATATAAATCGATTTTTGGGGTTTGATACAAATGTAACAATTCATTGCAGCTGATGCAAACCTGCGTCATCAGATGGCATCAGGTGTCTTCAGATGTCAGGAAGGCTGTAAACCGATTTACAGAAAGTGTTTACAAGGTTTACACTTTTCCTTTACACCCGGATTCCTGTTCTAGATTGTATTTTATTGATTTTCAGCAATATGGTTTTAAAAGCGGATAATATCGTCCGTATTGGCACGAGATTTTCACATATAAGGGTATATACTCTTCAAGTGCGCACAACGAGGGTATCGATTTATTCACTTTAAAACGCATGGATTATGTCATACATTGATAATGAGATACTCGAAAGACTGATCGGGACAATGGTGGAAGGCTTTGCCCGTATTGAGAAAAAACTGGATCAGATGAACCGTCTGAAGGAATGCATGAACGGTGACAGACTGCTGGACAACGTGGATCTGGCTGAACTGCTGGGTGTGTCGCAGCGTACACTGGCCCGTTACCGGAAGGAGGGCAAGATCAAATATTATTCCGTGGAGAAGAACGGAAAATCCTTCTATCTGGCCTCTGAAATACAGGAATTCCTGCTCCTTCGCGGCAAGAGGACATAACTGAAGCAGCCGAAACTTTCAGACAGTTGCCCCGGACCAGGATGACTGACCATTCAACTTTTTCAAGGGAAAGCCAGTCCGGTATGGGGCTTCATACCGGAATTCCTGTTGTCTTCATCGAGTCCAGGTTCACATAGGCACCCCGATAGGCAGTTTTCCCTTCCTTGAACATTTTCCATAACAGATTGCAGCCGATGTGTGCCAGTGTAGAATTGATGAACAGGTCCTGCTTGCCGAGTGCTTCCGCCAGAGAACAGCTTGGACCGGAATCCACCTCACGTACCTGTGAATAGTCCACCTCTTCCGTAATGACATTCATTCTGGGAACGGGTATGTATTCCTGTGAAGAAGGCTGGACAATCTTCTCCCGCAGTGTGCCTACAAGCACCTGTCCCTTTGTCTGGCTGTTTCCGAAGTCCATCCAGTACAGGGGAGTCCGGTGATCAACAGGTCCCTTTCCGCTGAGGCCTTTCAGGAACTTCCACAGGGCCAGCCGGGAGCGTACATTGTCGGTGCAGGTGATGAACAGGTTGGCCGTTTCCATTTCCTCCTTCTGCCGGACATCCGGATAGCGTTTTGCTTCTGCCGACCAGCTATAGCCGAAGAAATGGTTGATGCGGGTGACCAGGGCCGTTGCCTTGTTCAGTCCCAGTTCCGTCTCGCTGAAAAGCTGGCGCCCGATGTTGGCTGTACTCACTGTATCCGGATCGAATACAGTCACATGCAGTCCCGGATGCCCCAATGCCCGGAGCGCCATGCTCATGCGTGCCAGGTTGGTGATGACCTGCGAGCCGGTCCCTCCCGCTCCGATGACGAAGACGGTGACCGGATGGTGGGGATTCAGCAGGTAGTTTTCGGTAAAATGTACTTTTTTCATGGCAGGATATCTTTTAGCTGTTTGTTGAACGGTCTCAGCTCGTTCATGTCAAAAGGTTGGTTTCTCGCATTTTCTGTCACCGTGACCAGATTCAACACGGTAGGATTTTGTCTGCCGCCCAGATGGACGAATTCCGTCAGCCAGAATCGCTTCTCCCAATATTCCATCAGGGAAAGAAAGGACGGGTTCTGCGGCTTTTCCAACGAACAGGAACCCAGACATACGCTGGAACCCGTCACATTGAAGAAAGGGGCCAGGTACAGAGGTGTCTTTCCGGTCGGCTTCTTTCCCTTGAAGGCATAGACGTCCATCCGCTCGCTGCGGATGTGGTAGATGATGCCCGGCACATGGAACACACCGTCCGGGATGTTCAGCTGCTTGTGGAAGAACATCTGTCTTTTGCCCGGCGGGTTGTACCAGATATATTCCTCCTGTCCTTTTCTCGGATTGCAGGCCAGCAGGTTCTCGGGAAGGACGCCTGCCGGTATTCCGCTCATTTCTTCCGTATAGGATTCCATCAGGGCGTTCATGAACTCATAGGTCACCGGCATCCCGGCCCCCATCTGTCCGTTTTTGTGGATGGGGCGGAGTTCCAGGAAATATTCCGTACTGTTTGTTCTACATTCGTCACACCGATAGGCAATGAGAGCCGCTTTCGGTGTGAGGATGCGTTGTATCTTTTGAGTCAGTTCATTCATGATTCAGTCATTTAGTCGGTTGGCAATATAATCCATGAAACGGGAGAGCCACTTTGCGAAGCGTTCCGGGAAATCGTCCGGTGGAAGCGGCTTTTCAGTTTGGGGTGTAATCAGCATACTGGATACCGGAGTGAGGCAGTAGGTCTCCTGGCTGTCCGAGGTGAAATAGCTTTCCAGCTCATCCGTCAGTTCGTCCTCATTGGAATAGGTCAGCAGAATCTGGTATCCCATCGGAATCGGCGTGAAGTCCGGCTCTTCCTCGCTGTGCCAGTCGTATTCATAATCCATGATGCACGGACTGGAAGTAGCGATGAAAGGCAGGCCCTCCCGGACCAGTTCCAGTAACCCGCTTTCTGCTTTTGTAGCCGGGACATACTGCCGTACCTGTTCTTCGAGTTTGCGGCAGAAAGCACGGGATCGCATCCGCTTCAGGCACCGGCTGATCTTCCCTTCGCTGTAGGAACGGAAAATCCGGTTCTTTTCCCGCTGCCGTTTCAGCTCGTCCCGGTCCATTATCTCTTCCAGATAGCAGTCCAGACCACATTCGGCCATTTCAAAATAGGGTGTATCCGTAATGTCCTGCATCCGGTGGTGACGGATGAAGCGTCTGATGAATTCCAGCACAATCCTTTTCAATGTCCTGTGCAGCTTTTCCGTAAAGTTCACCGGCAGCCAGAACAAGGTATAGTCCGGCCAGGAATGGTACCGGTAGATGCAGAACTGAAGCTGTCCCTTCCGTACCTCCAGATTGACATGGTCGGTCAGGGAAGCATCCAGCACCTGGTACAGCCGGCAGATCTTTTCCCTCGGGGAAGCTTTCGACGGCGGAGTGTATGGCAGCTCCATTTTCAGGAGCTGCACATAGTTCAATGCCGAACGGTAGAGATAGTCAAAGCTCTCTTCCGTGGTCAGGTTCACTCTTCCGCGGTAGGTTTCCGTATACAGGTCCGGAGCGATGGGCTGCAGGGTCCTGTTCAGAAAACCGTAAGGCTTCCGGCGGGCGGGAGTTTTCTGCGTCCGGACTGTCTGATGCCCCGGCTTATGTCCGCCTTTCCCAGTTCCGACAGGATAAGGGAAGCGAGATTCTGCATGGCCTGCGCTGTAAGTGGTGTACATGGTCGTCTGTTTTTGGATGGTTTCGTTTTCATGGCTTATCCCTTTACTCCGATGGTGGTCTTGAACTCATAGACCGCCCGGTCGTCCTCAATTTCCGGTCCGTGTACCGATGCGGTGGTCAGTTCCGGATAGTTCATGGAATAGAAATCCATCACTTCCGCCGGTGACAGGTTGCTGTCCGGGTCATCCAGCAGCAGTTCGTTGCCGTTCTTTTTCATCTTGAACACTCTGTTCATTCCTTTAATTTCAAGTGCCATATCCTTTATCGTTTTATGTTAGACATTTGTTCAGCAATACACCATTTCAGCCTGCTGTGCCTGGTCTCTCATCCTGTATTCTTCCGGAAAATCCAGGTATTCCGCATAGGGGTCTTCCCTGACCAGTTCCCGGTCATCCTCCTCTTCGGGGTCAAAGCCGAAACTGTCAAAAGACTGCTGCCCGTTGGCATACGGGTAATCCTTTCCGACGAAACCCGTTTCAGGCGTAACCGGTTGCAGACCGTTTGTACGGGGCTGGCCGGTCATGCCCGGCTGCCGGTTCACGCCATGCTGTCCCGCTGCCGGATGAGCCTGTTGGGGAGCCGACTGTGGAACAGATTGTGGAGCAGCTGGTTGTATTCCATTTTCCGGCTGGCTAGTCCGGGTTGCCGTCGGTTGCGCTTCCGGTGACATTCCCGCAAACAGGCTGCCTTCATCCGCCTTTTTCTGTACTTCTTTCATCCGGCTGTCGATTTCGCCCTGCTTCTCACCGGGAGCCAGTGCCCGGGCCTGCCGGAGCCAGGTAAGCGTTTCCTGGTATCTGGCGTTCTTGAAGGCATCGTCCGCCTTGGTCAGCAGCTTCTCCATCTTCTCCCGCTTTTCACGGGCTTCCTTGCTTTCCGCAGGCGCACTGCCCTTACCGTTTTTACCGCTTGCCGCAGCCTGGGCTGCTTGCTTCTCAAAATTCTCTGCATTGACCAGCAGCCCCTGCACCTTCTGCAAGGGCTGCATGATGGCCTGCAGGAAAGCGCTGTCCAGCTCGTACGGATTCCCGCTCAGCACCAGCGGTACCATTTTCTGCTGGACCTCTTCTTTCAGGCTGTTCCGTCTCGGCATGACTGCCACACTCAGTTTATCCTCCACTTTGCGGATGTGGATGCTCAGGTCTGTACCCGGAGTCATCATCTGGTAAATCGTTTGAAAAAACATACTGTGAAATTGTTTAGAAATTATACATAGGTTTCCTTGAAGAACTCTCTCAGAACGGCTTCCCGGTCCGGACGGCTGGCGATGCCGCGCAGTCCTTCCAGGTAATAGCCGATGCTTTTGGGTTCATCCACTGAACGTGGAATACGTCTTTTGACCGGTCTGCTACTGTCATTTTGGGGCCAGAGAGCCGGAGTGGCCGGAGCCTGTGGGGTAAATCGGATCGTTTCCATACTTGCATAGATTGAATGTTAATGAAAAAGCAGCCCGAGCACAGCCAGGACTGCCATGAATTTAACCATCAGGAACAGGAGGCTGAACAGCAGGTCCATGAGACCTCCCGTCAGCAACAGCAGGGCGATCAGTCCGATAGGGACAATCCCCTTGTTGGCCAGCAGGCAGATCCCGGTTATCAGGAACAGCGTCACGGCCTGTTTGCCTGTCTTTTCAATACGTGCTACTTTCATCGTTTTTCTTTTAAAATGAATAATCCCATCGGGATGTGTTTTCCCGATTTTATAGGCCCCTGCCTTTTGGATTGCCGTTTTGCGCAAGGCCCGGACGGAAAAAATACCGGAGCAGAGCGAGGATGATTTTTTCCGTCCGGCCAGCCCGCAGGGCCGCCTTGCAGCAAAAGATCCGGCAATCCAATACCTTTGCCGCCTAAAAGCGGAAAAACAGTGCTGCTTTCAGACACAAAAAAATGCAGACCCTTTCAGGCCTGCATTCCCGTTCCTTTTCGGAACTTTATTCTCCGGAAGGCGCATAGGTTTGGAAGATGTCGTCCACCAGCAGGGTGGCCAGGCTTCTTACCCGTTCCAGGAAGCCGGATTTTTCCTCCTGCCCCGTTTCCACTCCTGCCAGCAGGGCTTCCCAATCCCTTGTCAGTTCCGTATCCGCAATCTTCTTGCCGCGGATGGTCTCGTAGGTGAACATGCCCTTTGGGGTCGGTACAATGTATTTCCCCGCATAGCGGATGTAGTTGCGGTTCAGCAAGGTCCGGATGATGGAAGTACGGGATGCCACCGTGCCCAGTCCCTTGTTTTCCATGTACTCCACCAGTTCGGCATCGGTGAACGGATGGACCGGAAGGTCTCTTTTCCGGATCAGGTTGCAGCTGCAGACATCCGGTGTCTCCCCCTCTTCCAGCATCGGCAGTCCGTCGGGGTTTTCCGGTACGGGCAAGACACCGGGGCGCTGGAATAGGGCGTGCCAGCCTTCTTCCAGGATACGGACACCGGTGGTCTGGAAGACCTGTGCGGCACATACTGCCTTGACAAAGGTTGTCTCTGTCCGGCAGGAAGGCAGGAAAGCCTCCAGCATTCGGCCTGCAATCAGCCGGTATACCTCCTGTTCCTTGTGAGTGAGACCTTCCGGACGGATGCCGGTAACGGTGATGGCCGGATGGAGGTGGACCTGCTTCTCATCGACCACGCTTCGTGGCAGACCGGACAGCATCCCTTCGGACAGGTCGGTATCCAGTTCGAACAGGTTCCACGAAACCAGTCTCCGGAGAATGGCAGGAAGCGTGCTGTACACATCCTCCGTGAGGTGTCTGCTGGACGTGCGCGGATAGGAAATCAGCTTTTTTTCATAGAGCGTCTGCGCGATGTCGTACACTTCCGACAGGGTAAGTCCCAGATACCGGCTTGCTTCTTTCTGCAGCTGTGTCAGGTTGAACAGGGCGGGCGGCTGGATTTCATGTACGCTGCGGATTACTTCCGTAATCTGTGCCTTGGAAGCCAGCTTGCAGTCCTGATAGAACAGTTCGGCCGATTCCGGGTCGGTGAGCGTATCCCTGCGTTTCAGCTTGAAGATCTGTCCGTCCTTGTGCAGGCTGATGTAGATCGGCCACGAATCCGTCGGGATATGGTTTTCCTTCTCGCGGTAGCGTCTTGCGATGGCTGCCAGGATGGGTGTCTGCACCCTGCCCAAGGAATTGTTGCCCAGCCCCGTGGCCATGCACATGGCATAGCTGGCATTGATGCCCAGGATCCAGTCCGCCTTGTTCCGGCAATCCGCCGAAGCGAAGAGATTGTCGTAGCAGCTGTCCGGTTTCAGGTTTTCCATCCCTTTGCGGATGGCTTCATCCGTCAGGGAGGCTGTCCACAGGCGCAGGCAGGGCTGCGTACATTTCAGATAGGCGTACACATAGCGGAAGGTCATTTCCCCCTCACGGCTGGCATCCGTGGCCGCAATGATGGTGTCGCAGCAGCGGAGCACCTTTTCCACGACCTTCAGCTGCAGGACCGCCTGGATGTCCGGAATCCATCCGTTTTCCGTGCGGACATGCTGTACCGTCAGCTGGAAGTCCGAAGGGATGAAGGGAAAGTCCTCGCGGCTCAGCTTTCGGACTCCGTAATCCTTGGGCATGGCCAGCGAAAGCATGTTACCGAATGTCCAGGTGACGAGATATCCGTTTCCTTCCAGGTATCCGTTTCTTGTTCGGGTGGCACCTACCACTCTTCCTATTACTTTTCCTACGTTGGGTTTGTCTGTCAATATGGCAATCATGATCTGTTGAGTTTTATAGCTGTCCATACGGCTTTTACCGTATGGACAGCCGGGTGATACATTGTAATAAAGGTTATTCTTCAGTCGGTCGGATGCCGTTGATGCCGATGACCGGTCGGCCGTCCGGTTCCACCTCCAGCTTGAGGGTGGCATCCATGGTGAGTGAGAAGACCGGGGTTTTCAGGTTCAGCGTGGTCACTCCGGTCTCTGCCCCTTGAAGGAGCAGGTCCAGGTTGCCGTCCTTTTCGAGTTCCTTCCGGCGGATGCCGACAGCTTCCAGCTTTTCCCAGTCAAGCTGTTCGGCCTTGAAAATGATGGGTTTGTTCGGATTCATATACATATCGGTTGAGGTGAGTAAGATTTCTTTGTACATTCACGGACAGTCTCAGACAGCTTGGCGGGCATTTCTTTTCTGCTCCTGCTGCTGGCCGTTGTCCGTCTGTGCGGCTTGGCGGGCCGTGTTTCTCCGGATATCGGGATTCTCCTGGAAATACTGGAGCTGGCCGGTATTGGCGTTCACTTTCAGGTAAGAATCGAATGGCTTGCCGTTCGGACCTTTCATGCCGGTGACCAGAATGGCTTTTCCGTCCTGCAGGTTGGCCCTTTCCTGTGCCGAAAGCAGGTGTCCGTACACTTCAGCCGGAATGGCCGGAGCCTGTCGTTCGTTGAAGCCGTCCGGTGTCCGCGAGTACTGCGGTCTTCCGCTGGCCATGTCCAGCCTGACGAAGGAGGAGAATTCTTCCCCTTTGCGGTTGATCATGTTTTCCAGGAAAACAGGCTGTCCCTTGCGGAGCGCCTCCTTGTCTTCCGGTGTCAGCTGGACCGAGCAGATTTCCTTCGGGATGTAGATCTCGCCCGTTTCCGGGTTGTGGCGGGTGTATTGCAGGCCGCCCGTTACCTTGTCCATAGTGACAAAGGAAGAGAACTGTTCTCCGTTTTTTCGTTTCATGTCCTCCACCAGGATGGTATGCCCTTCGTTCAGCGCCTTGAGCTGCATGGGGGAAAGCGGCACGCCGCCCAGCGTCTGCTGGTTGAAGGCCTGGTCCTTGGAAAAGATGAACTCGATACCCCTTCTTTCCGCGCTGTACTGCAGATGGGCGTTGAATTCCTTTCCCTGGTTGGACTTCATGCCATCCACGAAAATCTGTTCGCCGTTTTTCAGCTTCTGGATTTCATCCGGAGTCAGGGTCACTCCCTTGATTTCATTCGGGATGTAGACATGTTCCTGTCGGACGGCCACCAGTTCGTTGGTGTTCTTGTCGATGGAAATGAGGCACGGCTCGGTCGAGTTGCCGCGCAGGTTCAGATCTGCCACCCGACCCATGTTTCCGCTTTCGCGCAGGTTCTTCTTGTCCTCTTCGGTAAAGATGTGCCCGAAGTACGGACGGTCCAGTTCCGGCTCCTTTCTTACTCCGTGGATGCCCAGCATCACCTGTCCGCCGTTGGACATGAACGACAGCCTTGCATCCAGTTTGGCGGTCAGTACGCCGGGAATGTTGAGCGTCAGCGGGATGGTCTTGTTGGTCTTGTAGCCTTTCAGCATACTGTCCAGCTGTCCGGACTGCTCCAGCATTTCCTTGGATACTCCGAACTTGCCCAGTTCTTCCCAGTTGATCATGTTCTCGTTGTACCGGTAGGTTGGAGTCTGCTGCCGGGGAACCTGCTGTTCTCGTCCCTGCGCAGCCGCTTCCACCTGTGTCACCTGTTCCGGTTGCACCTGAGGTGCCTGTTCTTGTTTTTTTGCCATTGCTTTTTCCTCCTCTTTGGTTTGGACATTGCTTTGTTGGTTGTTCTTCGGCACGATTTCGTACCGTTTCAGGAACTCTTTCACCGCATCGGTCTCTTTTCCCGAAGCCAGGTCCTTGAGAGCCTGCCTGTTCTGCTTGTAGTCATGGAAAGTCATGCGGATCAGCCGGAAATGGGTAGGTTCCTTCAGCTGGCTCCAGAAGTTTTTGATGAAGTTTTCGAGGATGCTCGAATTCTTGTCGAACTTCAGAAACGAATTTTCATTCTTTTCCTCCGGTGGAACTGTCCGATAGTTGCCTTTCTCGTCCGCCTGGCTGACCACACCGATTCCCTCTTTAGGGTCGTTCTTGTTGTGGACCAGCAGCAGCTCGTCAATCTGTTCCACATAAGGCTTTTCCGGTTTCTTGTTCCGGCTTTGCTTTCCTTTGTCTGGACGGTTGTTCTGTGCCATAATTTTCTGTTTTGAGTGACTGTTTGATTGGTTTCACAGTCCAAATGTAAGGGCTTTCTGTTTACAATCAGCTGATTTTCAGAAAGCTGGCATCATATGTCGTCAGATGGCATTAAATGGCAACCTATAGATGATCTGGCACAAGGAAAAGAGGAATTGGAAGTATAATGTGTGAGAGAGGTGAAGGGGAAAATGGAGAAGGCAAAGATGCAGACAGCAGGATGTGCAGAACACATGAAGCAGCGGAACTATGCAGAACAGAGGGAGCTGAAATCCCTGTCTTATCTCGGGATAGGATGAAACAGGCACAGCTTACTGGTGGGGAACGGATGCTTTCACGGTTCTTTTGAGGTATCGGGAAATATAAGGACAGCCGCCTGTACTGAAACGGCTATGCGTCACGTCGGTCGCAGTTTATCCCTGTAATCAGGCAACAATCCCTCCGGACGTTTGACGCCGCATTCTTTTTCGGAAGAATTTTCATGGCGAAGCCATAAGAGAAAAATCTCCCGAAAAAAAGTACAAATGCGGCTGGCAAACGAGGGAGGGATTACCTTTGATGAAAGGGAAAAACGTTTTATGAGTAACTAAAACAGGTGTCATCAATCCTCAGAAATAGGATATGACACCTGCTTTAAGTTGGAAGAGGTATTCAGGTTGGTTAGAAGCGCAATGCTGCTTCCAAAGAATCCCTTAAAATGAAAGATATTGGTACCGTATCATCTTTCATTACTAACGGAATATAAATACTCTCAAAAATATGCTTAGGCTCATTTATTGATACATACAGCAATTTTTTTTCTTCAATAATTTTTCCGCACAGTTTTATTTCACGATTTAAATTCAGCAAATCACAGCCTTGCCAAGTTATTAGATTTCTGTCCATAATAATTAGAGTGACTGTCATTTCCATGGACTTGGAATCATATTCAACTTTTTGCACTATGGAATTTAAATATATCTTTGCTATATTCATAACCGTTTCATCCGAAAAGAATTGAATACTTATATCAGTTTTCATTCTTTGGGCTTTCATATGTTCTCCAAGACCTAATCTAAACAGGTTATAAATATTATCCAAATTTTGGACATATATCTTTTTGTATGCAGACGAGAACTTTGAAGACAAGAATTCTTTAAACAACAGCATCTTGTTTGTTTTGAAAAAGCCGTTTTTACTAAGCTCGATAAAAGATGCTATTTCCGTGCACATTTCATTTAACATCCGTTGTTCTTGATCTAATTTATCAGCTATCAGTGCGGAAATTCTTTCTCTTTCCTCTTTATTCAAAATAGAAGAAGACAAAAGACCTTCTAATTCAATATAAGTTTCTGTCATAATATGATTTGTTTAAAAATTTAAGGAAGCATATCCCGACTTATCCAATAATAAGTCTGCCCGTTTGACTTGAAAGTATTACCGGCTGCTTGTTCCAGCTTTTTCTTCTTTTCCTTAAAATAATCAATCAGCATGTCTAATGTTTCATCAGACAGTTCCTTCCTTCTTTTTAATTCAGCAATCTTATAAGATTTTAGAAATTGATTATCTGTTGGACAAGTTATTATCAAGTGATGAGCATCAGCCAAAGATAGTTGTTTCATTTCTCTTCTCTTTAGCCGATGTACTTTCCCTGTATTGATATTTTTATAATACAGCTTGCGTAATTTACGTCGTACAGATCGAGTAGAAGCATATTCATTATTAAAACTAGAATCCATTCTCTCTGTAGTAGTTACATTTTTCAGCAGCCAAACATCATCAGGGCAACCGCAAATCTGATTTTTATGACCTTTCTGTTGATTTTTGTCATATTTATAGTCAACATAAAAGCCAGCCAGCTGGGAAATAAAATTTTTGAGTTTTTTAAATTCAGCATCTGACAAAAGTAATTTATAATCTACGGAAGAAGATAAAGAATCTGGTATCTGAACGGTTTGAGATGGTATAAAATATAGAGGAGAAACAGATTTCAAAGAATGTGTAATCAATTCTGTAGAAGGTTTATTCATCCTATGAAATTGAATAAATGTAGAGTCAATCCTGTTTCTGAAATTTCCTGTTTCAGTAAACGCCTTGCGCAAACTTGAAGCAACCGATCTGTTATCGTTCTCAACCTGTTTTATAAGGCTATCTACAGAAGAAGTAAGTCCTTCGAATGGCATACTTTCATCTTTAGATGGGAAAACCACCCAACCTTGTGTCATACTTCTGTTGGGGAAGTCCAGACAATATATATTTCTTTTTACTTCATTGTACTCGTTCATAGTCCTTAGCTGATCTGCATACACAATCTTTTCACGTTTTGACACAGCGATTTGTTTGGCGTAACTGTCAATCATGTTTTCGACTTGAAGAACAAAATTTGTATATTTATCAGGTCGTCCACTATGCAGCTGGAAGCCTAACAGACGGCAATTATAATCAGCCAGTTTATTGACTAAAGCTGTTTCAGCCCATTCACTTCCACTTCCGGTCTCTCCTATCAGAATTATAACATTTGTTTCTTTTTTATGATTCTCAAGCATATTGATAGCTTTACGTAGAGACTTCCAGTTATGATTTGTGCTGTTTCTACTTAATTTATTTGCAGTGGCAACCCTATCGGAAAGGGCATTTAGAAGTTCCATGTAGTCGGATGTCAACGCTATGGTTTCAACATGGTTCCCGACATGCCCTTTGGTGGGAAGAACCGCTCCAAATTTATATGTGAATTCACTCTGTGGGTGAGAGAATCTTGATTGCAACCCTTGTATAACATTGATAATTCCAGGATATTGTCTGGCAACCTCGTTGTCATCTTCCATAACGAAAAGGATGTTGATTTGTTTCAATTGTTTTTCGATACCCTTAAACTGTTTATAGGTTATAGGATTTCCGTCAACATTCAATATATAGCTATTACGGCAATCTGTTAAAGGGAAAAAGGCTCCAGTTCTAAAACTGGAGAAAGAGTTAGAGCGTTTAAAAGATACAATGGGGCTATAGAGTAGAGCTTTTTCATTATGCTCCAGTACTTCCGATTTTTGTAGGCTTTCTTTTCCATAAGTCACAGTATCCATTTCATATCTGTCCTTGAAGAGAATCCTGTCAGAGGGTAAGGTGTTTATATCCACATGTAATTGTTGTCCTATATTTCTTATCAATGCGTTGTCTATCCAACCCAAGGTTTCAGTTGCGACACTGTCTGGGGAAATATAACTTTTTATGGCGATTAAAGTTTTGTCTCCGTTGTCAGATTCCTTTAGCGGATAGACGATAGTATGCATTGCTACTTTTTTATAGTCCTGCATAAAATCCGTATCTTGGAACACCCGTACGGAATCATTCTTGAAATATTTATCCGGCACAGCTATAACAGTAGAATCAGCCAGTACCGTAACCATTTTATTTTTAAGACCAGTAGCCAAGTCCGTAATAGAAGACTGTGTCAGCAGCAGGTCGGATTTGTTAATCCAGCCATAATATTGCGCTTGTTTACGATTTACCAGCTTTCCGTCCTTTATAATGTCCGGACAATATTTGACAACCTTCAGCCAGTCACCTTTTTCCTTTATGACCAGATAGGGCTCCATAAATTTCAGTTCTTTATATACATTCTTGCCAGTGGGTTTTCTGTAGCTGAAATTATCCAATTGATCAGAAAACACAACCCATGGAGCTTTGCCTGACCATATAGATCGGGATGCTTTGATATCTGTACCGCAATAATTCATTGCATATTCTCTTGGGATGCGTTTGACTCTGGTAAATCGGTTCACCGGTCCACAGGCAGTAAAAGCCAATGAAAAAGATAGTGCCAGTATATATACTCCCCAAGTGCTTGTAGTTCTTTCCATATTTATTCAGTCATTTAGTTAACGGCTTGTCATATTGGGTGACAAGCAATTGCTTAACACACTCATCGGATTCGTCATCTTTGACATCAACAACGACATTTTCTATTACAAGCCTTTTGCGACCTATTATTTTCAGTCCTTGACAATAGGAATAAAAATCGTTGTGTTTTTCACCGTTTACGGTAACAACGACATCCGGATTATTGCAGAGATAAGATGAAAGAATGTAGTTGTAGTTTTGGTTGAAAGGTTTGCCGTCAACAATAGCTTGAAGCCTTTCCCTGATGTCATTACCGATCAATGTCTGTACATCTGCAGAATCATTTCTCTGAAAATTGGGTTCGATTCGGATTGTATGTCTTACAGGATATTGTGTAGTTTCTGTAGATAAAAGGATTTCGTATGTTCCCGCTTCGGAATAAGAATATAAGGTATTCTTTTCACGTGAATCAATCATGCCTGTTTCTCCAAACTCCCATCGCCATTCTTTGGCATTCCCCAGACCTCGTACTGATATAATTTCGTTTTGTAGTGCAAATCCTGGCGCATCAATCTTTATCAATTCACCATACGGGTCCTTGTCTACTTTAGGGCGTACATTAACCAGAAATTTTTCCTCGAATTGACCATCTACGGTCAATCTGATTTGATATTTCCCTTCCTTACTGTAGGAGTAGTTCCCTGTTCTTGCTTCTGATGTTTCGCCATTGCCGAATTCCCATAACCAGGAATGTGCTCTGGATGTACTGTCGCCAAACGAAATGGCTTGCCCGACTTCAGCATCCATCGGAGTAACAAAAGCTTGTACCGTTTTTCCCTGTGCAAGTAGACTTAACCAGTACGCAAGTGATATGCATACAGCCGCTGCACCAAAAATAATAAATGCTTTCTTGTTATTCAATTTTCCCATAGCTTCATTTTTTTAGATTGGAACGCCAGTCCTGCTTTTTGCTTTCAAGCCCAATTTCACATTCCTCCAGATTTTTTCTGAAATTAATGATGTTCTGTTGTCTTCCCCATAATTCTTTTTTATCTGTCATCCACATTTGATAAAAGTCAGCAATTTGGAGAAACACTTTGTATCTATTGTCCCATCCGTTGCTTTGATAGACATTCTTGAGATCATTCAACAAATATTTTATATCATCCTCCTCATATTGGGCATGAATTCCAGGTTGCAAAGCATTGATTTTGAAATACAGTGTATCTATAATGGACACATATTCTTTCTGGATGTTTCTAAATGAATAAATCTTTTCCATTTTGTTCATTATGACCCCTTTCTGCTTGGACGCGCTGAAATCAGTACCGGCAATATACATCAGAAAGCAGCAGCATCCGGCAGTTGTAAGTAATAATAAACAGACGTAAAGAAAAGACATCACTCTCTCCCGATAGCTGATATTCATTCTACGGGAGCAATGATTCTGTCGGTTATTTTCTTTCATAAACAAGACCTCCTACTTTTAGTTTTCGTGAAACATCTTTATATTCTTTTACTGAACGCATCAAGTCTTCACGTACCACGTTTTCTTCTTTCTCTGCCAAGCGTATCGAATCTTTCACGGCAAGAAAGTCATTGACAGCATTAAGCAATCTTTGATGTAGAATATAGTCCTGCGCATCAAACTTGCCCATATGCCTTTGGAGCTGCATTTTTCTGGAACTGACCATGTCCTGCAGAAGAATATCATTGATTCTTGGAGAACTATTCATCAAATTCATGTATTGATAGATAGAGTCAAATGCAACAACAAGATTCAATTCATCCGTGTATATTCTATCATATTCAGCGGTTTTATTGACGATGGCTTTTACTTCAACAGATGAAGTCTTCATGAATGAATAGAATGTAAACACGGCAATACCTACACATATCATCAGATAACCGGAAAATTTCAGGTATGCTTTTTTGACAGCTCTATTGTTTATCGGTTTCATAATTGCGATTTAAATTTTACATGCGATCAAACGGAGTCCATTCCGTTGATTTTCCTCTGTTATCAGAATATTTTCTTTCACCTATGACAATATTGTCTTTATGTCTTCCAATGTAGTCAAGAGAAACCAGCATTTGCCATAATTCAGACAAGGCTTTCAGAAATTTTTCGATGATAAAGAATGCTGATTGCAAGTCTGTATGTTCGTATTCGATATCAATGGCTTCATTCATCAAGCTCTCAAATGCGACCGGACTGATATCACTCCATTCGTAAAAATATTGCATCAAGTCCTCTTTTTCTGTCTTTTCCAGAAAATTCAAGGAATTAAAGCAAATATGAGCCAATGATGAATAACAGTCAATCATTTTTGCTGGATGCCAGAACATACCCAAGTTGCGATATTCGAAGAAGCACATGGCTGTATAGTGTAGAATGCTTTTACATATGCAGGATGTATTGATAGCGATAGGCGATGAATCCGATCTGTTAATGACTTTGGCTACAATATCTTTGGATGATTTTTCAATGGAATTGAACATTTGTCCGAAATAACGGTAGTATCTTATCAATTCCGCGTGAGCTGTCAGCCTTGTACATGGTGGAATATAAGTATAATCCAGCAGGAAACGTTCACCTTCCATACGTAAACGTCCTAGTATCAATACATTTGCGGATATAATGGTTCTTTCAATTGGTGATAAAGATAATGTATAGGATGGTTTAACATAAGTTATTCAAACCAAAATATTATCCCAACTTGACTTTTTATTGTATTGAATATCAGTAAATTGTTATATTTTAGTAGC
>PPYE01662412.1_pt1 | contig 17045 bp, 14 predicted proteins | sample 1559881 | NCBI WGS metagenome assembly PPYE01 (sample SAMN08240022, study PRJNA423297) | Human gut metagenome, whole genome shotgun sequencing project. | reverse complement strand
ATGTGCAAAATACCGGAAATCCGCGGGGTATAATTGGGAGCGTCCGGTTCAAACTCCCGGCAGCGCAGAGACTGCTCGAAGGTAAGCTGCTTGTCCATTCCCTCATAGATGGTATCCGTCTGGTCTCCATTGGTAACAATGATCTTATTTCCCAGAACCCGCACCGGCGCATAGATGATCAGGCTGGGATCTGTAAGCTTCGATGGATCAAAAGCCTGGGTACGGATTCCCTGGCCGTCCTCCACAAAGATCCGGTTCCGGCTGTTCTCGCTGCGTCCCATGATAAAATATGCGGTCACCGCCTTCTTCCCATCCTCCGACTTGCCAATCACGATCCCTCTTCCCGGATACGCATTGTTCTTTAACTCCTCTGCCAATGAAAGCATCTGCATGTTGTTTTCTCCTTTCTTTTTTAAGCCCGGCAAAAATCCGGCAAAACGCGGCTCCGGCGCATTTTTTCGGATATTTCGAAATCCGACAAGACGCGTCACTGGCGCGTCTTGCTGGATACTTCGTAACAAAAAACCGCCTGAGCGCGCCAAAAAAAGCTGCCCAGGCGGTCGGCTGTCATACTTCCACGTGCTCCCTGTGGTTTCTCTCCACTGATCCGCCAGTCGCACGTCCTATGACTATCATATAGTATGCGCCAAAAATGCGCAAGTATTTTTTTGCTGCACAGAAGTGCTGCTATTCGTTCCTTATGGCTGCCAGGGGGCTTAATTTCATGGCCCTGGTGGCCGGAAGAAATCCCGCTGCCATTCCCACAAACACGGCAAAACAAAGGGCTGCTGCATTGAGCCACAAGGGAATCCTGGATAAATCACCGGGCATCCCTGTCAGAGCCTGAGCGCCTACAAACCGGTTGATTAAAAAAGATATGGTCAGGCTGAGAATAATTCCCGCCACGCCTCCCATAAACCCGATAAATCCCGATTCCAGCAGAAACATATCACGGATATTCCTCATATCGCAGCCTAATACCTTCATGACACCAATCTCCTTCGTCCTCTCGTAGATGGACATCATCATGGTATTGGCAATGCCGATGGCTGCCACAAAAAGGGATACGGCGCCGATGCCGCCCAGCACAGCCTGCACCATCTGGGACTGCTGTTTCGACTGTTCCAGCCAGTCCATACGGCTGTACACCTGGTAGCCCATGTCCGATATCTGCTTCTGCACATCCGTCACATTATCCATGTCATCTACAAAAACCTGGGCAGAATCGTATACCATATATCCCAGTGCCTTTCCCTTCTTATTGGTAGGCTGGCCGGGAATGGGATTCTTTTTGAAAACACGTTTAAGCTGTGCCTCAAGCTGATCGATATTTACATATACGCTGTAAGAATAATCACTGTATTCATCCACCGTTCCAGCTACCATTCCTGCAGTGGGAATCAGATACTTCTTCGGCGGCTTCACGGCATTTTCCGCATCGGCCGGGGCCTGTGACTGGTAGTACGCGTCCATGTCAAAAATCACGAAAACCGGCTGATTCATAAAATCCACATCCGGAACTTCTCCGGTATCCCAGTAGCCTTTTCCCGTTTTTGCATTGGAAAACTGGGTAATCATCTGGTTCCCCACCAGCATCCGCAGTTCCTTATCCCGGGAAGAAGGCCGCTCTCCTTCCCCCACCGGGATTTCGTTTAAGTAATCATCGCTGACACCGGAAAGGCTGGCATAGGCCTGATAAGCTCCCTGCCGCATCAGAACCTGAACCGAAAGCACCGGAGACACGCCTTTTACATGGGGCAGACGCTTCAGCATATTTACAACGTCTGCCGTAATATAATTGGGGTCCGAATTCTCCGAACTGCCGCCCCATCGGTTGGGAGAAGATACCTCAATGGTAGTCAGGCTTCCATAAGAGGAGATCTGTTCCACCGTCATCTCATTCAGGCCGATTCCCAGAGAAACCATAACCACAATGGACGCCGTACCGATCACCACGCCCAGAACCGTCAGAACCGTACGGAGTTTCCTTCTTCGCAGATTATTAATGCTCATCACCAGAAGATCACGAAATGTCATCGTCGATTCCCTCTTCCTCTTCTCTCTGCTGCTTTTTCTTCTTCCTGCGCTTTACAAAAATAACGGTTCCCGCGATTACAGCCGCCGCTGCTGCCACGCCGCCTGCGATTGCCAGATTCCGCTTTACCGGATCATCCCAAAGCCCCGCCGGCGCGTCAGCCTCCATGCCTTCCATGTCTGTATACATGGATTCATCAAATTCAGGCAAGGGTTCCGTCACAAACAGCGTCAGTTCCTTTTCCACCTCCGTGACAACTCCGTTTTCATCTTCATAAGAAATGATCACGCGCACCTTTCCGTCATCTGCCGTAGGCGCCACACCGGAAACCATTACATCCACGTTTCCGGTCTGCCCCGGCTCAATATTCCCCACATAAGCTTCCGTAGTCTTTATGGAATCCGCCTCAAAGCGGGCATTGACATTATAAAGCTGGATCCGGCCGGTATTATTAATGCCGAACATGATATTGGTCTCAGATCCTACTTCAATGGACTCCGGCATAATGTCAAAGGTACTGGTACTTAACCTTGCCTGCTGGTAAATGGGAATATCTACAGTTACGCTTTCTTCCGCATTTTTAAATTCCGGGCTGTCATATTTCTCCTTAATGGTGATGGAGTAGGAACGCTGGTCGATTCCCGCCTTGGACATAAACCTTACCCGAAGTTCCGTAGAAGCCCCGGCCGGCAGGGAGTTCACCACCACCGATGCAGATCCGGACTCCGTAGAAAACACGGAAGTATTATCCACCTTCTCCGGTTCCAGAGTGAAAAGGATATTGCTGGCAGAAACATCTGTGGATGCATTCTTCATATTCAGGATCAGGTCAAACTCTTCTCCTGCCATAATGCGCTCCGGCTCCGTCCGCATGCTCTCCACAATAATACGGGCCTTGGAGCGATCATTTTCGTTAAAATCCCCCAGAGAATCTTCCCTCTCCTTGCTGGTGATATGTACGTAAAATTCATAACTTAAAGACTGAACACTGGTATCAGTGCTTTGGGTGGCTCCGGTCTTTGCGTCCGTGAATGCGCCGGGGCCTTCGGAAATCTTTTTATCTCCGTCAATGCTTTCCCGATACGTCACATTAAACTTGATGGGATAAAAACCGGTATAGCTTTCTTCCCGGATAGCCATGCTGTAAGGCAGAGTTACCGTCTCGCCAGCTGCAATTACATCGAAATGCCGGTCATAATTTCCATCGTTTATCATAAAAGGAAATTCATCATCGCTCTTGCTTAAAACCATGCTGACCGTCACATCGTAGGCATCCATCTTGCTCTTATTCCGGAAATTAATGCCAAAATTCATGACATTGGGATAGGTGCCGTAAGGTGTGGACTGGCCTTCTCCCATAACAAAGGCGATCGCTTCGGTATCCTCGTCCGATTCATCCGTGTCAGATGCAGTAGAGGCGCCGATCCACACATTCATAAAGTCCGTCTCCTCCGAGCCGTCCTTTCCGCCCTGGTAAATGCTGATAGGGATGCAGTAATAGCCTTCCTTCATGTCTCTGCGGACACGGGCCGTCAGTGTAATGCTCTTTGTATTTCCTTCCTTTATGTCGCCCAGTTTCTTCGGCTCAAAGGTGGATTCATTAATCTCAAAAGGAAATGTATTCTGGACACCGGACTCTGTCCCCCCATCCTCCGGCATCTCATAGTAATAGCTGATATCCCTGGAAATTCCCACCCAGACATCTTCCATCTCATAAGGCGCCTGGATAATAACCGGAATATTCATGGTTTTTCCGACTTTTCCCGTAGGATCCCTCCGGATCACCAGAAACTCATTATCATACAAACGGTCATCCAGCACATTCTCATAAGCTGCCCTGGCATCGGTTCCCGTTCCCGGCAGGGCAAGTACAATGGCCGCCGCCAGAAAAGCGGCTCCGATCTGCTTTAAAACTCGTCTCATACTCATTCTTTGCTTTCCTCCGCAATTTTCTCCTCTGTCTGCGCCGGTTCCAAAGGCTGGGCTGCCCCTTCTTCGATGCTTACGATCTTTCCATCAATGATCCGGACCCTTCGGTCCGCATAGGAAGCCAGATTGTTATCATGGGTTACCATGACCAGCGTCTGTTTCTGTTCCCGGACGATCTTCTGCATCAGCTTCAGCACTTCCATGGTGGTTTTCGAATCCAGGTTCCCTGTAGGCTCGTCTGCGAAAATAATCTGCGGATTTACCGCAAGGGCTCTGGCAATCCCCACACGCTGCTGCTGCCCGCCGGACATCTGATTGGGCATGTGCTTGGCCTGATTCTCCACCCCGACTAATTTCATGTACTTTCTGGCCCTGGCAAGTCTCTCTTTCTTTCCGATTCCGCGAAAAGAAAGGGGCATGGCCACATTCTCCTCCGCATTCATGGTGTTTAAAAGATTATAGGACTGAAAGATAAATCCTACCTTTTCTCTCCGAAATGCTACCAGCTCCTTTTCTGAAAGTTTTTCGATATGTTTTCCTGCCACAATAATCTCGCCCTTCGTAGGACGTTCCAGACCTGCAAGCATATTTAAAAGGGTGGATTTGCCGGAACCCGAGGTGCCTACAATCGCGCAGAATTCCCCCTTGTATAACGTAAGGTCCACGCCGTTTAAGGCCCTCACCTTTGTCTCACCCACCCGGTATATTTTATAGAGATTTTTTACCTGAATTATCGGAATCTGTTCCATATCTGTCTCCGCCCCTGTCTGTACAGCAGTTCAGGATGGCATCCTGCGCACTCCATCCTGAATCATACTATCTGTGTGTACACATTATAGCATTATGGCTGTTCTCCGTCCTCTCATTTTTTCTTAATCTTCTTTAAGGATTCCTTACGGGGTATTTTCACATCACCATCCCTTTAATCCGCCGCTCAAACTCCTTCAGATACTCCTCCGGCGAAAGATACTGGTCCTTATTTACCCGGTAAGCCGGACTCCACATGTTCACCACCACAACAGCCGTCTTTGCAGGATCTGCTGTATGACGGTAACCAGTGTCAGCGGTAAACTGATGGTTCTTGACCATATCCTTCCAGATCATATGGTCCCCGCGGTTTCGGATATGCTTTTTATTATAAAAGACCTCTTTCACCACCAGCTTAAAGATCTCTTCTCCGCAGCAGACAATGACGCGGGGATCGATCAGACGGATCTGACGTTTCAGAAATTCGATGTATTCGTATCCGTAGTTCAGCCAGATATCATCGGAAGATTCTTTTCCTCCCCGTTTGTTTATGTATATGGCCGCCAGCGTATCCATAACCTGCTGGTTGGTCATAGAGGCGGAAGCTTCTCCCAAAAGCAGGCGCTGCATGCCTGCCAGATAGCCGCATTCGTCCTCATATCCCTTTTTATATCTCCGATATTCCTTGCGGATATCCGTGATCACCGGAAATGTAAGTCCTTTCTGAATATAACGCTTCAGGCTGGGTTCTTTTAAAATGTAAAGCACCCCGGAAAATTTCTCCGGATTCAGGATACCGTCTATATGAAAACTCCTTTTATCGATTTCCATATGGCAGGTCTTTCCTACCGTATCCGCTTCTGTATGGTGCATGGTCTGCCACAGCACATAAAGTTCCTCCAGCGAGCTGCAGTCAGAAGCCAGCCCTTCGATCACGATCTGCTCCAGGGTTTTCGCCATACTGTTAAGCCCCCTTTATCCTTAAAAATACTGCTCTGAGTCATTATACCATAGCTTCTCCGAAGCCACGGCATCCCTCCGGGGGATGCGCACGGTTCGCCGCGGTGTTTGTCTCGCTTTGCTCGACCCGAACCGGCGCCGGTATAATGCCTGCTTCGCAGTCATTATACCATATAATTTCCAATTCTGCATAAAGATTCTTTCGGTTTGGGAGGCTGCGCTTTCCGGTGTATTCGTCCGGCACATTGTCTGATGAAATTACAGATAACAGTTCTCTTTTGCAGAAAAAGAACCACAATTCTCATCTAAAAAAGGGGTGGTATTCTCCATGCAAATGCTTTATAATGGGTAAGATTAAGGTATAGAAATGAGACACGTACACAAAGGAGGCTCTCATGAGACATTTACTGAACCCATTAGATTTTTCCGTGGAAGAGATCGACGAGCTGCTGGCTGTGGCCGGTGACATTGAAAAAAATCCTTCCAAATATGCCCATGTATGCGACGGTAAGAAGCTGGCCACCTGCTTCTACGAACCCAGTACCAGAACACGGCTCAGCTTTGAAGCAGCCATGCTGAATCTGGGCGGCAGCGTGCTGGGCTTTTCTTCTGCCGATTCCAGTTCTGCAGCAAAGGGCGAAAGCATTGCTGACACCATTCGGGTGATTTCCTGCTACGCAGATATCTGCGCTATCCGCCATCCAAAAGAAGGCGCAGCTCTGGTAGCTGCCATGAATTCCGGCATCCCCGTAGTAAATGCCGGTGACGGCGGACATCAGCATCCCACCCAGACTCTGACAGACCTGTTAACCATCCATTCTTTAAAGGGACGTCTGGATAATCTGACAGTAGGACTCTGCGGCGATTTAAAGTTCGGCCGGACAGTTCACTCTCTGATCAATGCCCTGGTCCGTTACCCCAATGTCCGCTTTGTATTAATCTCCCCGCCGGAGCTGCGGGTTCCGGAATACATCCGTGAAGATGTTCTGAAAGCAAAAAATATTGAATTTACGGAACTTGGAAATCTGGACGAGGCACTTCCTGATCTGGATATCCTCTACATGACCCGTGTTCAGAAGGAACGTTTCTTTAATGAGGAAGACTATATCCGCTTAAAGGACTGCTACATCCTGACTCCCAAGAAAATGAAACTGGCAAAATCCGATATGTACGTGCTGCATCCCCTTCCCCGTGTAAATGAAATCTCCGTGGAAGTCGATAAAGATCCGAGAGCTGCCTACTTTAAGCAGGCCCAGTACGGCGTGTATGTACGTATGGCATTGATCATGAAATTACTGGAGGTGAAAGCGCCATGTTAAATATCAGCGGTTTAAAAGAAGGAATCGTTCTGGATCATATCGAGGCCGGCCGGAGCCTGGATATTTACTATCATTTAGGTTTGGACAAGCTGGAGTGCCAGGTGGCTATCATCAAGAATGCCAGAAGCAATAAAATGGGACGCAAGGACATCATCAAGATCGAAGGCGGACTGGATACCATTGATCTGGAAGTTCTGGGATATATTGATCACAATATCACCGTGAACATCATCCGCGATAACCAGATCGTAGAAAAGTGTACCGTAAAACTCCCCAAAAAGATCGTAAATGTGATTCAGTGTAAAAATCCGCGCTGCATCACTTCCATTGAGCAGGAACTTCCCCATGTCTTTTATCTGGCCGATGAAAAGACGGAAACCTATCGCTGCAAGTACTGCGAAGAGAAATACAGCCGCCGAAACCGGTAGACAAATTCTGTTTTCTGTGTTACGATAGGAAAACTGAGTAAGGCAAATGGCCGCTGCTGCGATACCGAAAGGCCGCAGGAGAGGAAAGTCCGGGCTTCACAGGGCAGGATGCCAGATAGCGTCTGGTGGAGGCGACTCCAAGGAAAGTGCAACAGAAAATTTACCGCCGGAAAGCGCAGCCAGGCTGGGCTTTCCGGTAAGGGTGGAAAGGCAGTGTAAGAGACTACCGCCTGTCTGGTAACAGACAGGGCTGTGTAAACCCCATCCGAAGCAAGATCAAGCAGGAAGCATAAGGCGGCCCGTCTGCTTCCGGGTAGATCGCTTGAGGCTGCCGGTGACGGCAGTCCTAGATAGATGGCCATTCACGACATAACCCGGCTTATCGCTTTGCTCAGCATAAAAGAACCGGCAAGAAGCATCAGGCACTGTGTGCCGCCCGCTTTTTGCCGGTTCTTTATGTTCTCCGGGACGTCTGCCCTACACCCGGAAACAGCTTCCGCCGATGAACTCCCGGAGAATGGAATTCTTCGGCACATCCTCGCTGCTGACTCCCAGGAAATAGTCCAGAAACTTCAACAGCCGCTTGGCCTCTGTGTATTCGGGGCTGTCTGCGGGAATCCCGAACAGGATCGGCTCCGCATACTGCTTTAATACAGCCAGTTCATAAACAAGGGCTGAGTTAAACATTACATCTGCCTCTTCCTGATAGGGGAAGATGTTCTCCTCCTCTCCCCGGCGCACAGAATTCCACATGCGGATCGTATCCTGTGCAGAAGCGCCCCTGGTTCTGGCATCCCGTACCATACGGCGGATCAGCCGGCCGTCTGCAGTGGGAACCCGGTTATGTTCATCGATATTCAAAGACGTCAGAGCGCTGATATATATCTTAAATTTATTTTCCTTGGGCAGAGAATAGGACAATTTGTCATTGAGGCAGTGGATCCCTTCAATCACCAGAATATCTTCCGGTCCCAAAGTAAGATAATCTCCCTTATACTCCCGCACTCCGGTAATAAAGTTATACCGCGGAAGTTCTACCTTCTCCCCAGCCAGGAGCTTCGTCATATCTTCATTAAACAGCTTTACATCCAGACATTCCAGAGCCTCATAATTGTAATTTCCGTTTTCATCTCTGGGACTGTCCACCCGGTTTACAAAATAATCATCTACAGCGATGGGATGAGGCTTTAGTCCCATGGCCATCAGCTGAATGCTCAGCCGGTGGGAGAATGTGGTCTTTCCCGAAGAAGACGGGCCTGCTATCATTACCAGTTTCTTGGAAGGCTCCGCTGCAATGCGGCTGGCGATCTCTCCGATCCGCTTTTCCATCAAAGCCTCTTCAATCAGGATGGTCTCACTGGCCTTTCCCTGAGAAATCCGGTCATTTAAACTTCCCACATTCGCCAGATTCAGCCGCTCTCCCCATTTCGATGTTTCGCTTAATACATGGAATAATTTATCCTTCGGAACGAAGGGATCCACCTTTTTCGGATCATTCTGCGGATACAAAAGCACAAAGCCGTTTTGGTAAAGCACCAGATCAAAATACTTTAAATACCCGGTGTTCTGAACCATATAACCGTAAAAATAATCTTCAAAGCCGCCAATGCTGTAGACATTTACACTGGATACTCTCCGGTAGCGGAACAGCCGCTCTTTGTCATACATTCCATGCTTGTGGAACAGCTCAATGGCCTCAGAAGACGGCATATTGCGCTTCATAATGGGAATCTTCTGGGCTACGTATTCCTGCATCTTCTCCTTAACCTGATTGAGGATTTCCTGGGTAAGGGAAAAATCCAGAGAAGGATTTACGAACAGACCGTTCCCCAGCGAAAAATCCACAGTAAGCTTTTTTATGTGCCGGACACCGGCTACATCATAAAACGCCTTCAGCATCAGAAAAGTCAGGCTTCTCCGATAGGTCAGCCGGCCGGCGCCGTCTCTTGCCGTGATAAAGCGAAGCTCGCTGCATTCCGCCGCCTTCTTATGCAGTTCCTGCAGCTTTCCATCTGCCTGCACCAGAAGAATATCGTCTTCCCACTCCGGCTGGTACTCCTGGGCAACCGTCTGCCACGTAGTGCCGAAGGGATATTCCTTCTTCTCTCCGTTAATCACAATCCGGACCATAACTCCTCCTGTCTGTCATTCTGTCCAAACTGCGGACACTTTCGCTCCGCACATTTATACAACTGCTGCCGGAAAGGCCACCGGCGCTTTCCGGATTTTTACCCGGCCGCCCAGCCTTTCATTCAGATACGATTCCATAAAATCCATAAAAATATGCTCCAGTCCGTAATGCCCGGCATCGATCACTGCCATCCCTCTGGCCAGACTGTCAATGCCCTGATGATGGCCGATATCCCCGGTCACAAGGACCTGGGCTTTAAGGCCAAGAGCCGCCTCGATCATGCTTCCTCCGGAGCCCGGAGACACTGCACAATCTGTAAGAAGCAAATCCGACTCCAGATCACCGTAGACCAGTACAAAGGGAAGGCCGAAGGCTTCCTTTACCTTTGCAGCCAGTTCCCGAAGAGTAAGGGGAACGGCAAGCTTTCCTGCCTTCCCGATGCCGTATACGGATCCTTCCAGCTCTCCTTCCGGTTCCAGCACCTGACATTCAGTAAGCCCAAGACGCCCGGCAGCAAGATCAGCCATACATCCGGGAGCACTGTCAAAATTCGTGTGCATGGCATAGCAGGACAGATCTGCCTGTATCATCCGCAGCACCCTGCGCCCGATAAAGTCCTGATCATTAATCTTCTTCATAGCCTTAAAGATCAGAGGATGGTGGGTTACCAGAAGATCTGCTCCCGCCGAAACCGCATCCTCAATCACCTGGTCCGTGGCGTCCAGGGCCAGGTAAATGGTCTTTACTTCCTTATCACTGCGGCCGGCTAAAAGTCCCGGGTTGTCCCAGTCACAGGCCAGCTGCTCCGGAGCCAGCTCCTTAAGAACTGCAATTACCTCATCACACCGCATCTTTTGCCTCCTTAATCCAGTCAAGCTGTCTGACTGCAGTCTGCCGGGCAGCTTCCGCCCCCGGCGTATCCTGTCCTTCCAGGGCCCCCAGGATTCCCTTTAACCGCTTCTCCTCCTGATTTAAAAAATCCAGAAGCACCGGATCTTTCGCCTGGATCAAAAGCTTTCCGTAAAGGTACTCCCAGGGCCCCTCATACTTCATCCTGCCCCGTGCGGCCGCCATAACCGTGTAGTATTTTCCTTCATCCAGCGTCATGGCTTCCCGGCAGATCATAAAGCCTTCCTGTTCAAGATATCGGCGGACCTTATCCAGCTCAGACTGGGGAGAAAGGATCCAGGTCTTCACCGAATCCCACATATGGCGGCCTTCTTCAAGAATATGTATCACCAGCTGACCGCCCATTCCTGCAATCACCACCGTATCCGCCTCTCCGGGCCGAAGTTCTTTCAGTCCGTCGCCGAGCCGAACCTGAATCCGGTCCTCCAAGTTTTTTTCCCGGATATGTTCTCTGGCCCGGCTTAAAGGCCCTTCCCGCACATCCATGGCCAGGGCACTTTGGCAGATTCCTTTTTCCGTCAGAAAAATGGGAATATATCCATGGTCAGTCCCGATATCCGCTATCCGGCTTCCCTCGGGAACAAAGGAAGCCACCAGTTCCAAACGTTTTGATAATTTCATACTGTCTCCTGTCAGTCATCCAGATAGTCTTTTAATTTTCTGCTGCGGCTGGGATGGCGGAGTTTTCTGAGAGCTTTGGCTTCAATCTGGCGGATCCGCTCTCTCGTTACATTAAACTGCTTCCCCACCTCTTCCAAGGTCCTGGGCCTTCCGTCATCCAGACCAAAGCGGAGCCGCAGTACCTTCTGCTCCCGGTCCGTAAGGGTACTCAGCACCTCGATCAGCTGCTCATGAAGGAGGGTGAAAGCTGCAGCGTCTGCGGGGACAGCCACATGTTCATCCTGGATAAAGTCTCCCAGATGGCTGTCCTCCTCCTCGCCAATGGGCGTCTCAAGGGATACTGGGTCCTGAGAAATCTTCATGATCTCCCGCACCCGCTCCACCGGCATCTCCATCTTTTCTGCGATCTCCTCAGGCAGCGGTTCCCTTCCCAGTTCCTGAAGAAGCTGGCGGGAGGTACGGATCAGCCGGTTAATGGTCTCTACCATATGCACAGGAATCCGGATCGTCCTGGCCTGGTCTGCTATGGCCCGGGTGATGGCCTGACGGATCCACCAGGTGGCATATGTGCTGAACTTATACCCTTTGGTATAATCAAACTTGTCCACAGCCTTAATCAGGCCAAGATTCCCCTCCTGGATCAGATCCAGAAACTGCATGCCCCGTCCCACATAACGCTTGGCAATGCTGACCACCAGGCGCAGATTCGCCTCAGCCAGTCTCTTTTTGGCCGCCTCATCTCCAAGCTCGATCCGCTTTGCCAGTTCAATCTCCTCTTCGGTAGACAAAAGCGGCACCTTTCCGATCTCCTTAAGATACATCCGGACCGGATCCTCCAGACTAACCCCTTCCGGCACGGAAAGATCGATATTTTCCATATCGATTTCTTCCTCTTCATCCAGATTCTCCTCGGAAAACAGATCCTCATCCATATCCAGATCATCTGCAGAAATCCGCAGCACATCCACGTGGTTGGCATCCAGGAAATCATAGATCCGGTCCCACTGTTCCGCATTCAGGACTTCCGGCCGGAAGTAATCCTGAATTTCTTTTTCCTCCAGAACATTCTTTTTCTTTTTCGCAATGTCCAGAAGGCCGTTCAGTTTCTCATGCAACGTAAGTGTTTTCTCTTCCATGTTTCCCCATCCTTCCACAGCGCTTACCGCTAGTTTATCCCTTCATCCAGCGAAATATGCAGGCTGCGCAGGGCCGCCTGGGCCTGAATGATCCGCTGCAGTTCCTCTATGCTGCCTGCATGCCGGCTTGCAGCATCCAGACTGTTTTTCTTTACTTTCATCACCGTCTCGGAAAATGCCTTCTTCTGTTCTTCGTTGCTTAAGGATCCCTCGTCTTTATCCTTTTTGGGACTGCGTTTTGCCTGAGACTTTTCCTCATAATCACGCCTTCCCGCAGCAGCCGGACCGGAGCCCAGCCGGCTTCCCAGCTGGTTTACCAGACGCTTTAAGTCCTCGTAGGGAATAAAATGCTCCCGTGACACCGCCTGGATGTAGTTATCCCGTTCCAGCGCTTCTGGAAATTCCAGAAGTTTCCTGGCAGTTTCCTGATAAAACCGGGTCTTCTGCTCCGGATCTTCCATATCATACTGGCCTTTCAGCACATCAATCTCAAAAAGGAAGCTGTTTTTCGCCTCCTCAATGCGCTGGCGGAAAGCATCGGCTCCCAGATTCTTGATAAACTCATCCGGATCTTTATAAGGACGCATATTCAGCACCTTTACGGACATGCCCACATCTTTCAGAATGGGTATGGCCCGAAGAGCTGCCTTTACGCCCGCTCCGTCGCTGTCATAGGTCAGCACCACCTGATCGGTGTAGCGCTTCAAAAGAGAAGCATGCTGGCTGGTAAATGCCGTGCCCAGAGAGGCTACGGAATTGGCAAATCCTGCCTGGTGCATGGCGATTACATCCATGTATCCTTCACAGATCAGCATATACTTCTCCCGGGAAGTCCTGGCATAATTCAGTCCGAACAGATTCCGGCTTTTGTCAAAAAGCCTCGTTTCCGGTGAATTTAAGTATTTTGGTGTTCCATCTCCCATTACACGGCCGCCGAAGCCGATCACCCGGTTATTGACATCCAGTATGGGAAACATAACCCGATTCCAGAATTTGTCATGGGCTCCCCTCTCCTCAATGGTCACCAGCCCCGTTTCCTTCAGCAGGGAATCCGGATACCCCTTATCCTTCAGAAACCGGTACAGATCATCGCTGGTCTTATTGGCAAAGCCAAGGCCGAAATGGCGGATGGTGTCATCTGTCAGCTGCCTGTTTTTTAAGTAATCATACCCGGCCTTTCCCTGGGGATGCTTTAACTGGTAATAAAAATAATTGGCCGCCAGCTTATTGATCTCCAGAAGGTTCTTTTTCAGATCCTCCTGCGCCCTGGCCTCCGGGCTGTACTCCTGCTTGGGCAGGGCCACGCCGGCCCGCTCTGCCAGAAGATTCAGCGCCTCCGTAAAGGAATAATTCTCATATTCCATGATAAATGTGATCACATTTCCGCCGGCCCCGCAGCCGAAACAGTAATACATCTGTTTGCCGGGCGACACGGAAAAGGACGGTGATTTTTCATTGTGGAAGGGACAAAGGCCGAAATAATTGCTTCCCTTCCGCTGAAGCTTCACATATCCGGATATCACATCCACAATATCATTCCGCATGCGCACTTCTTCAATTACTTCTTCCGGATATCGCATGAAATCTTCCTCCCTGATCTTCTATATCTTCCAGGCCTTCGGCACGAACAGCTCCTCAAACAGGTCAATGGCATAGCTGTCGCTCATGCCGGCGATGTAGTCGCAGACCACCCGCTCCTTCTTCTCGCCCTGTTCTTCCATCATGATCCGGTACTCCTCCGGGAGACGCTCCACATACCTGCAGTAATAATCATAAAGAAAAACAATCAGCTGCTTGGCCTTGGCCTCTTCTGCCTTGGGAATGTCGCTGCAGTAAACATTTTCAAACATCCACTTGCGCAGTCCCTTCATAGCGGTTTCCATAGGCAAAGACATGATAATTTCCGGTCTGTCCATACTGTTCTGGATCACATCGTGGATCAAAGCATTCAGCCGCTCCCTTACACTGTGTCCCAGAACATCGGTGTATTCTCCCGGAAGATCGCTCTCCCGAAACATCTTTGCCCGTATGGCATCATCGATATCATGGTTTATGTAGGCAATCTTGTCTGATAGACGGACCACAGCGCCTTCCAGTGTAGATGGGCGGCCGCTGGTTCTGTGATTGCGGATCCCATCGCGCACTTCCCAGGTCAGGTTCAGTCCCCTTCCATTTTTCTCCAGTCGTTCCACCACCCGGACGCTCTGCTCATAGTGGGCAAATCCATCCGGACAGATCCGGTTCAGCACATCCTCCCCGGAATGACCGAAAGGCGTGTGGCCCAGATCATGACCCAGAGCAATGGCCTCCGTCAGTTCTTCATTCAGCCGCAGAGACTTTGCTATGGTCCTGGCTATCTGGGACACCTCCAGTGTATGGGTCAGCCGCGTCCGGTAATGATCCCCCTCCGGAGCCAGAAAAACCTGCGTCTTATGCTTCATCCTTCGAAATGCCTTGCAGTGTATGATCCGGTCCCGGTCCCTCTGGTAAACTGTGCGGATATCACAGGGCTCCTCCAGCCTGTCCCGGCCCCTGGAGCGGGCGCTTAAGGCAGCGTAGGGGCTTAAATATTGTTCTTCCATTTGTTCCAGCTCTTGGCGTATCGTCAATTTGGGGGACTCCTTTCTTCGGCGGTTTGATATAATGACTGCTTCGCAGTCATTATACCACATTTTTCCAGAGATTACATCGGAAACTTCGATTTTATAAAGGAAAAACTGGCCGGCGTCTTTTAGGGCGCCAGCCAGTTTTCTTTTGGTTCCTCATTATTCGTCCTGTTCCAGATCATCAAAGATATCATCATCGTAAAACTCGCGGATGGTAAGTCCAAGGCCTTCTGCCATCTTCTTAATGTTTACAATACCAGGATTCTTGCTCTTGCCGTTCATAATACTCTTTACTGTAGACGGCGGCATTCCGGTTCTGTAAGCTAATTCATACATGGACAGTCTTTGAGCTTTGCTCAAAGTACGAATACGAGTAATGGTTGCTTCGTTAATGTTCATAGTACAATCTCTCCTTTTCCTTAGTTTAGTTTAAATTCATGCACTTTGCGGTCGATATAATAGAAAAAAAGAATATTTTTACACTTTTTTTTACAAAATGCTGTCCGCCGCGCAGAGTGCTCCATAACCCAGCTGTGAATTAGGCCATTCTGCAAATCCGGACAGATGCCTGGCGCCGCGGATTAAGCTGGCTTTGACCTTCTCCCCATAAAGATACGGGTCATTTCCAAGCTTTATGCCCCATTGCATAAGAAGTGCTGAAGTACCAGTCACAAACGGAGCCGCAAATGAGGTCCCTGTTACGCTTTCGTATCCGCCTCCGGAAGCCGTGGTGGAAATGTCTACTCCAGGGGCTGCCAGGTCCGGTTTTGCAAAACGTCCTCCATAAACATTTCCCCTCCCGGAGAAATCCGCGTAGGACTCGTAAAACGCATCATAAGCAGCCACAGAAATCACTCTGTCCGCTGTAGAAGGAATGGTAAGAGTAACCTCAGGCGTAGACTGCAGAAACCGGGTTGACGTATTTAAAATTCCGTAGGAAGGAAGCCAAAGATCATACTGCCCGGAAGCAAGACGCTCCGGTTCCAGAAAGATTCTCCAGATACCGCCGTTTACGTAATTTTCTTCCGGGATAAAATCCATATAAATCTCCTGAGCCAGACTATAGGGACTCGGCTCTCCATAGTATACCAGGATTTTTGTATTTTCATACCAAAACCGTCTGGCTCCCGGTTCCGGACGAAACGGCCCCAGCCGGATACCAGATGGACTTTCCAGAGAAACCTGAAACCGGTCCCCATAAGATTTCCACAGCTGCAGCCCAAAACCGGTTTCATACGGCGCTACTGATAAAAGGATCTCCTTTGTTTCTCCAATCTGCAGCTTCCCGGATACATGGCCTCCGGCAGCGCCTTCATTCCCAGTTCCCGCCACAATCACATTCCGTCCTTCCATGGCCGCTGCGTTCAGAAAAGTTTCCAACAGGCTGGTTCCATCATGGGAGCCATAAGTGTTTCCGAAACTGATGTTTACCGCCAGCGGCATAGAAAGCTCCTGTGCCTTCCGAACTGCAAAATCCACAGCCCGCATAAGCTGCGTAGTTCCCGGAAACCCATCCCGATCGGAAGGCCCAAGTTTTACAATCAGCAGGGGACTTGCGTAAGCCACACCGCGATATCGTCCGCCGCTTTCCCTCCCGTTTCCTGCCGCAATTCCTGCCACTGCCGTACCATGACCGCTTGCGTCCACCGAAGGAACCACCGCCAGAGCCGACTGCCGGTCCAAAGCTTCCAGCGCGGCATTGATAGCGTCCTGGTCAAAGACCTGTCCCAAAGTCTGATCCCAGAGATATAAAATCCTGGTCCTGCCGTCACTTTTTCTGAAATCCGGATGAAAATAATCAATACCGGAATCCAGAACTGCCACCAGAACGCCTTCGCCGTCAAGCCCCAGCCCCGCATCCTGAACCGGCAACAGGCAAGAGGCCGCCCTCGCCTGATACAGGGCGAAAAACAGCCTCTTTGGTTTTTCAATATATTCGATTTGGGCAAGACGGCTTATGGGGTCGATCAGATGCTGCGGAACCTTCAGAATGGCATAACCGCCCAGAAGAATCTCCGGTTCAATTCCCATGTCTTCTACTTCCGCCAGGCTGCCGGAATACCGGACAATCAATTCCCACGTCTTCTCCTGTTCGTTATAGCCGGCGTTCAGATCATCTGACTTTTCCCGTTCTTCATTTGTAGTTTCCAGTGCAAGGTTTAATAAGGTTTCCAGCTTTTGATTTTCCAAAGGCAGTCTCCTGCATCTGTACTCTCATATATAG